>Ga0105044_10012695_pt1 | contig 11454 bp, 10 predicted proteins | sample MAT01_FD_78092 | JGI IMG/M metagenome (GOLD analysis project Ga0105044, IMG submission 78092) | Freshwater microbial communities from Lake Fryxell liftoff mats and glacier meltwater in Antarctica - MAT-01 | ecosystem: Environmental > Aquatic > Freshwater > Ice > Liftoff microbial mat | place...
AAGCAAGAAAGCGGCCGGTAACAGGAAACGACGCATGGAAGGCATCTCGTGGGTATTGTGGGTAGGGCGATTATCGCAGATGTGGGGACCGTTGCAACGACGAACCCCTGGCGTGGTATCATGAAGGCATGTCGGCGATTGAAGAATCCGTGTTGAAGGTGGTGCGCGACCCGGGACGGGGTCGGCGGAACCTGGCCGCGCTGTTGGGTCATCTTGGCCCAGAAGGGTTTGCGGAACTGTGTCCGGCATTGGCGCGCTTGCTGCCCCGCACCGCCGATCCCGATATGGCGCTCAACAACCTCGAACGCCTGCTCGCCCAACCCGCTGCCCAATCGCAACTTCCTTCACTTCTCGAATCGCGGAGTCGCGGACTCGATGCCGTCCTGCACCTGTTGGCCACCTCGCAGTTCTTCGCGGACACGCTCACCACTTACCCCGAGTTCCTCGAATCCGTGCGGACCCCGCCCCGCCGCACGCCTTCCACCGCCGAACTCACCACCGAACTTAAGGGTGAAGTGGAAACCCGCACCGACGACGCCGCCGTGCTGCGTGCCTTCCGCCGGTTTCGCAATCGGCACATTCTGCGCATCGGCATCAATGACGTGATCCGTGACCGTCCGCTTGAAGAAATCACCCGCGAACTCGCACGGGTCGCGGATGCGAGTATCGAAGTCGCGTTGCAGCATGCGTTAAAGACCGTCGGGGCACGCTTCGGAACGCCTTCCGCACCGGGCGGGAAAACCGCGACCGTCACCGCGTTGGCCTTCGGCAAACTTGGCGGCGACGAGTTGAACTACTCCAGCGACATCGACTTGATGTTCGTCTACGACCACGACGGCGAAACGGTCGGCCGGCGCACCAATATCACGAATGGCGAGTTCTTCGCCCGCGCCATTCAGGAACTCATTCGATTGCTGCAAACGCCCACGGATCGGGGCTTCGCCTATCGCGTCGATCTGCGGTTGCGACCCGAAGGCAATCGCGGTTCGCTCGCCCGCACCGTCGCCAGTACGCTCAGCTATTACGACACGATGGGCCGCACCTGGGAACGGCAAGCACTCATCAAACTTCGGCACGTCGGCGGCGATTCCATGCTGGCCCGCGACTTCCTGCGTGCCATTGAGCCGTTCGTGTACCGCAAGTATTTCAGCTTCGCGGAGATCAATGAGGTGAAGGCACTGAAAAGGCAGATGGAACAGCGAGCCAGTCGTGGTGGCGACGCGATAGGCGACTTCCCGCAAGACGTGAAGACCGGCCGAGGCGGCATCCGCGACATCGAATACGCCGTGCAATTCCTGCAACTACTCAACGGCGGCGACCTGCAAGCCGTGCGTCAGCGGAACACGCTTCTCGCCCTGGAAGCTCTGGAAATCGCTGGCTGCCTCACGCCGCAAGAGACCTACAACCTCGCCGACGCCTACCGCTTCCTCCGCAAGACCGAACACCGCCTGCAACTCCTCTTCGACCTGCACACGCACAAACTCCCCGCTTCGGTCGGGGAACTGCGGAAGCTGGCGCTGCGGATGGGCTACTTGGAACGCGGAACGCGGAACGCGGAACGCGGAACGGAGAAGAATGAAGAATCAACGGAGCGGGAACGCGGAGCAGCGAGCGAAGATAACCCAGAAGTCGCAGTCTCTTCCCTGAATCCTGAATCCCGCTCCCTGGCCGCTGGTCTGACTGCGCAAAAGCGGTCGCCCCTGGATGAGTACGAATCCGCGCCGCCGCCGCTCGATACACGCGATTTGCTTGTCGATCCGCTCGATCAGTTCCTCAAGGACTTGCATGACAAGACCGACCGCGACCGCACCATCTTGAACCACTTGCTCCACCAAACGTTCGCCGACGCCGGGCACGATGAGGAACCCGAAGCCGACCTGATCCTCGACCCCGAACCGGACGAAGCCACCATCCGCGCCGTACTCGGTCGATACCCGTTCCGCGATCCACTGAAGGCATTCGCCAATCTCTCGCAATTGGCCCGCGAGTCCGTTCCGTTCCTCTCCGCTCGCCGCTGTCGGCACTTCCTCGCCAGCATCGCCCCGCAACTGCTGCGAGCCGTCGCCGAGACGCCCAACCCCGACGAAGCGCTCACGCAACTCGAGCGGGTCTCCGTCTCGCTCGGAGCGAAAGCCGTGCTGTGGGAACTCTTCAGCTTCAACCCGCCGAGTTTGAAGCTCTATGTCGAACTCTGCGCGGGGAGTCCGTTCCTCTCGGGCTTGCTCATTAACAACCCCGGCATGATCGACGAATTGCTCGATAGCCTCGTGCTGAACCAACCCCGCACGGCCGACGAACTGCGGGCCGAACTTCAAGAGTTGTGCCGCGGCGCAAGCGATCCCGACCCTATCTTGCACAGCTTCCAGGACAAGGAATTCCTGCGCATCGGCGTCGGCGACCTGCTCGGCAAAGCCGACGTGCGATTCACCACTGCGGCGCTTTCGGATGTCGCGGATACCGTGTTGAACCAAGTCGTGGAACTCATCGAACCGGAAGTGCGTGCCCGCTGGGGAAATCCGCTTGCCCAGTGTAGTCCGCTCGCTCCGCGAGCGGATCGAGTTTTGGACGCAATCCAAGCCACAACGAGCGCACAAGCACCGCTCGCGGAGCGAGCGGACTACACTCAAACGGCCGCAACACCGTGCCGCTACGCGCTGCTGGGTTTGGGTAAACTCGGCGGCCGCGAGATCAGTTATCACAGCGACCTCGATTTGCTGCTCATCTACGAAAGTGACGGCACGACCGACACCGGCGAACCGAACTCTCTGTTCTTCACGGAACTCGCCCAACGTGTCATCAAGATGACGAGCGGCATGGGGCCAATGGGTAGGCTTTACGCCGTGGATATGCGGTTGCGGCCGACGGGGAAGTCCGGCGCATTGGTGCTGCCACTGAGCGAATTCCACAGGTACTTTGCGGCGAGTGGTTGCCAGTTGTGGGAGCGGCAAACGCTTTCACGGGCACGAGTAACACGCGGCAACCCCGCTTTCGCTGTAGAAGTCACGGACGCCATCCGAGCGGCGATGCTCGGTAAAGCGTGGTGTCCGCAACTCGCCGATGAAGTGCGAGCAATGCGTCAGAAGATGGAGTCAACAGCGAACGCCCGAAGCCTCAAGCGTGGGCCGGGCGGCATTGTGGATGTCGAGTTCGTGGTGCAGTTGCTCCAGTTGAAGTACGGCCGCGAACACCCAGGAATTCTTCAATCGAATGTCTGGGATGCGCTCGATGCCCTCCAAGCTGCGAGTTTGCTTCCCGCCGATGACGCCGTCGCCTTGCGTGCGGGCTACTCCTTCTTGAGACTCGTCGAAGCCCGGTTGCGAATCGTCACGGATCGGCCGATGACCGAAGTTCCCGAAAACGCCGATGACCTTGCCAAACTCGCCCGCCGCCTCGGCTTCAACTCACGCGATTGCACCAACGCATTCCTGGCGGAATTGAAGCGAGTCACGGCCGATGTGCGCAGCCGATACGAGGCAATCACGCAGTGTGCTGCCGAAAGGGCTGACCAGCTTTGATCCTGCGCGGAGGAGTGAAACCCATCGCACTCCCCGCAACTCCAACGCCCGAACGTCACTAGAATGCCCCTTTTACCGGATTACGGGTCACAAGGTCGGGGGTTGCGATGGGATGGAAAGAAAACTCCGAGGCGACATTCTCCGGCAGCAGCGGGCAGATGGCGGTATTGGGTGAACTTCTCCACCGGAAGTGCAACGCGGCCATTCCGCATGTCGATGTCGGTATGGACGTGTTCGCGTTCCGAGACGACTGCGAAGAAGTGGCCCGCATTCAGGTCAAGACGGCCACTGGAAAGCCGTACAAAAAGGAAGTTGGCTACCGTGCGAAGTTCCCCATCCCGATGAAGCAGTTAGAACGGGTCGATGACCCTCCGCTGTACTACGCACTGGCTGTCCGGCTGACCGATGGGTGGGGTAGCTTTATTGTGATCAGCCGCGTGAAACTGAAAGAGTTCTGGAACAAAGGTTGCGGCTCCGAAAACACGCAATCAGGCGATTTGGAACTACACGTTCAGTTCCGTCCTGAAAAGAAAGTTGGTGAAGGGGTTGTGAATCAGACGGGGAAACTAACGGCTAAGTGTGGAAAAATCTCCCTCACGGATTACCTGAACGCATGGGAAAGCCTGCCGCCACTCAAACCACCAACCGCCGAAGAAGGCGACCCAGAATCGCCTCAAGCCTGAGCGAGGTCACCGGGGGGCGCAAACACAAGCGTTCGGTTGGTGTCCTCCTCAATCAGCGCGTAGCCCAACTGTGCCAGTTCCTGCGACTTGAGGCCAGTGAGAATGTGTACGACTTTGCTCGCGAGGTTCCCGATGGGCCGTGAGTGGTCTGGAAATCCTGAAACGACTCGAAGTTGATGGCAATGGTTGCTGCGGTTCCATTTACGCCGGGAAACGCAGACTGAATTATCGTCCGGCTGAAGGGTGCAAACCGAACACCAAACCGTTCGACCTTCTGCCCATCTGAACGATGATGGGACCCATCGGTCCTTCCGACGGCGGTGTAGTCACTTTGACCACAATCCAGGCGTCGTCACGGGTCCGTTTCTTCAGTTCGTCAGCAAAGGCTTGGGCTTTCTCCTCCGCATCCCAGACGTACAACCAGCGACGCCCGGTTATCGGTTCCGGCGCACGCGGCAACTTCCCGAGGTCAACTCCCTGCTGCCGCAACAGTCGGGCGTAAGCCGCGAACTCCGCGTCTTTGGTGCCGCTGTCGTTACGATTGACAGTGAAGCCCATAATCATCTCCGTTAGGTCTGGGACTCAGTATACCCGCGTGTGGCCGAGATGTCGCCATGCGATAGTCGAGAGCCGAGCGATCTGACCTTGGGATTGAGGGCGTCCCGTCCGCGTGCCAAAGAAAGAGTAAAGCCGTGTCGGTTGTGTCGCCGATTTCGATTGCGTGGGATTTCGCACCGCTAGCGACGTTACCGGTTATGCCTGCGCGGGCTTGCTTTCGCTCCTGACCCTAGCCGGGTGTGCGGATTGCAAATTCTTGCAGAAGGCGTGTCCGTCGCCGCGCGACCCGAACGCCGCCGCCGAAAAGCCGGCCCCCGATGCCGCATATCGCATTGGTTGCCCGGATGTCCTCGAAGTTGCCTTCATCGACTACCCCGACCGTGACGCCTTGTGCGCGGTCGATCTCGATGGCCGCTTGCCACTCGGCGACGATCTCAGCAAGTGCTCCCGCGTTGAAGGCCGCACCCTCGACGACGTTCGGGCTGAACTCGCCCGCCTCACAGGGGTTCCACCGGAACGGGTGACCGTGCGACTGGCCGCGCCACGCAGTTCGCGAGTCTATCTGCACGGCCCAATCCGTGGCCGGTCGCGTGTCGTGCCCTACCAAGGACCGGAACCCGTCATCGACTTCCTGAAACGTGTTGGCGGCTTGCCCCCAGGTTCCAAACTCAACGAAGTGTACGTCGTGCGGCCGAACGTGGCGATTGGTGGGCAAACCGAGGTCTTCCGCGTCGATGTGCCCGCCGTGCTGATCGATGGGGACATGACGACGAACGTGCCACTGAAACCATCGGATGAAGTCTACGTCGGTGAAACGAAGCGCTCAGTCTTCGCTCGCATGCTCCCCGATTGGCTTGGCCCCGCCTACCGCCGCTTCGCCGGATTGCTTCCCGATGATTGGTGGTGGCCGCTCGCACGAACACGCCGTCCCTGATGGCGTAACATATAGTGGCGGACAAGCCCGCCGTTTCGGATGGCGGGCAAGCCCGCCGTTTTGGAGGCTCCGCCAAGTCGGGGCAATATGCGTTTTGGAGTTTCCTTCGCAATGTCGCTGAAACGCTTCTTTCTGGTTCGCCTGGGCCGGGTCATCTCGTACCCCGTGCGTCGGCAACTGCGGCAGTTTGAGGTTGCGTGCCAGACGCCGGAAGTCGTGCAATCCGAGCTTCTTCGCGGCATCTTGCACACGCAGCGGAACACGGCGTTCGGCCGCGACCACAGTTTCGGTGCGGTCCAAACACCCGCCGACTTCCGCAAGAGCGTGCCCATCGCGCCTTACGAGTATGTTGCACCGTACATTGACCGCGTGCAGAAGGGTGAAACAAACGCCCTGCTCGCCGCTCACCGGGTCCATATGTTCGCGCTCACGTCGGGCACCACCGCGAGCCGTAAGCTCATTCCGGTGACCGATGAGTACCTCGCAGCGTACCGCCGTGGCTGGAATATGTGGGGCATCAAGATGTACCGCGACAACCGCGGTCGGCGTGTCGCCATGCGGCCCATCGTACAAATGGTCGGCGACCCCGAGGAGTTCCGCACGCCGGCCGGCATTCCCTGTGGCAACCTCTCGGGCTACACCGCGATGGTGCAGAAACGCCTTATCCGGTGGATGTACGCCGTGCCACACGTTACCGGGAAGATCAAGGACGCGAAGGCTCGCTACTACGTCGCGCTACGATTCGCCATCGCCCGCAATGTGTCGCAGTTCATGGCCGCGAATCCCAGCACGCTCGTGCAGTTCGCCCGCACCCTCGACGCCGAGAAGGAATCGCTTCTCCGCGACTTGCGCGACGGCACCCTCCGCGCCGATCTCGACATTCCGCCAGAGATTCGAGGTCTGCTCAGTCGCAAACTGAACCGTGATCCGAAGAAGGCGGCAGAACTCGGTGCCATCGCCGAGAAGACCGGCCAGCTATTCCCGACGGATGTGTGGCCCGTCGAAGGCACCGTCATCAACACCTGGACGGGCGGCAGCATGGGGCCGTATCTCCGGCAACTGCCGCGTTACTTCGGCACGCCGCCCGTCCGCGATCTGGGGTTGCTCGCCAGCGAAGGCCGCATGACGATTCCCCTGGAAAGCGGCACGCCGGGCGGCGTCCTCGACATCGCGTCGCACTACTTCGAGTTCGTGCCTGAAGGCGAAATCGACTCGCCATCGCCCACGGTTCTCGGTGCCCACGAGCTCCAACTCGGCGGGAGTTACTACATTCTCCCCACGACGGCTTACGGCCTCTATCGCTACCACATCTCGGACTTGGTGCGGGTCACGGGCTTCCTGGGACGCACGCCAATTGTCGAATTCCTCGGCAAAGGGCACCGTTTCGCCAACCTCACGGGCGAGAAACTGAGCGAATACCACGTGACGCGGGCGATGGACACCGTGGCGCAACGCCTGCTACAACCGATCACGGCGTACAGCCTCGCGCCAATCTGGGACGAAACGCAACCATACTACGGTCTCTTCTTGGAAGAGACCGACGCGACGTATGAAGTGGGGCTGAAACGTTTCCTCGCGGAGTTCGATCAACAACTCGGTGACGAGAACATCGAGTACGCCGCGAAGCGTGAAGGCGCTCGCCTTGGTCCGGTGCGGGCGTTGCTTCTCCCCGCCGGAACATGGGCAGCGTGGGACCGCGCTCGCCTCGCCCAAACCGGCGGCTCCCCCGAGCAGTACAAGCACCCCTGCCTCATCGGCGACGTGAACTTCCGCGCCACGATGCCCGTGCGACGAGAAGTTCGGGCGTGATCGGACGACTTCAAAGAGGCGGGAATTCGGCCTCGGCGTACTTCTCGATCTCAACCAAGTGAACGTCGATCAAGGTGTTCTGAACCATGTTGCCCGAGTAGTACCGAGCAAACTGCCCAACCGATCCGTACCGGGCAAACTCGGATGCCGTTTGCAGTTGGCGGTAGGACTTGAAGATTACGCTGTGCTGTGGATGATGCGCGAGATATTCCTCTCTTATGGCGTGGCTCGTATGATGGCGGCTCTCCCGCGCCGCGAGCCGTTCAACCAGATGGAGGGCGGCGTAGAAGGCGACAATGGTTGCCCATCTCTCTTCCTGGTTTCCCAACCCGCCGTTCGAGTCGAGAAACTTCCGGTTGAGTTTGTACTTGATCAGATGCTCTTCAGGCGTCGGCATTGGTTAACCCCACGGTCACGCCAAGTGCGGTGTCTGGATTGAAAAACGCTCGCAGTTCCGCGATTGTACTCGCCGGGATCAACATCGGCATGACCGGGAAAGCCCACTCCCGGCTAAAGTCTGCTAGCTCACCGCCCAGATCGAAGTTGTAGGCTTCCTCGCGACCGATGACATACAAGCGGAAACCTTCAAGTTGCCGCACGACGTAAAATCGTGAGACTTTATCAGCCCGAGCCGTGGCCCACTGGCTCGTCTTGGTGAGGACATCCAACATGAGGCCCGCCCCGGTTGACATGCGGCGACGGGCAAGCGGGGGTTTCTTGGCCTTCGGCTTCTTCGCCACAGATTCGATGGTTGCGGTGTCACTCATAGTTCTTATCCCCGCCCGAGATCGAACATCTTCATTCCAGTGGCGGGAATTATAACACCCCTTGCCCCATGCGTGTACCTCGATCCATTCTCGCTCGATACTCACCCGCACTGGACGACCTGCGCTGGACGCCCATTTCCGGTGGGTTCAGCGGGGCGAATGTGTGGCGCGGCGACGACCCCACTACGTTCGCGCCTCATTTCTCGCTGAAAGCCTGGCAGCCCGAGATGTCCGCGGAACGGCTCGCCAGCATCCACGCTCACCTAGCCCGAGCCGGCCATCTGTTATTCATCCCACGAATTCTGCCCACAGCTTCTTTCGAGACACTCGTTCCCGAAGCGGGGCGATGCTGGGATGTGTCGCGGTGGATGCCGGGTGAGGGTTCTCGCACGCTCACGGTTGCACAAATCGCAGCCGCGTGTGCCGCGCTGGCTCGACTCCACCGATGCTGGCCGGAGGCGGGATTCGCCCCATGCCCTGGTGTGCTTAACCGTCTTGCCGTGTTGACCGACTTCCACACGCATTTCGCAGGCAAGTCGGCGTTTCTTGCCCCCGTGTCTCAGAAACTCGATGCTCTGTTGCGACGCGGGCGCGAAGCGGTCGCTCGGGCGTCGCCATCGGCGGTGCAAGCATTGCGACAGTGGGAAGCCGTGCCGCTCCGCATTCAGCCCTGCGTGCGCGATTTGCGGGCCGAACATTTCCTTTTTCGCGATTCGGATGTGACAGGCATCGTGGACTTCGGCGCGATGGCGAACGACTGCCCGGCCGTCGATCTCGCGCGATTCTTTCTTAATGTGCCTCCTGAGGAAGAATGCAGTGTGTTCGCCAGTGGTCTGCTCGCCTACCAGAACGCGGTTGGTCACATCGATTTTCCCAACGATTTCGTGCGTTTACTGGCCCGCACGGGGGCGATCTGCTCCGTAATTGGTTGGCTGCACCGGGTGCTTGTGGAACGCAACACTTCCTTTGATGACGAAGCCATTTCCGTGCGATTGGCGAGCCTCGTGACGCGGGTCGAACACTTCAATCCTTCTTGATTGCCCCCAGTTCGCGCAACCGTCACTGTCGGCTTTCTCGGAACAATCGCCGAAATTTGCGTGGCCGTTGATTTGACTCCTCCGCGCGGCGAACTAGGTTTCGTGCGTGAACGGGTCGCCGGTGATGACCGGCTCGGAACTGAGGGGTGCCAGTCGCAACCAAAAGTTGTGACGGCAACCCCCCCAAATGGATCGAGTCAGCAACCACTGTTAACGTGTACCCGTCGTCATCAACCAGTCGAGAGCCTCTTTTCGAGACTCTCATCAACGGAGTTTAGCAATGCGTAACATCGCCAAGAAGATGGTTTCCTTCATCAAGAAGGAAGACGGCCCGACCGCAGTTGAATACGCCGTGATGCTGGCCCTGATCGTTGTGGTGTGCATCGCCGCCATCACCACCCTCGGCACCAACGCCAACGCCACCTTCAGCAAAGTCGGTTTCGCCACCAGGTAATTGACAACCCAGAAGTTGATCGGGTGGTGTTCCGCCCTATCTCTTCCCGAACCTGATCCCACCCTGACCCTTAACCTGGAGTTCTGATTATGCGTAACATCGCCAAGAAGATGGTCTCCTTCATCAAGAAGGAAGACGGCCCGACCGCAGTTGAATACGCCGTGATGCTGGCCCTGATCGTCGTGGTGTGCGTCGCCGCCATCACCACCCTCGGCACCAACGCCAATGCCACCTTCAGCAAGTCGGCCAACGCCATCAGGTAAGTGATTGCCACAAAAACGATCGGGTAGTGTTCCGCCCGATCTCTTCCCGAACCTGATCCTTAACCTGATCCTTAACCTGATCCTTAACCTGATCCTTAACCTGATCCTTAACCTGATCCTTAACCTGATCCTTAACCTGGAGTTTTGCAATGCGTAACATCGCCAAGAAGATGGTTTCCTTCATCAAGAAGGAAGACGGCCCGACCGCAGTTGAATACGCCGTGATGCTGGCCCTGATCGTCGTGGTGTGCATCGCCGCCATCACCACCCTCGGCACCAACGCCAACGCCACCTTCAGCAAAGTCGGTTTCGCCACCAGGTAATTGACGACCCCAAACAAGATCGATTACCGTGTTTACCATGAGCCGAGCCAACTGTGGCTCGGCTCATGTGTTATTGTGGGCTATCTCGCCCCAAACCCACGGAGTGTCAAGCCATTTCCTCATCTCCTTCATCCGATTCCCCTGGTGATAAACCCATGACCACCGACGCCCCAGTTTTGCAACCGCCCGCAGTCGCGCTCGAAGACGATTCGCTGGGTATTGACCGCGAGTTCGCAATCAAAATGGCGCAGATGCCGGTGTTGGCACTGCTGTGGGTCGCGGCGGCTCTCGTCTCGCACCAACTCTGGGCCGCCGTCGCTCCCGCGGGGTTGAACGCCGGACCGCTCGTCGTCCTGTGCTTCGGCATGATCCTGGCCGCGTTCATCGATGGCTGGTGCCTGAAGGTGCCGAACTGGGTCACGCTGCCACTGATTCTCAGTGGGTGGATGCTCGGAATTCTCCACAACTACGGCGTGGCCGTGGACGCGGGCACCGGCGGGTTCGGCATGGCGTTCTTTGGCACCGTGTTCGGGTTCCTATTGCTGTTCCCCATGCTCGCCATCGGTGGCGTGGGTGAAGGCGATGTGAAGATGCAGATGGGCTTTGGAGCCTGGGTCGGAGCCTTCTTCGGCGACGGGGCCGTGACCGTTGCGGCCGGGATGAGCAGCGAGTTGCCCGCGAGTCGCGTCATCCTGTGTGCGTTCGCAACCGGTGCCATCGTTGGCGGAATCTTTGCGATGGCGATGATTCTGATGCGTCGGAACTGGGGCGCGAACGCCAAGATGTTCAAGGAGATCGGCCGCGACCTGGAAATGTTCGCCACCGGGAAGAGCGAGCAAGCTGGGAAACGAGCACAGGAACGCCGCAAGGTGTGGGAGAAACTGCCCTACGGCATCCCGTTGTGCGTCGGCTTCTTGATGTACCTGGCCTATGCGCTGATTCTGGTGGGGTGAGAACGCGATCGGTTCTACTCCGCGCATGGAATTAAGACATTTGATTTGGGTGTAACCGGTCGGGCGCTCCGAGGGAAGTTCAGCATTATCAAGCACTTGCGCATTTGTCAGTGGTGGGGTTTGCTCGGCTTGGGATGCACTTGGATTTCAGCGGTATT
>Ga0105044_10012698_pt1 | contig 11452 bp, 7 predicted proteins | sample MAT01_FD_78092 | JGI IMG/M metagenome (GOLD analysis project Ga0105044, IMG submission 78092) | Freshwater microbial communities from Lake Fryxell liftoff mats and glacier meltwater in Antarctica - MAT-01 | ecosystem: Environmental > Aquatic > Freshwater > Ice > Liftoff microbial mat | place...
GGGGCACGATGCATCGTGCCCCTACAAAAGACCAAACAGGGCGTTACGATCAAGACGATGGCTCAAAAACAGCATGATGACCCTGTTTTGAGATTACAAATTCCATTATCAAACGGCTTCTCATGGCGGGGAATGCCGAGAGACAACCCACAGCAGGCGGTCTCTCGGCGGTGTTAGTCGTGGTTGATCGGGAGATGAAGCATGAAGGTCGTCCCCATTGATCCGGTCTCAAAGCGGATATCGCCGCCGTGCAGCTCAACCGCCTGCTTGGTGATGGGCAGCCCCAGACCTGTGCCGGGGATGTTGTTCACATTGCGGGCGCGGTGAAACGGCTCAAACAAGCGCGGTTGATCGTCTTCGGGGATGCCAATGCCGCAGTCCTTGACTGTGATGACGAAACCGTCCTGGTCGTCGCGGGCGAGGCCGAGGAGGACGAGCGTCTCATGCGGGGAATACTTCATCGCATTGATGAGCAGGTTGGTGATGGCCCGTCGCAGCAGTTTGCGATCCACCGCCGCCCGCAGATTCTTCTCTCTCGATTCAAACTCAAGCTGATGGGTGCGATAGTTGAACTGGAATTCTTCGATAATATCGCGGCAGAAGGTGACGATATCCGCGTCTTCCAGCATGGCCTGTAAGCCTTCGGCCTCAGAGCGGCTCAAGGTCATGACATCGCTCATCATATCCGTTAGATAATCGACCTGGAGACGGATGTTATCGAGCGCCTGGCCTTTTTCTTCCGGTGTGGAGACCGCGCCGTACTTTTTCAGCATGTCATACGACAGGCTGATCGAGGCCAGCGGCGTGCGAAGTTCATGCGACATCATGGACAAGAAGCGATTTTTGAGTTCGCGCAGTTCACGTTCTTTTTCCAGCGCCACGATGAGTTTTTCGCGCTCAAGGCGATCCGCCTCGGCCTGTTTCCGCAGCGTGATATCCTTGATGATGCAGGTGTACATGACCGCATCATCAAGGCGCAGCGTGCTGAAGGCCAGATACAGCGGGAAGACGGAGCCATCTTTGCGGATGCCCGTCAGCTCATGGCCGGCCTCATCATTGAAATCGCGCAAAGACTGGCCATGAAATTCTTCCAGCAGTTGGCCGATGAACAGCCCCGTCATCTCATCCAAGTCATAATCAAAGATACGAGCGGCAGCGGGGTTAGCAGTTTCAATCTGACCATAGGTGTTGAGCGTGAGAATGCCATTGTTGATGTTGACAAGCACACTCTCCATCCGCTGCTTGCTGGCGGACAGCTCAATCTGGGCTTGTTTAAGCTCTGTCACATTCTGATGTGCGACAATCAAGCGGATGTTATTCTGCCATTCAAAACGACTGACGCGGATGACAAACCACAGCCGCTGAAGAGGACTGTGACAGGGGTACTCCATCTCAAACTCGGTGAGATGCCCGTCAACAATATCGCGGATGCCACCCGCAACCAGCGCCGCGTCCGTCGATTTATACAGCGTGGCCTCATCGCAGACCTTGAGATAGCTCGTGCCGACGCCATAACGCGACATCTCGAAGCCGTTGATCTGAGCATACTCGCGCCATGACGCATTGACGCCCAGAATACAGCCTTTTTGATCGAGGATGGCGATGTGTGACGACAGGGCATCAAGCGCGGCTTGTATAAATCTCTCAGCTTCGATTTCCGCACTGGTCGATTGTGGATGTGAGTTGTTGGAAGAGATCAGCACATATCCTCCTTAAAACTGAGATAGTCTATTATAGCACGACTCCATGCTAATCTAACTCTCATTCCTTTCCGTCTGATAAGAATTGGTCAGATTTTATGTCGAATCTCGTCATTCGTCCGGCCCTTTTAGAGGATTGGGCCACGATCTGTGTGCTCGTCGCACACGGCCTTGCCCAGGGCGATGTGCGCCGCTACGAGCAAATCCTGCATGAATATCAGGTCGCGCTGCCGCAGAAACCCGGCTTCACGCTGGAGACGGTGCGCGTGGGCCTAGTGCAGGGGCGAATTGTGGCGGTGGGGCGGGTCGAAGACTGCACACTGTATTATGGGCATACGTCGCTCCAGGCCGCCCGCATCCTGGATGTGGTGACGCACCCGGATGTCCGCCAGCGCGGGTATGCCAGCGCCATCATGCGCGACCTGCTCACCATACTGGCGGAACAGCGGCGGCATGTGGCGCTGCTGCGGGATCAGCAGACATTTTATGCCCGCTACGGTTTTAATCCGGTGTGGCCGACCTATCTTTTTCAATTCGATGGGCGCGGACTGCGCGGGCCCCAGCCCCGTACTCTGCGGCCTGCCAGCCTCAAGGATTTGCCCGCGCTGGCCGATTTGTATCATCACTACTGGCAGCGGCGCATTGCCATCCAGCGCTCTCCCGCATGGTGGCTGTGGCGCTGGCAGAATCGCGTGCGCCCATCGGTCATCACAAACGCGCACGATGCGATTGAGGGCTATGTGTGGCCGAGCGAGAGCGATCATGGCACGCCCGAAGTCGTGGTCGATACCTATGAGGCGGCCTGGACTCTGCTGCAATTCTCGGCGCAGGCGCAGCCGCAGGGCCTGATCACATGGTCGCTGCCACCCGATGATGCCCTCATCGCCTATGCCGAGTTGATCGTACCTGTGACGGTGAGCGCCAGCTATGCGCCGCACAGCGGCTGGATGGCCCGCCTCGTCAATGCGGCAGCACTGATCCAGACGGCGCTGCCGGAGATGGGGCGCATGGCACAATTGGCAAATGCGTCCTTCGATGTGTCGGATTTGATGATCGATGTCGGGTCGGATATGGTGCAGGTGGGGCTGCGTTCGCGCCCGCAGCTGCACATGGCGATTGCTCATCAGGATTTTTTGCGCGTGATGTTTGGCTCACTGCGCCCGACGATGCTGGCGGTGCGGCTGGCGCTGACGCCGGAGCAGGTGCATCTGCTGGAGATGCTATTTCCGCAGCGCATGGGGGCGTTTGCACCGGGCGATTGGTGAGCTGTTACGCCCCCTCTGTGGCTTCGATGATGGCTCGTTCGCTTTTGGTGATGCCATACAATGCATACACCTCATGATCAATGGCAGTCTCGGCGGTGCTGATCTGGGCTTTGATGATGCGCAGGGCCTCACGGTATAGACCATCCTGCTGCGGCATGAGTTTCAGCAGAGTCTCGACATGAGCCACAATACGATCATGGGCAGCTTTTTCGGCGGGATTGGTGAAATCAATAGGATGGATGGGGAGACGATCTAGAAATTGTTTGTTCGCCCCAAAATAGCCACTACGAAAGTTTGAGTGCATTGATTTGAAATAAAAACTGAGAAGTTTAGAATTTAAAAGACCCGTAAAGTAAGCGAGGCTACCTTGACTAGGATCAAATCTTAATCCAAAGCCACCTGTAGTTACATTTACAAAGTAATGATTTTGAGTATCGAGATAGGCGGATAGTCTAGTAACCATGTAAGGCATTAAAATTTTATCTTTTTCCCATAGGTTAAGATTCTTGGGATAAAGCTGATACCATCCTGTTTTAGCGAATTTGCCATGCTCACGTTTTGACAAAAGTTCTTGATTAGCTTGCAAATACTGCCAACTCAAAGGGTATTTCTGCTCCATATCGGCGGCATTGATTAAAGTAGCTTTTGAAGCCAGGTAATAGGGAAACAGCACATATGCAGACATTTCAGCTCTATAAGGTGCTATTTTCCCACTCCTAATGACTCGTTTTAGCAAGTCTTTTTCCAATGTAACCCATTGTTTTAATGCTTTGGAGAAAACCTCAATAGTGTTGCCTGTATCGTTTCTATATTTTTCAAACAAAAATACAGGATCTGCGCTTGTCTGGAGTCCGACAAAAGGTTTGGCAATATTTGCCAACTTAATCGGAAATGTTTTTAGCCTTGATATAACATCTGCCGTTGAACCAGCGACAAAATCCCATTCTTTCTTCGTAGCGGCCTCTGTTGCAATAACGGCCGATGCATTCACTATATCCAGATTATCGTTCTGCCATACCGTTAAATCTGTTACTCTCTGAAATTGAAATGTCTCGCGGGCCGCTTTATCGAGAAAGAGCAAACAGGTATACGTTGTCGCGCCTTTAAAAATCTGGATATCGCCAAAATGCACCACATCCGCGAGATGTTTGCCCTGAGCGACCAGTCCGCGTAACGGTTCGCCATACTTGGCATTGAAGAACTTGTGGGGCAGGATATATCCGAGGCGGCCTGTCGCATTCAAAAGCTGCAAGCCCTTCTCTACAAACGGGATATACAGATCATAATTCCCGCGTGCTGTCGTTTTGTAGTGTGTTTTCAGGTAAGGCAGCGTATCAGGCGCGGTCTCTTTGAGCGTTTGCAGGCGAATATAGGGGGGATTGCCAATCACAATATCGAAGCCGCCACGCTCCATAATTGGGTTAAATGCCTGTCCCCAATCAAAGACCTTAACGCGGTAGAGGTCTTCCGCTTCAAACATAGCGATCATCTTGTCGCGGTAAAAATCAATGCCAATCAAGCTGTTGCCCCATTGAACATTTAAATCAAGATCAGGCAGAATACGCGCAAGTTGCAGCGTCATCTGCTTGGGGGCGCTGGTGGTCTGATCCGTTTCGCCTTCCAGCAGTTTAAGCACCAGTGACAGCTTGGTCACTTCAACGGCCTGCTGATCAAGATCAACACCATAGAGATGCTGGGTCAAGATGCGTTTTTTGGCGGCCACCGTCAGGGCTGTCTTTTGTAGGACATCGAAGCGCAGATCACCGTTGTTGAGGGCATGTTGCTCATTTTGACGATATTGATCAGCATACCATGTCAGCAGATATTGATACGCCCCAATCAGGAATGAACCACTGCCACAGGCGGGATCAATGATACGCAGAGCATCAGCCTGGGCCAAAGATTTGTCTTTCAACCAATGACCGACAGTTTTCTCGACAATCGCATCGACGATATAGGATGGGGTGTAATAGACGCCACCCGCTTTTCGTACATCGGGCTTTTCTTCAATCGTGATGGTCGTGCCTTGAATTTCGATGACCTTGCCCAGAAAGCGCTCATAGGCTTGACCGAGGATTTCTGTTGGCATGACATCGAATTTATAGGGGCTGCGTGGGAAGTAAAGCGTTTCCAGAATCGGCTTGAGAGTGTCATTCGGCAGAATTAAATTTAACGATAGATCGTCAGGTTCACTGGAACGGCCCTTTTCTTCACGAAAGTGGAAGAGGCCGCTGTTATAACGATTGTCAGCCTGACGAAACAGAAGAAGAAGTTGAGCGTAAATATTCTGGCTGGTATTGGCATCCGCCAGTTGGCCGAATCGCTCAATGCCGCGATCTTCGCACATCCGTAAGAAGATCAGACGATCCAGAAGAAGCTGTACCATCAGATTCAACTGACGCTTGTTGAGGGTGGGATTGTGTAAATACAGGTCTTTGGCAAGATACTGTCGCCACAACTCCATATCCTGCAAAAAGGCGTCATCGACGCGCACCGAACCCGCAATTTTGGCGGCTTCAAGCAGATGGATGAGCGACCCCTGCTGAACAGCCGTCTTGCTCAAAAGATCAGTGATCTCTTGCCAATTGGCAGCATAATCGGTGTAGGGATAACGGCGTAAGAGCGCGTAGTCGGCTTTGTCCGTCTCATTCGGGCGCAACCGAGTATTGTAAATTACCAGTTCTTCAAAATCTGTCAGCACGCACACAGGCATATCTGCCGACCAGCCATAGCTGCGAATTTGATAGGCTGGACGATTATCCTCCCGTAAATTGACAGACGGTTTTTTAGCTTCTACATAAAAGCGAACCGACGTGTTTGGCAGAAACTCGTAGTCAGGTCGCCCTGATTTAACCGCGTCGTGTGCTCTCTTTTCAACTTTTTGACGGGCCTCACGGTAGACTTCACGGCTGTCTGACATTGACCAACCGAGGGCTTCAAAGAAAGGATCAATGAATTCTGTCCGTACATTCATCTCGCCATAATCAGCCTTGAGGTAGGTGTCATATCCCTGCTTAAATTTGGTCACAAGGGCTTCGATTTGTTGGCGAGAGGATGCAGAATCAGTCATGAGAGTCTCCGTATCGTGTCTATTGTTAATCATAACGCGACTCAAAATGGCATACAACTCCCCGACCAACCGCACTCAATAAAATGATCTGGCGGATCGCCCCTACACATTCCTGCTGCCAATGCTAGGATGAACCATCTTTTGACCGCCTGTCTGTGAATGCGGGTCTATGCGCCGAACCCATTGGATGCTGCTTGCCCTCGTCGTCGCGTCGCTGCTGCTTCGCCTGCTGTTTTTGTCGCAGGTGCGTTATCCGGGCATTGCCGACCCGAACTACTATTACAGCCTGGGCCAATCGCTGGATGAGGGGCGCGGCTTCACGCTGGATTTTGTCTGGGAGTACAACAATCCCCCGGCTGATATTGTGCATCCGGCGGATTACTGGCAGCCGCTCAACAGCATCATCATCGCCGCCGCCTTCAAAATCGGTGGGCAGAGCGTGATGGTGGCCCTGCTGCCGTATGTGCTGATGGGGGCGCTCATGCCGCTGCTGGCGTATGCGGCGGCGCGGCAGTTTGGATGCAATGAGTCCTCGTCGTTGTTTGTGGCGGCCTGTGCGGGCTTCTTGCCGGAATTCGTGCTCAATTCGCTGCGGACGGATACCACGCTGCCCAACACATGGCTGCTCGTGGGCGCGACGCTGCTGCTGACGCACGCCGTTCGCAAGCAGCGCATATGGCCGCTGCTCGTTGCCGGAGTGCTGGCAGGGCTGGCCTATCTCATTCGCAGCGATTCGGCCATGTGGTTCCCGGTCATGATCGGTACAGCACTGGCCTATCGCGTGTGGCAAAAAGGCCAGATCACGCGCCGCCTGCTCGTGGGCATGGGGGGAGCGATCATCGTGGGCTTGCTCGTCGCTGCGCCCTGGCTGATTCGCAATCAAATGCTGTTTGGTACACCGACGACGCCGCACCTCAGCCGTATGTTCTTCCTTACACATCATGATGAGCATTTTGCTTACGATGACGACTTTACGCTGCAAACCCTGCTCGCCAGCCAGACGATTCCGCAGCTTGTGGCAAAACGCGCCTTTGAACTCCTCGCCAGCCTCAAGCTGATGATCACGACCTTCGATATCTTTCTGCCTGTCGCGGTGTGGGGCGGCCTGGGGCTGCTGGTCATGCGGCGCGACAAAGAGCGTTTGCTCAGTCTGGCCCCGACGCTGCTGTTCGTCATCGGCTTCCTGATCTTCTATCCGATTCTCGTTCCCATGAAGAGCCAGGGGGGGAGCTTCAAAAAAGCCTTTTTGTCGCTGATGCCTTTGCTTCTGCCGTTGGCGGGGTATGCTTTAGAGGAGGCCATCGCCAACGTGCGGATTCGCCAGGGAGCCATGCTGCTGTGCGTGGGGCTGCTGGCGCTGTTCGCCTGGGATGCGGTGCGGCTGGATCAGGCGTTCGTAAATCAATATCTGGTGTATACCGAGAAGATTGTGGCGCTGGCAAAAACGCTGCCCGACAGGAATGGCGATGGTGAGATACGGCTGATGTCTACCGATCCCTTCATCCTCGATTTCTACGGTATTCGCTCGGTCATGACGCCGCGTGATGATCGCGAGGCTGTCCTGGCGGTGGCGCGGCGCTACCGCATCGATTACGGCCTGACGCCCACCGAACGGCCTGCGCTCGATGCGGTGCTGGTGCAAAAGCGCGTTGATGATCCACGCTTTGAAATCGTGGCGCAGATACCGGGTGAAAACAAATATTTCTATCAGTTCACATTTGAGGCCCCATGACGCTTGATGCCAGAGACACTTATGCCGATATCTCGTATTCGTCGATCCCCGCGCAGCAGGACACCAATGAAACACGCTTTGTGCTGTATCTCATCGTCCTGATGGCGCTGGTGATTCGGCTGGCGGTGGCGCTGCCGCACGATGCGCTGGCCGTGTATCGCGGTGGGGGCGGCGATGAAGCGTGGTATCTCGCCAATGGCTACGGCTTCGTCAGCGGCCAATCGCATGGGCTGGCACGCGGCATCTCGTTTGATGTGGAGACGCAGCCCGGCGCGGTGGCCTACCTGATTTTGATCGGTGCGCCGCAAAAACTCTTTGACGACGCCACCGCTGTGCGCCTGATCTGGGTGGCACAGGCCATGATGGGCGCGGGCCTATGCATCTTCGCCTATGGCATCACGCGCCAGATGACGCACAGCACCCGTGCGGGCCTGCTGGCGGCGTTTGCGATGGCGCTGCACCCCTCCTTTGTGCTCGTCTCAAGCTATATTCTGACGGAAAATCTGTTTCTGTTTCTCGTCGGCGGCGCAACCTGGATTTATGTCGAGCAGATCAGTGGGCCGGGACTGGCTGGCCGCCCGCTGCGTGGGCTGCTGTCATCGGCGCTGCTGGTGGGCCTCATCTGCGGGGCTGCCGTGCTGACGCGGGGTGTCTTCATCGTGTTTCCGCTGTTGTTTGCGCTGCATCTGGTGTGGTATGGCTGGCGTCGATCACGCGGGCGGGCGATTGGTTTGGCGATCATTTTGCTCGTCGCCTATATCCTTATGACGCTCACCTGGACGGCGTTCCTGTGGGTGAATTATGGCCGCTTTGTCGTCGCCAGCACGCAGTTTATGCCAGCGGTCTGGCGCGGCGTCGTCACCACCGATACCTCCCCGCAGGCGATGGATGCCGCGCTGCAACCCAACTGCGTGAGCAACTGCTCGAAAGGGGCCTCAACCGAGGTCTATACGCAGCAGGTCTCGGAGGCGGTCAAAGCCAATCCGGTAGGCGTCCTTGCCGTCCGCGCTCGTGAGTGGCTGGAGGCGGTGCTGACGCCTTATCCGACAGCCGATCTTGGCGGCGAAAGTTTGCGGGCGCTGGTGCAGAACTGGACGCAGCAGGGCCAATCTGTCGAGGGGTTTGAGCGGCTGATTCGCGGCGATAATTTCGGCCTCAAGCTGCTGCTGTATCTAGCGCACTATGGCGGCATCATCTTTGGCTTGATGGGGCTGTGGGCGGCGCGGCGGCGGGCGGCAGTCACCCCGATTGTGATGGGCTTCCTCCTCTATACCTATGCGATTCATCTGGTTGGGATCGCCATCCCACGCTACATCTTCCCAACTCAGTTATACTGGTGGTGTGCTGCCGCGGCTGGCCCCTGGGCTATCACAGCGCCGCGCCACATCATCAGGGAGGATGCGAATGGTCGACCAGACTGAGATTCAGCGTGAACGCGAACGCCTGTATGAGTCGGAGTCTTTGCGCGAAGACATTAATGATGATGAAGCCACTGTCCTGCTAGAATGGGGTGAAAAGCATATCGTCCGCCTCGCGGGAGAAGTGGAAGACGAGAAAGGTCTGGAGCAGCAGGCCCGTTTCTTACGCCAGTTGATCAAGAATATCAACCGTTTTGTCGGCCAGCGCCAGTATGATAATCGGGAGGAACAGCTCGGTTATATGGCAAAGGTCGTCCAGTGGTTGCCCAATCTGAGATTCAAGACGTTTACATCGGAAGAACTGCTCGATAAGCTGCCGCCCGATGCGAAGGATATGGCGGAAACGCTGCGGGCGTTGCTTGCGGCGATTGATCCGAGCAGCGCATCGGTTCCTCACACGCCTGAGCCTGCGCCGCAAAATCCTCAGAGCAGCCTGAAAGAGGACGCCGCGCAAAATACGCATGTCGAGACCGCACCGCCTCATGCAACACAGGATAAGGCGATACATGAGCAGGCAGTCGAGGCCACGCACAAAGCGTTGTCACCGCTTGACGCGCTGCGCCAATCTGTCGAAAATCATCTTAAGCAGGCGCTGCAATCGCCAGAGGCAAATGATGCCTTAAAGACACTGCGCGACCAGATCACGGGGACGCACGCGCCGTCCGATCACCCTATTGCAAAAGACGACCCTAAAAAACCAGACTAACGCCTATTCACCTACAGATGAGGGGAAAAGACATTCACAATGGCAAAATTACAGACCACCAAGAGCACATCATCCAAAGGTAACAGCATTTTAAACACCATCGGCGGCCTGATCGCACTCATTGTTGTGCTGGCCGGGGCCGCCCTCTCAATTTTCACGGGCGGCGGCAATACGCCTTCGGCCACAGCGATTGCCAGCGTTGCCAGCCCCACGCCGCGCACAGGCGTCGCCACCGTCGTTTCGGTGACAAGCGCTCCAACAACAAGCACGGGCAAAGTTGAGATCGTTAGCAATATCCCGAAGGGCTTTGGTGCGAAGAAGGGCTTCTGGGAGGTGTATTTCACCGCCCCGCTGGATACGACAGATCGTAAGCAGTTTGTCGGCGGGACAGATACTGTCGTTGCAGGTATCATCGACAAAGCCAAGAACACGCTCGATATTGCCGCCTTTGAGTGGAATAACGAGGTTATGACAGCGGCGGCCCTGAATGCCATCAAGCGCGGCGTGGTCGTGCGGATCGTGGCGGATAACGAGCATACGATTGAAGATGACGACAGCACAATGGCAGAGATGGAAGCCGCAGGCGTGAAGGTCACATACGACAATCGCAGCGCCCTGATGCACAACAAATTTATGATCGTCGACAGCAGCATTATCCTCACCGGTTCAACGAATTGGACGATGAACGGCGTGTATCGCAACTATAACAATCTTCTCGTGTTTCGCGGTGTGCCGCAGGCCGTGAAGTTCTATCAGGCCGAATTTGATGAGATGTATACCAAAAAGCTGTTTGGGCCGAAGAAGACCGCCAATAAGACGACGCCCTTCATGGCTCCCGGCAACATCCCGATGGAGATTTACTTCGCGGCTCAAGACGATGTGATCGGCAAGATCAACAGTTACATCAAGGGTGCAAAGAAGACGATCCGCTTTATGGCCTTTTCGTTCACGGAAGATTCGATGGGCCAAGCGCTCCTTGCGGCAGCCCAGACAGGCGTGAATGTGCAGGGCGTGTTTGAGCGGACAGGCAGCACCACAGATTTCAGCGAGTTGAAGCCGCTGTTCTGTGCGGGGCTGGATGTGCGTCAGGACAACTACGGCGGCATCATGCATCACAAGGTACTCATCATTGACAGCCAGATTGTGATCGCCGGATCATTCAATTTCTCGAACAATGCTGTCCAGAGCAATGATGAGAATCTCGTCATCATCAAAGACGCGGATCTGGCGGCGCAGTATCTAGCCGAATTCGCCCGCGTGCAAAAGATTTCCACGCCGCCGACCAAAGTGACGTGCAGCTAGGTTGTGTGGGGCGCAGCGTACACCATAACGTGGTTGTGTCGATCCTGTTTAAATTTGAGGTGGGATTGGCGTAGGGGCGACCCATGGGTCGCCCCTACAAAAACGCTTTGACCTGCTGCGAACCCATTGCGTGAGACAGAAAATTGATAACCACGCGATCATTGCACATTTACCGAAAAAGCGCCGTAAAGCCCCTGCCTTCAGGCAGGGGGATATAAGGCGTAGGAGCACAAACCACTTTTTCTGATAGACGCGTCTA
>Ga0105044_10012699_pt1 | contig 11451 bp, 9 predicted proteins | sample MAT01_FD_78092 | JGI IMG/M metagenome (GOLD analysis project Ga0105044, IMG submission 78092) | Freshwater microbial communities from Lake Fryxell liftoff mats and glacier meltwater in Antarctica - MAT-01 | ecosystem: Environmental > Aquatic > Freshwater > Ice > Liftoff microbial mat | place...
CGTCTGCCGACCCGCCAGCACGGCATCGACGGTGGAAGACCATTCTCGTAGGGAAGGAAGGGGCATGGGAGAGGAGGAGAAATGTTAGATGTCAGATGTCAGATGTGGGAAAAGGGGACGATGGTCTGGTTGTTTTGGACTTTTTGGATTATCAACTTCAAGCTTCTTCAGATTTCAGATTTCGAGCTTCGGACTTCTTTCTCACACCACGCCAAGTGCAGCCGGGTTTTCCGGCACATACGGGGCTGGTGCCGTCTTCTTTGTCAGGGGTTCGGTTCGGGGGTCGGTTCGGAGAAGGGTGAGGATGCCCGGCTGGCCGAGGTGGCGGAGGTGGGCGCCGAGGTCACCCGATCCGTTCTTGTTGGCGAGGTAGTGCTCGAACAGCACCGCGCACACCGTCGACACCGACGCCCGGGGCACTTGCCGCAGGTACAGCTTGTCGTTCTCCGCCAGCGGAATCCCCTGCCAGCGGCCGTCTTCCGACCCGCCGACCTTTAACATGTACATGTCCGGCCCCTGGCCCACCCAACCCAGAGACTTCGTTCCCGGGCGGAAACATTGCCGCTCGCAGCCGGTGATCCCAATAGACTCGGAAAGGTCGCCGAAACCCATGGCTTCGAGCTCGTCGATCAGCTCCGGCTCGAACTGCTCGGAATCCGAATACGACAACCGGCACGTCGGCAAGCCGACGCAGGCGCCGGACAGCAGGCGGAGCTTTGAATACGCCTTTCCGTTCCGCTGGCCGTAGGAGAACTGGCTGAACCGGGCTTGGAAGTCCTCCTTAGCGGCGGGGTCGATGTTGGTAAACAGCAGGTCTTGGTTGGGGGTGATCAGCAGATCGGTGTCGAAGGTTTCCACCAAGTGGCGAACCAGCGACCGGGTGCGCTCATGATTACCGGGGGTGGACCCGCCGCCAGCACGGGCGGCTGCGGCGTGGGACTCGGCCGAGCGGTCGATGAGTCGACCGCACTCTACATACATGCCATACGCCAACTTGCCGTTGTCTTCCTGCGTTGACCAGCCGTGGTGCATCTGACGCGGGCCGGGATCGAAGTGCGGCAGCGGCTGCTCGAACGTCGCGCCGGCCGCCCGCAACTGCTCCTGATACCACGGAATGCCCTGCGAGTTCACCACATACTTGAGACGGGCCCAGTGCCTGTTCTTCCGATCGCCCCAGTGCTGGTGCACCTTGACGATCGAATCCAGACCCTTGGTGAGGTTCTCCGGCGCAAACACCCCCACCGGCAAGGCCAGCATCGACGCCGACGTTTTGCCGTTCCGCTCGCCCTGCCCGCCGCCGATGTACACCTGAAACGCCACCACCCGGTCATTCTCCACGACCGGGGCGATGCCCATGTCGTTCGTGCGGAGCTCGACGCAGTTGTCGTACTCGATCGCGCCGGTGAGCGGGTTGCGGTGAACGGCTGAGAAGGCGATCTTGAATTTTCGGTTGAGCAGTTGCGGGCCGTACTCGAACTTTTCGCCGCGGGGCTCGGAGATCTTCGTGCCGTCGAACCGGGCGAGGGAGGTGTCGACCTCAAAGATCTTGATGTGCGCCTCGCAGGGAAGCTCGAAAAACTTGCCGTACTTCTGGGCGGCTGCGTGGGCGTTGTACAGCGTGGAATGCACGGAGAGCGGGCAGCCCATGATGTTCCGCGTGTTGTCCCCACAGCCGTTAAGGGCGAGGAACCCCGTCTTGGCGATGTCGCGCACGAGGGGGATGAGGTCTTTCTTCTTCACCCAGTGGTACTGAATATTCTGCCGGGTGGTGAGGCGGATGGATTTCCCGCCGCCGGCTTCGGAAGTGCCAGCCGGCGTGGTGTACTTCTCCGCGAGCTCATCGATCACCCGCCACCCCGCCCGGTTAAACGGCCCGCCGCCGGCGACGGAGATGCGGACCATGTACATCCAGTCCTTCTCCTTCCCGGTTTTGGCGCGGTCATACTCGAGGTAAATACCATGCGATTTGGCGAGCTGTTCGGTATGCTCCTGAACGTCGTCGACCCCGAGGTCGCGGAAGCTGCCGACGAGGTCGCCCAGCGGACCCTCGGCCGTGACAGAGGCGAGCTTGGTCTTCTCGACCTCGTTAAAGTCCTCGGGGCGCGTATTGAGCAGCGGTTCGGGGCGTTCGGTTCGCATAGTGGGGACTGAAGATTAGAGGGGGGCGGAGGGTAAATGCAAGAAAAAAGATCGGAGTTGTAGGATTTCAACTTGTTTATTACCTGTGATCGGTCATAACTTCTGTCCCCAGCGGGGGTTTAGGCAATGGTTTTCACTATGGCTACGTCTCTCCCAGCACACCTTAAACGTCTAGAAGACGAAGCCATCCACGTCATGCGGGAGGTCGTCGCCGAGTGCGAAAAGCCGGTGTTGCTCTTTTCCATAGGCAAGGACTCGGCGTGCATGCTCCATGTCGCCCGGAAGGCGTTTCGGCCGGGCAAGCTTCCGTTTCCGTTGATGCACGTCGACACGACGTTCAAGTTCCCCGAGATGTACGCGTACCGCGACCGGCTGGCCGCTGAGCTGGGGGCGGAACTGATCGTGTACAAAAACGAGGAGGCATTCGAAAAATTCGGCACGGACATGAAGGACTGGACCTGCAGCCAGTGCGCCGAGCACCTCAAAACCCGGGCACTCGTCCAAGCCCTCAAGCTCCACGGCTTCGACGCCGCCTTCGGCGGAGCCCGCCGCGACGAGGAGCGAAGTCGCGCCAAAGAACGCGTTCTGAGCTTCCGCGACCGCAACCAAGTCTGGGACCCCAAGAACCAGCGCCCCGAACTCTGGCGCCTCTTCAACACCGCCCACAACCCCGGCGAAAGCTTCCGCGTGTTCCCCCTGAGCGATTGGACCGAGCTGAACATCTGGCAATACATCGAGCTGGAAAACGTCGAGCTCGTCGATCTGTATTTCGCGCGAAAACGCCCCGTCGTCAGCCGAGGCGGCATGTGGGTGCAGACGCACGACCTTGTCAAACCCGCCCCCGGCGAGGTGGTCGAGGAGCGGTGTGTGCGGTATCGGTCGATCGGCTGCCAGATGTGCACCGGCTGCGTGGAGTCCGACGCGGCGACGATCAAAGAAGTCGTGCTCGAGGTGGCGGCTGCGCGAAAGAGCGAGCGCAACACCCGCGCCGTCGACAAAGACCGCGACGGCTCGATGGAAGACAAGAAGCGCGAGGGGTACTTTTAGAATTCGTTGCCCACAAAGGCCGCGAAGCAACCAGAAGCAGAACGCAGTTTACGTCGGTTCCACTGTTTTCGTATTTGTCCGTGCGTTTCCGTGCAAGTCCGTGGCGAGCATTTTATGGCGACAACATTGCTGAGACTGGTGACGTGCGGTTCGGTGGACGATGGGAAGTCGACGCTGATCGGCCGTCTGCTGTTTGACGCCAAGGGGATCTTCGAGGACCAGCTCGCGGCCGTCGAAAAGGCCACCACGCGGTACGGAACCACCGGCGGAAAGCTCGACCTGGCACTGCTCACCGACGGCCTCAAAGCCGAGCGCGAACAGGGCATCACCATCGACGTCGCCTACCGGTACTTCTCCACCCCGGCACGGCCCTTCATCATCGCAGACTGCCCCGGCCACGAGCAGTACACCCGCAACATGGCCACCGGCGCCAGCACAGCCGACGTCGCCATCCTCCTCATCGACGCCCGACACGGCGTCGTCACCCAAACCCGGCGCCACGCTTACATCGTGTCGCTCCTTGGCATCCGCGAGATCGTGCTGGCGGTGAACAAGATCGACCTGGTCAATTGGTCGCAGGCGAAGTTCGACGAGATCGTCGCGGCGTTCGGCGACGTCGCCGAGGCCATCGGAATCACCGCCAACGTCCAGGCGATCCCCAAGTCCGCCCTCACCGGCGACAACGTCACCGCGCGCTCGCCGCACATGCCCTGGCACACCGGCCCGGCGCTGCTCGAGTACCTCGAAAGCCTCGAAGTCGAAGACCTCCGCAACCGCACCGCGATGCGACTTCCCGTGCAGCTCGTCAGCCGGCCCGACATGCACTTCCGCGGCTACATGGGCGAGGTCGCCGGCGGCGAGATCCGCCCGGGCGACGAGGTCGTCGTGCTTCCCGGCGCGATGGGCGGCGGCGGAACGGGCGGCGCCGGCGGCGGCGTTCGAACACGCGTCGCCAAGGTCTTCAACGCCAACGGCGAAACCGACGTCGTCCGGGCCGGAGACGCCGCAACCGTCACACTCACCGGCGAACAGGACGCCAGCCGCGGCGACGTCATCGCATCGTCTGTCAACCCACCCACCGTCGCGACGCGGGTGCTCGCGCACATCGTCTGGTTCTCACCCGAGCCCGGACCCGTCGGCGGCTTGTACCGCCTCAAACAGGGCACGCGCCTCGCCCTCGGCACGCTCGCGGCGATCCGCCACGGCGTCGAGGTCAACTCGCTGGAGAAGCGCGCCGTCGACCGGCTGAACATGAACGACATCGCGCTCTGCGAGGTCGAATCCAACCGGCCACTCGTGTTCGACGCCTACGAGCACAACCGACGGATGGGCGCGTTCATCCTCATCGACCGCGTCACCAGCAACACCGTCGCAGCCGGGATGATCGTCGGCCAAGCCGGCGTCGCACCCTCCACCGGCCCCGTCACCGCCTTCGAACGCGCCGCGCGAATGGGCCAGCGCCGCGCCGTCGTCTCCGTTCTCGGCAACCACGCCTCCGCACTCGCCGCCGCCGTCGCGCTCGACCGCAAACTCTTTTCCGCCGGCCACTTCTCCGCCGTCGTCGACGAAACCGACGACACCCGAACAAACGCCGCCATCCGCGCACTCGCCGCAGCCGGCGTCATCGCCGTGATCGTCGGTCCCGCCGCAACCCAACACGTCCTCCGAACCGACGCCCCACCGCGCGCAGGTGAACCCGTCGAGAAGATGTACCGCGAACTGTCCGACGCAGGCCTGCTCAGCGCGCCGGAGCGGGATTTCGAAATCTAAACACTTGCCAGCAGATGCGGTGGAATCGAATCGATAATCCGCCGCGTCGCCTCGGGGATCGAAAGCGTGGCGGTGGCGACGGTCAGGTGCGGGGTAATCGGCGGTTCATAGGGGTCGGAAACGCCGGTGAAATTCGGGATCTCGCCGCGAAGGGCTTTGGCGTAGAGGCCTTTGACATCACGCCGAGCGCACTCCTGCACCGACGCCTCGACGTAGATCTCCAGCACGTTGGGGTAAATCGCCTTGATCTGGTCGCGCACGGATCGGAAAGGGGAGATGGCGGCCACGAGCGCAATCCCACCATGCCGCGCGACCAGGTCGGCCACCCAACCCATGCGATGGACGTTGGTGTCGCGGTCCTCGCGGGAGAAGGTCAGCCCCTTGGACAGGTTTGTCCGCACGACATCCCCGTCGAGAAGCTCGATCTTCCGAGAAGTGTGCTTCGGAAGTTCCTCAAGGAGCGCATTCGACAACGTCGACTTGCCGGAACCCGACAAGCCGGTCAACCAGAGAATAAAACCAGGAGAAAACATGGGTGTAGATAGTTGGTAGTTGGTAGTTGGTAGTTGGCGACAGATGCTAATGACCCGAGTCCCGTCTTCTTTCGACCGTGCACTTTCGAATTTCGGTCCTTCTTCGGACTTCAAATTTCGAGCTTCCGATCCTCCTCTATTGCCCCTTCACCGTCAGGCCCACGGGGGTAGCGTGAAGGCCGCACTCGGTTTTCTCCAGGCCTTGCCACCGGCCGGCGCGGGCGGAGGCGGCGGGTTTGGTGCAGTAAGTGCACCCGATCGAAGAGTATCCCCGCTCCAGCAGCGGGTTCAGCGGCAGGTCGTGGTTGAATACGTAGTTCTGCACTCGCGCCTCGTCCCAGTGCGCCAGCGGCGAGATCTTCCACAACCCAAACTGGTCGTCCCACGCCACCGTCTCGGCCCCCTGCCGCGTCGATGACTGATCGCGCCGGATCGCAGTGATCCATGCGTCATAGCCGGCCACCGCGCGGCGCATCGGCTCGACCTTTCGCAGATTGCAGCAGGCGTTGGGGTCGCGCGCCCACAGCGCCGGGCCGTGCAACTCGGCTTGGGCGTCGGGGGTGAGCAGCGAACGCACGCGACGGACGGTGATCCCATGGCGCTGCTCGGCGGCGGCAAGCGATTCGTAAGTCTCTGGAAACAGGAAGTCTGTGTCGAGCATGAACACATCGAGCTTGGGAAACAGCCTCGCCGCGATGTCGAGCAGCACCATTCCCCCCGCCCCACCGAATGAGCACGCCAGCGTCGCCTTTGCCCCAAACTGCTCATACACCCCGCGCACAATCCCCTCTGCATCGAGGGAATCGGAAGGAACCGTAGCTGGATACGTCATGGAAAAAACCCGCCAATCTTTACTCGCACCGCCTACACCTAGATCGCATAATCGTCCGGAAATATCCTCACGTCCGACGGTCTTGCGAACGCTTCGTCGCCGGGGTTGAGGTTCAGTTGCCTCCAGCGGTCGTGCGACAGTTCGATGTCCAATGTCTGGCTGTCCGGGCCGAGCGCCTCGACCTTTACCGTCGGCCCCGCCAACCTTACGCGCAGCAGTCGCACCGGAAGCCCGTGCGACAGCGCCGTCGCCGACAACTCGATCTCGTGAGGCCGGATGTACAGTCGCGCCTGCCGCCCATCGGTGACAAGCCCGGGCGCGTTGTGCGGCAGCGTGACGTTCCCCGCGAGAATCGCATGTCCGTTGTGGATGTGGCCCTTGATCAGGTTTACCTGCCCCAAAAACTCGGCCACGAACGGCGTCGCCGGCCGGTGGAACAGCTCGTCCGGCGTGCCCTCCTGCTCGATGCGCCCGCGGTTCATCACCACCACCCGGTCAGCCAGCTCCAGCGCCTCCTCCTGGTCGTGCGTGACAAACACCGACGTCACATGGATCTCGTCGTGCAGCTTCCGCAGCCACTTCCGCAGGCCCTGCCGCACCTTCGCATCCAGCGCCCCGAACGGCTCGTCCAGCAGCAGCACCGACGGCTTGGTCGCCAGCGCCCTCGCCAGCGCCACACGCTGCCGCTGCCCCCCCGAAAGTTGCGACGGCAATCTCCCGCCGAGAGAGTCGATCTGCATCAGCCCGAGCAGCTCGTTCACCCGCTCCGCGATCTCCCCCTTCGTCGGCCGCGTCGCCCGGGGCATGACGCGCAGCCCGAACGCGATGTTCTCGAACACCGTCATGTGCCGGAACAGCGCGTAATGCTGGAACACAAACCCGATCCCCCGCTCGGCCACCTTCGTCGCCGACACCTCCGCTCCCGCGAGATGAATCGCCGCCGCCGCCTTCCCCTTCTCACCCATCGTATCCGGCTGCTCCAGCCCCGCGATGATCCGCAGCAGCGTCGATTTCCCCGACCCCGACGGCCCGAGCAGCGCCACAAGCTGCCCGTCCGGAATCGTCAGCGACACATCGTCCACCGCAATGAACCGGCCGAATCGCTTGGTGATGTTCGAAACCCGAATGCTCATCGCGCACCGCCTCCGGCCAACAGTTCCGACCCCACCCCATCATCCTGCGCGCCGCGCGCCAGCCGACCCACAACCTGCTTCGCCACCAGCGTCACCAACCCCAACATCGCCAACAGCGACGCGCACGCAAACGCAGCCGCCGTGTTGTACTCGTTGTACAAGATCTCCACATGCAGCGGGAGCGTATTGGTCTTCCCGCGTATGTGCCCCGACACCACCGACACCGCGCCGAACTCGCCCATCGCCCGCGCGTTGCACAAAATTACCCCGTACAACAACCCCCACTTGATGTTCGGCAGCGTCACACGAACAAATGTTTGCAACCCCGACGCGCCCAGCACCAGCGCCGCCTCCTCCTGCTCGTTCCCCTGCGCCTCCATCAGCGGAATCAGCTCGCGCGCAACATACGGAAACGTCACGAAGATCGTCGCCAGCACGATCCCCGGCAGGGCGAAAATAATCTCAATGTCCCGCTCCCTCAGCCAAGGCCCGAACCACCCATGCAACCCAAACAACAGCACATACACCATTCCCGAAACCACCGGCGACACCGCCAGCGGCAAGTCGATGAGCGTCAGCAGCAGCCCCCGCCCACGAAACCTGAACTTCGCGATCGCCCAAGCCGCGCAGACCCCGAACACCATGTTCAGCGGCACGGCGATCGCCGCCACCAGAAACGTCAGCCGCAGCGCCGACAGCGCATCGGGCTCGGTGATCGATTCCCAATACACCCGCAGCCCCGCCCCCAGCGCCTCGGCGATCACCGCAGCCAGCGGCAGCACAAGAAACAGCCCCAAAAACACCAGCACGCCGGCGGTCAGCGACCACCTCACCAGCGCGGATTCCCGCGGCGCGGTACGGCTTGCAAAGTTGCTCATGCCCGCACCCCCTTCATCCGCCGCCCCCACCACCACTGCCCGAGGTTCACAGCCAGCAACAGCCCGAAACTCATCACCAGCATCGCCACCGCAATCACCGCCGCCCCCGCGTAGTTGAACTCCTCGAGTCTCATCATGATCAGCAGCGGCGCGATCTCCGTCTCATTCGGCTTGTTCCCCGCGATGAAAATCACCGAGCCGTATTCGCCGATCCCCCGCGCCATCGCCAGCCCGAATCCCGTGAGGATCGCCGGAAACAGCGCCGGCAGCAGCACGCGCCGAAACGTCGCCCAGCGCGAAGCGCCCAGCGACGCAGCCGCCTCTTCGACCTCGGCTTCGATCTCCTCAAGCGCCGGCTGAATCGTCCGAACCACAAACGGCAAACCGATGAAAATCAGCGCGATCAAGATCCCCCACCGCGTGTACGCAATCTGAATCCCCAGCGGCTCGAGCAGTCCGCCCACCCAGCCGTTGGGCGCGTAAATCGCCGTCAGCGCAATCCCCGAAACCGCCGTCGGCATGGCGAACGGGAGGTCTATCAGCGCGTCAACCAAGCGTTTGCCCGGGAACGAATACCGCACCAGCACCCACGCCACCGCCAACCCCGCCACCGCATTAAACGCAGCCGCCACCAGCGCCGCCCCGAACGACAACCCCAGCGCCGACACAATCCGCGGCGACTGCGCCGCATCGACAAACGCCCCCCACCCCGCGCCCCACGCCCGGTGCGACAACGCCGCCAGCGGTAAAAGCACAATCAGCGACAAATACGTCACCGTCACACCCAACGTCAGCCCCAAGCCGGGAATCCGACTGGGCTCGCGCCATCGCCATGGCGCTGCGGGTGCGGAAGTTGGTGCTGTGGAGATCGTCACGTGTGCCCGATGAATGATGCTTTGAAGACGTCGGTGAGACTGTCACTTTTTTGTGGAAATCTGGTCGAACACCCCGCCCTCGGCGAAGTGCGTCTTGTGGGCCTTCTGCCACCCGCCGAAAGCCGCGTCGATCGTGAACAGCTCCAGCTTCGGAAACCGGTCCACGTTCCGCGTCAGCTCCGATTCCAGTCGGGGGCGGTAATGGTGCTTCGCCGCCACCGCCTGCGCTTCCGGCGAGTACAGATACTCCAGATACGCCCGCGCAACCGCGGTCGTTCCCCGCTTGTTGGTGTTCTTCTCCACCACCGCCACAGCCGGCTCGGCGAGAATGCTGACCGTCGGCACGACCACGTCGAACCTCCCCTTGCCGAACTCCTCCGAGATCAGAAACGCCTCGTTTTCCCAGGTCACCAGCACATCGCCAATGCCCCGCTGGGCGAAGGTGGTGGTCGATGCCCGCGTTGAGGGGTCGAGCACCGGGGCGTTGGCGTACAAACGGGAGACGAAGTCGCGCGCCTTGGTTTGGGCTTGGGCGACGTCATCGGCGCGGGCGGGGTCGGAGAGGGCAGCAAGGCCGCCGAGCTCGCGGTGCAGCACGTAACCCCACGCCGCAAGGTAGTTCCACCGCGCCCCGCCGCCGGTCTTCGGGTTCGGCGTGATCACCCCCACGCCGGGCCGGACGAGGTCGTCCCAGCCCTTGATGTTTTTGGGGTTGCCCTTGCGAACCAAGAGCACCACCGTCGAGGTGTATGGGGCGGAGTTGTCGGGCAGTTTCGATTGCCAATCGGCCGGGAACAAGCCGCTGTTCAGGGCGATGGCGTCGATGTCGTACGACAGCGCGAGGGTGACGACATCGGCTTGCAGACCGTCGATTACCGCCCGGGCTTGTTTGCCCGACCCGCCGTGGGAGGTCCGAACGGCGACGACCTGACCGGTTTGGGTTTTATAGTGTTTTGCGAAAAGGGCGTTGTACTCCCTGTAGAACTCGCGGGTGGGGTCGTAGGAGACATTGGTCAGTTCGGTCTGGGCGAACGCTGGAGTCAGCCAGGCGCTCAGGGCGAGGACAAGGGCGAAGAGGTACTTCATGGGCGATATCCTAGTAAATCCGTCTACTTAGTAGGATATCACAGCCAAGTGAAATGTCCAGTTTAGGCTAATCGGATATAAACCCATTCAAAAAATGAACTTACGTCGATCTATCTCGCGCGGATCAGTTCCCGGTCGGGGATCGCCAGGGTGGCACGGAGCTCTTCGGTGTCGACAAGAAAGCGCTGACCGTCGGTGTAGTAGCCGGCGGTGGGTTGCAGGGTGGGTTGGTGGGATTGGAAGTAGAGGTTGAACCGGTGCATGAGCGACTCGCGGAGGTACTTGCAGACCATGGACGCCAGCGCGGTCGGGAGGGAAAGGGTTTCCCCCTTTTCCCGGAAGGAGATGACAGCCAAGGCGGTATTCCGCGAGAGCTGGTAGGTGGAGACGCCGGGGGATTCTTCGAGGATGGTGAGGTGGTGGTCGGGGAACATGGTGCGGAGGGGTTCGCCGTAATGGTCGCGGCCGCCTTGGCGGTCGCAGATGAGGAGCAAGCCGCCGGGTTCGGCTGCGTGGGCGGTGAGCAGGGATTGGATGAGCTGGGCAACATGCATGAACAGAACGGACGCCTTGTTGCGGGTTTGCACGACAAGGTCGTTGTACCTGCCTTCGGGGATGACGCGGGCGGCGAGGGTGGTGGGGATGGTGGAAATGCCCGCAGAGGCGAGGGCGGAGCGTAAGCCGTTTGCGGTGGGCGCGAGGGATGCGGCGGAAGTGACGAGGGGGAAGGGGGAAGGGGTTGCGTACCAGGGGTGGCGGGAGAGGTGGGCGGGGGCGGCGGGGTCGAGGGTGGAGAGGAGGGTGTCGAGGGAGTCGGTGGGCAAGCCACTGGCTGCGGCGAAAGCGAGTACGCCGCGTTCGAGGTTGGCGACGCCGAGGGAGGGTGAGTAGACGGCTTTGGAGTCTGCGATGTGGAGTTTGCGATTGTTGCGGTCGCGGGTGCGGGAGACGGAGGGGGAGAGGGGTTTCCAGAGGTCGGGGATGGGTTGGGTGGCGAGTCCGGGGAGGCGGAGTGCGGCGCTGGCGGTGACGAGGGGGCCGAGGAGGGGGCCGTAACCGGCTTCGTCGATTCCGGCGAGGATCATGGGGGGGAGGATAACCGGAGGCGGGGGAAAGGTGGGGGGGCGGGGGGGGGGTTGGTGCAAACGGTTGTTCTTC
>Ga0105044_10012700_pt1 | contig 11451 bp, 5 predicted proteins | sample MAT01_FD_78092 | JGI IMG/M metagenome (GOLD analysis project Ga0105044, IMG submission 78092) | Freshwater microbial communities from Lake Fryxell liftoff mats and glacier meltwater in Antarctica - MAT-01 | ecosystem: Environmental > Aquatic > Freshwater > Ice > Liftoff microbial mat | place...
CAAGCCCGCTCCTGGGGAAGGCGGTTCGCTCGGTCTTCTCGGTCACGTTGCTCTCGCGTATCGCCGGGCTGGTTCGCGAGGTGCTGATCGCGCGCACCTTCGGCGCCACCGCCGTGGGCTCGGCCTTCACCTTCGCCTTTGCGGCCCCCAACCTCTTCCGCCGCCTCTTTGGCGAGGGCGCACTCTCGGCGGCCTTCGTGCCGCAGTACGCAGTGCTGATCAAGAACAACCCGCAGGCCGCGGCTCTCTTCTCGCTCAGGACGGTTCGCTGGCTGGCCGTCACGACGACGGTGCTCTCGGTAATCATCGCGACGGGCGCGCTGGCAGCGCTGTTCTTTGCGCCGGGCGACCCGGAGCGCACGCTCTCACTGCGGCTGCTGGCGGTGATGATTCTCTACATGCCCCTGGTGTGCTTGACGGCGATTCTGGCGGGCATGCTGCAGATGCACGGGCGCTTTGGCGCTGCGGCGAGCGGGCCGGTGGTGCTCAACACGTTCATGGTGGTGGTGGCGGGGTACTACCTCTGGATGGGCCAAACGGCGGGCGAGACGGTTGCGTATGTGCTGGCGATCGCAACCGTGCTCTCGGGCCTCACGCAATCGTGCACGTTCTGGTGGATTCTGCGGCGGCTGGGGCACGAGCCGCGCTGGTCAACCGAACCGGTACACCGGGAGATTGCCAGCGTGTCGCTGGCGACTATGGTGCGGAAGTTTGTGCCCGTGCTCATCGGCATGGGCACGCTGCAGCTCAACGTGCTGCTCGACCAGTTGATCGCCATGTGGCCCAACTTGGTCGGGCCGACGATTCTGGGCCGGGCGTACCCGCTCACCGAAGCCTCAAACATCCTGCTGGCCAACGCGCAGCGGATCTATCAGTTTCCCTTGGGTGTTTTCGGCATCGCCGTCGCGACGGCCGTGTTTCCGCTGCTGGCGCGAACGGCGGGTGATGCCGGGGCCTTCAACACGACGCTCAAGCGCGGCCTGCGGGTCTCGCTGCTGCTGGGCCTGCCCGCCAGCGTGGGGCTGGCGCTGGTGCGGGCCGATGCGAGCTTTGTGCTCTACGGCGGCAAGCTCGCGGCGGACCTGCCGGCCGAGGCCATTGGCCACGTTGCCAAGCACGTGAGCTACACCGCTAAGGATCTTGCGACCATCAGCGCCGTGCTGCTGGCGTGCGCGCCGGCGGTGTGGGTGTATTCCATCAACCACGTGCTGACCCGTGCGTTCTATGCCCTTGGCGACACGACGACGCCGATGCGGGTGGGCCTATGGATGGTGGGGCTCAACTTTCTGCTCAACATCACGCTCATTTGGCCGCTGGCCGAAGCAGGGCTGGCGCTGGCCACGACGATCTCGGCCGTCATGCAGATGGTGGTGCTGATGGCGATTCTGTCCAAGCGCCCCGGCGGCGCTGCGATTGATCGGGCAACGGTGATAGGCGGCCTGAAGATTGCGCTGGCGACAGCGATCATGGCGGGGGCGTGCGCGGCCGTGCTGTGGGCGTGGCCGGAGGCCACAACGTGGCGCTCGGCGCTGGCTCGGCTGGCAATCGTATCGATCACCGGGATGGCGTCGTTCGGCGCGGCGGCGCTCGCGCTCAAACTGGCGGAGCTTCGCTGGCTGATGGCGCGGGGGAATACGCCGGTCATCATGGATGCAGAGTGAAGCCGGACAAGGCGTTCCAGGCGGTAACTTCAGGGCCGCTCGTTTACGCCGAGGGGTTCATCATGCGGCCCATGAAGAGAATGACGCCTGACTTGGTGTCGCGGATGACGAAGATGAACGGATGATCGGCATGGAAGCGGGGTGTGAAGGGAATCAACTTGGGCGGCTGCGGCACGGCTGAAGCGGTGAGCATGTTGATCGCCGTTGCGGCCGCGGCCTCGGTACCCTTTTCTGTCACCTCAACCCAGGCCTTGTGCTGAACAAGACCGATGAAGAGATTGTCTTCTGGTCTGGGCCCGGTGGAGATGCCGGCAAACTCAGCACCCTGCGCGAGGTCGGGCGAAACAAACGCGCGCTGCATGCCCATGGCCTGCAGGGGACCGTTCATGCTTTGCTGGAACTCCATCTTGAAACGTGGCATGGCGGTATCGACGGCGCGGCGATCGAATCGCGAGAGCCAGTCGGCGATGTTGGTGGCGGTGAGGCGTTGCTCCAGGGCGGGCATTCCCGCGGCGGTGCGAGGGGCGATGAGGGTCATGGCGAGATCGCCGCCTTTGTAAGGCAGTTCGATCATCGAGAAGCCATCATCACCGGGATAGGTCGCGGGGCGAGCGGGGTCGGCGGGGTTCGCGGGGACTTCCTTGGGCGTCACGAAGTACTCACCCGCGCCGGTGAACGCGGCGTAGGGCACACCGCCGCGCCATGCGTCGTGCATCATTTTGACCTTGGCTATAGCGCCATCGGCGAGCGTGAAGTCTTCATCGCGGGTTGAGCTTGCTTCGAATGGGTCGGCCCACTGACCTTTGAAGTAGACGGCGTTGGTGATGACAAGCGCGGTGGCGGGCGTGACGGCACCGCTGGGGATGAGATCGACGATGCGTTTCTCGGTGTGATCTTCAACCCACATGTTGATGCGGCCGCGCTCGCGCTCGGCAGCATTCTTGAAATCAGCTGCGGTCACACCGTCGGTGCCGTAGTAGCGGCCGATGGTGTCAACGAATGAAGGGATGAGTTTGAAGGTCTTCTCAACCCAGAGCGCATTGGCGACGCGAAGATCGAAGCGATCGACGGTGGGAAGAAGCGTGTTGAGTTCCTTGGCACATTCCTGAGCCTCGGCATAGATCGCTCGGTTGTTCCAACTGCCCTCGGATTCGAGCTTTTGGATCTTTTTGTTCGCTGCATCGAGCTTGGCTTTCAGATCACCGATGCGGGCACGGACTTGAGGGTCAGCCGAACCAGAGGCGGCCTGAAACCGCGCGGCGAGGGCGGCGTGTGCGCGGTGGACGGCCGAAACGGAGCGCTCGCCACCACCGGCGACGGGCGGAAAGGCGAGGACACTCGTCATCTGGGCTTCGGTCTGGCCGCGGGCACCCTCGGCGGCCATGGTGAGCGCGACACTGACGGAGTAGGGCGAGATAAAGAGGTTCCGTCCGGGCTCGCCGGCGCAGAGCTGGCGATAGAGGCCGACACCGAAGGTGTTGGATGAGGTGACGGCGGGCTCGACGGGAGTGGCTGGGTCGCTGGCGGGCGGGGCTGGCGGTTGCGGGGGCGACGACACGAAGGCGGGGAGAGCGAGGGAGGCACCGATGAGGAGGGCGGCTGACGTCATGCGAGAGCTCCAGAAGAACCAGGGTTCCAACGTTCAGGGCGTCTCAACTGCCGAAGGTTCGATGCGAGCATCAAAACTGGTGACAAAAATAAAGCGAGCGGCAGATGTGCATCCGCCGCTCGCGAGGGTCTTGGGAAAGAAGGATGGGCTCACGCCCCGACAGGAACCGGGCTCGCGCCCGCCGCGGCGTTCTGCCCCAGCGACATGCTGGCCGCACGCCGCTGTGGGGCAAGGTCGGCCTCTTCGGTCTCGGCGGCGGCGAAGTCTTCACCGAAGCGGAACAGGCGGAACGAGTTGGCGATGACGAAGACGTCGCCAATGAAGTGGAAGAGGAGCGAGCCGTAGATGTTGAGGTTGTTGCTGGCGGCGAGCGCCAGACCGATGAGGGCGATGATGACGGCGGCGACGATGTTCTGGGTGATGATGCCGCGGGTGCGGCGCGAGAGCTCGATCATGAAGGGGATGCGTGAGAGGTCGTCGTTCATGAGGGCGACGCCGGCCGAGTTGGTGGCGATGTCGCTGCCGGAGAGGCCCATGGCGACGCCGATATCGGCCTCGGCCAGTGACGGGCCGTCGTTGATACCGTCGCCGACCATGAGGGTGCGGCGGCCGGCTTTGACGAGGGCCTTGATCTGCTCGTGCTTCTCTTCGGGCAGGCACTCGGCCTCGATGTGGTCAACACCCACGCTGCGGCCCACGCGCTCGGCGACGCTGAGGCGGTCGCCGGTGAAGATGGCGATCTTCTTGACGCCGAGTTCACGCAGACGCTCGATGACGGCCTTGACGTTGGAGCGGACTTTGTCCTCGAGCCCGACAGCGCCAAGGTAGCGACCGGCCCGCATGACGTGCACGCCCGTGCGGCCTTCGATTTTCTGCTGCACGATGGCGAGATCGTCTTTGATCTGCGGCGAGAGCTCAAGGAGCCAGGTGGCGCGGCCGACGTGCACATCGCCCGCGGCGGTGCTGGCGCGAACGCCGCGGCCGTGGACTTCTTCGTAATCGTTTGACGTTTCGATATTCACGCGGGCCTGGCGGGCGGTGTTGATGATCGACTTGGCCAGCGGGTGGTTTGAATACTGCTCACCGGTGGCGGCGGCGGCGAGCAGATCAGCACCATCGACCCCGGGGGCGGGGGCGAGCATGCTGACGATGAAGCGGCCGGTGGTGATGGTGCCGGTCTTGTCCATCACGACGGTATCGATGCCGCTGGCGGCTTCGAGGTAGGAGGCCTGCTTGATCATGATGCCCAAACGTGCCGCGGCGGCGAAGGCGGCGACGGTGGCGGTGGGGCTGGCGAGCAGCAGGGCCGAGGGGCAGGTGACGACGAGGACGGTGATGGCGGTGAGGAGCGCATCGGGCTCGCCACGACGGAGGAACCAGACGAGGAAGGCGAGGGAAAGGATGACGGGCACGAAGAAACCCGAGACCTGCTCAATGAGGAGCTGGCGGGGCGATTTGGAGCGTTCGGCTTGGCGGATGAGTTCGGTGACCTTGCCGATGGTGGTATCGCCGCCGATCTGGGTGACCTTCAGGTCGATCTGACCCGAGAGGTTGGTGGTGCCGGCGTAGACGGGCTCGCCGCTGGCGGCTTCGTGCGGAACGGCTTCGCCGGTGAGCGAGGCCTGATCGATGGTGGTGCGACCGGCGACCACGACACCGTCAACGGGGAGATTCTCGCCGGGGCGAACGCGGACGACATCGCCGACCTTTACATCGGTGAGTTTGATCTCGAGTTCGCTGCCGTCGCGAACGATGCGGGCGATGTTGGGGGTGAGCTTGACGAGCTGCTCGATCACGCGCTGGGCGCCGAAGGCGGTGCGGCGGAGGAACTGGTCGGCCACGAGCAAGATGAACGCCAGCCAGCCGGCGGTCTCGTATTGGCTGATGGCCATGGAGGCGATGATGGCGAGGGCCGCCAGCGATGACGATGAGGCCCGGCCGCGGCGGATTTCGTTGAAGGAGGCCTTGAAGAGCGGGAAGCCGAGCAGGAGGGCGGCGATGGCGGCGGGCAACTCGGCGATCAGGGGGCTGATGCCCGTCATGATGTGCTTGGCAATGAAGGCGCAGATCAGCAGCATGCCGCCGATGAGGTAGAAAAAGAGGTAGCGTTCGGCCTCAAGCTCATGGTGTGAGCAGCAGGCACCGCCACTGTCGTGGTTGTGATCATGCTTGTGGGCGTGTTTGTCGGAGGGGGTGGCTTGGGGAAGCGAGAGGGTGGACATAGCTGCTCCGGAGCAGTTGATCGGATCGGTTGGCCACGCGACGACGGGTGCGAAGTCGCGGATGATTCGAGAGATGACCCACGCCAGAGAACCCGGCAGGGCCGCCGTCACGGTCCGGTTGGGGAAAAGGGGGAGACGAGCTGAACGGGTCATCCTGACCAACGTCCAACCCCCAAACCGGGCCGGATGGTATCCGGGCGCAAGGCGCGCGAACCTTTCATCGATACGCCCGAGGGGAGGGAACGGTTCGGGCCGAGGGAAGGGTCGGAGGCCGGGTGGGGAAGATTGGGTGGCCCGTAACGGCGTCGCAAGGCCGCCGACCGGGCAAGTGGGTAAACTCTGCCCCCGGCGAAGGGCCCCGAGAAGGGCCGTAGTTGGCTCGCCGGGCCCGTGCGGTAGTGCATCCATGGCTCAAACGCCCCAAAACTCGAAGGATTCCGCGAGTGCCCCGGTGGTGGCGGTTCTGGGCGTGGGCCAGATGGGCCTGGTCTGCGCTTCGATATTGCTCGATGAGGACCGGACCAGCGCGGCGGAAGGCAGTTGGACGCCGCCGCACGTGCTGATGTGGGGGCACAGCACCCAGGAAGTTGGGGATCTCATGCAGTCGGGCAAGTCGGACCGCCTGCCGGGGTTTCGGCTTCCAGATGCGGTGCGGCTGTGCATGAAGGATGCCGATGCGCTGGCGAACGCGTCGCTGATTGTGAGCGCGATTCCGGTGCAGTTTGTGCGCTCGGTGTTTGAACGGCTGCGGCCGTTTGTGCCAGCAAACGTGCCGATTATCTCGGTGAGCAAGGGTATTGAGAACACGACGCTGCTGCGGCCGACGCAGGCGATCGCGGCGGCGCTGATGGATAACCCTGACAAGCCAGCACGGCCGCTGGGCACCTTGAGCGGGCCGACGGTGGCGAGTGAACTGGCGCGGTGCCTTCCGGCGACCATGGTCGCGGCGAGTGATGACGACGGGCTGCGGCAGCAGATTCAGGCGCTGTTTACCACGCGATATCTGCGGGTGTATCCCTCGGCGGATTTGCTGGGTGTGGAACTGGCAGGCGCGGCGAAGAACGTGATTGCGATTGCCGCGGGTGTGCTGGATGGCCTGAACGCCGGCTACAACGCCAAGAGTGCGCTCTTGGGGCGCGGGCTGGCCGAGATCGTGCGGCTGGGAACGGCGATGGGCGCTTCAAGCGAGACGTTCTACGGCATTGCGGGCGTGGGTGACTTGGCGACGACATGCTTTAGCCCTGAGGGGCGCAATCGCTCGCTGGGCGAGGCGCTGGGCAAGGGCAAGAAGCTTGATGATGTGCTGGCGCGGTCGCGGTTTGTGATTGAGGGTGTGCCGACGACGCGGAGCATTATGGATTTGTCGCGCAAGTACAAGGTGGAGATGCCCATCACGCAGGCAGTGAATGCCGTGCTGTTTGAGGGGCTGGACCCGATCGAGGCGATTGGGATGCTGATGACGCGTGAGATGCGGAGCCGGCAGGGGTAAGGAGCGGACGGGGTGGCGGGCGGCGAGCACCGGGGGAGGGCGGGCAGGGTCGGAGAAAAGAACGCGATCGCTCGTGAGAAAAGCGGCGGGAGATGCGCCAAGATAGATTGCCCGGTGCGGCTGGCGTAAAAACGGTCGATTGCTGCATTCTGCATGAGGTGAATCTCTCCGCGAGGGGAATCTCCGGGGACGGGAGCGCGGGCGACACCCTAAACTCGAAGCCCTTCGAGACCGTGAACGGGTCGGGCGCGCGGGCGCGCTGTGTTTTTGAAGGATTCGAGGTCTGCTCATGCGCTACTCACTCCCCCACTGCTCGCCGGCTGTGCTCGCTCTGAGCGCGTTGCTCCCTCTGGGCACGGTCACGCAGGCAGCCAGCGCGTGGGATGCGATCGGGCACCGCGCCATTACCTGGCTCGCTCTCGACGGGCTCGACCCGGCAATGCCGGCGTTCCTTAAAGAGAAGAACAACGTGCACTCGATCGGCTGGCAGGCGGCCGAGCCGGACCGGTGGCGGAACATCAAGCAGCCGGTATATCTGATGCACGAGAACGCTCCGGACCACTACCTTGACGTAGAGGATCTGGAGCGGTTTGGGCTCACGCTGGAAACCGTGCCGCCCTTGCGGATGCGGTACATCGCCGTGATGGCGGTGCAGCGTCACGAGCATCCGCGCGGGCCCGATGACAATCTCGAACCTTACAACGCCAAGTTTGACCCTTCGGGCCAGCAGGAGTGGCCGGGGTTTGTGCTGCACGCGATGGTCGAGCATCATGCCAAGCTCGTCTCGATGTTCAAGACCTATCGCACGCTCGAGAAGCTCGCCGACCCGGCGCGAGCGCCGCAGATGGAGATGACCAAGGCGAACATCATGGTCGAGATGGGCGTGCTGTCGCACTTTGTGGGCGACACGGCCCAGCCGCTGCACACCACCAAGCACCACCACGGCTGGGTGGGCGAGAACCCCAAGGGCTACACGGTTGACCGCGGGTTTCATGCGTACATCGATGGCGGCGTGCTGGCCCTGCACAAGCTTGACTATCACGCACTCAAGCCGGGGCAGACGTTCGACATCAAGGTTGACGCCGACGCGTGGGACGAGGTGGTGGCGCACGTCAAGCGCTCCAACGACAAGGTCGTTGAGCTTTATGAGCTGCAGAAGTCGGGAGAGTTGCAGAAGGACGCCGGCAAGGCGTTCATCATCGAGCGGCTGCACGACGGCGCGGCAATGCTGAGCGCGCTCTATAACCATGCGTGGAAGATGAGCGAGCCGACCGAGCAGGACATCAAGGACTTCATTCGCTACGACGGCTTCACGCCCGCCCAGGTGCCCGGTGCCGCTCCGGCCGACGAGAAAGGTGCCGACGAAAAAGCGGTCGATCAGAAAGCGGCCTCCCCGACCGTACGCTGACCGACCGCCGATTCATGATCAACCGATTGTCGCGCCGGGTGGCGCGGGCTGCCGGGTCACGGCCGTGGCACTCACGGCACTGGCACTCACGGGCCTTGGGGGTTCACGACCACCCGCTGGCCGGAGAGCCGCTGGCGGTTGGCGGCGCCGCCCAGGCCACGGCCCGACATGGCGGCGGGTGCGCTGGCGGCGGCCTGCAGTTCGCGCGGGATGGTGATGCGCGAAGAATCCTGGGCGAGCATGCCGCTGGGGAGCGGCACGGGGCCGTAGCTGAGCGGAACGAAGCCGAGCTCGCACAAGCGACGCATCTCGGCCTGTCGCTGCGCGATGGTGGGGTTGGGGATGACCGCACCGCCCGGGCCGCGGATGAACTGCATGGCGGCCCATGTCTCATGACCGGGGTTGAGGAAATCGCCCAGAATATGGCTGGTGCGGATTTCGGCGGCCTCGTGAAACGTCGGCGTGAGGTTATGGATGAGATCGGAGGCAGCGTTTTCGGTGATGAACTTCACATTGGGGGAGTGCTCCTTCATGGCGCGGAGCCAGTTGTAACCGTCACCCGGGTCGCGCGGCACATAGGCGTCGAGACCGATCATGGTCGCGCCGACGCTGGTGGCCATGTCGAGTTCTGCGAAGGCCAGCGCCCGATGCTCGGGATTGTTCATGTTGAAGTTTTCGGTGCCGACGGCACCCTGATCCCATCCCCGCATGATGTTCTGCGAGCGGCCCCACCAGAAGCCCACGTTGATGCTGGCGTTGGGAACTGACGAGAGCTGGCTAAACGAATCACGCATTCGCGGAATCGAGTTCATGCCGGTGAGCATCTGGAAGGGGAAGTTCAGCTCGGGGTGGGCGCGGAAGTTGCCCGACGGTGCCCAGAGCATGATGCGTTGTAGGCCCTGCTGCTGGGGGTACTGGCGAAGCCGGTTGGCCCAGGCGCCCCAGCCGTGGACGTCTGGACGGAGAAGCGGCTGGTTGAAGCCGCGGGGGTTCGCGTCTGACGCGGTGCCCGACGAGCTGATGGCCTCGCCAACGACCGGGCGCGGGTCGCGAACGTAGTCCACGGGGCCGTAGAGCGAGCGGAAGTAGTCGCGATAGGGCGTGATCGCTTTGAGCCAAGACTGGTCGCGCGGTACGGCGCGGATGGCGACGGTGTACGTGCGGGTCTTGCCCGGGGGAATCGTGGCGACAAAGTAGTCGTGGGTGAAACGGAACTCGACGATCCAATGCTGGCCGTTGTCGCCGGGGAAGCGGCTGGGGCTCACCGTTGCGATCTGAACAGGGTGATTGTACTCAACAGCGTTGTAGAGCAACGAGACGCCGACGATGTGGCGATCATCCTGGAAGATCTGCACGGGGCTGTATGTGCCGTTGGGATAGATGGCCTCAGCCATCTCGAAGTTATTAAGCCGCTGGGTGAACGAGTCCTGACGGAAACGGAAGACCTCCATGTTGCCGGGCATGCGCATTCCGGGGATTGATATTTTGCCCAGGCGCATGGGGCGATCGGTGTTATTGGTGTATGTGTAGACAAAGTCGCCACCGCCGGGCTTGGGAACGAAGCGAACGTTTGGCGTCACCTGCTGATCGAAGTAGAAGCGGTTAGACAAGCTCTGAAAGAGCGGGCGGTGGAGGATGGTGTCGGTGAGCGTGAAACGCCCGTTGACGAAGGCGGCCTCCATGCGTCCATCGGTGGCTGAACCCGGCGGCGGGGCCACCTGCGCCGACGCGTGAGGGAGCAGCGAGGCGGGTGTGCCGCAGAGGGCGGCGAGGGCCACGGCCAGCGCGGCAAAGGTGCGGCGCGAAGCAGACGCTGCGGAGCGGATGGAGGGATGGCCTGCTGAGGAGGGATGGGCCTGAGTCATACCTCCACAATCGGATACGGGTGGCGGACGGTCAAGACAGAGAAACTCTGCGCGCTTGTGGACCTTAGCCGTCGTGCTGGTGCGCGAGAGTTGCACATCTGTGCGGCGCGGGAAGAGGTCAAGAACTGGCGCGCGAAGATGCACAGATTCGTTCTATTGGGGGGCTCGCCCGCGTTCAAGGTGGGGGTACTCGGACGTGTGAGAGTGTTTTGGCTGTGAGGATGGCCGGGAAGGGGGAAGGGGGATGCGGGCGGGGCGGAGGTTACCTGGCTGGCGACGCCCCAAACGGGCAGAACGAATCAGCTGCGGCGAAACTCTTCGGCGGCAAGTCGCTGCTTTTAGGCGCTCTGGGCAACGGAGACGGCGAGATGCCGCACGCGGAAACTGATGCCGAGCATGATGGCCGCCGCGACGAATCCGGGCGAGGCGATGACGATCCACATTTTCTACCAAGCCGGCAACATTGAACGCGGCCGTGATCAGCGTGATCACGGCCGCGAGAACGTTGGATAAGTACGGGCACACCGCGAAGGTCAGAACGAACAGCTCGGAGAACGGCGGATCGAAGGACGGCAACGCGGAAGGCAAGGCGAACCGTGCGGACGAGCCGGCGGATCCGTCTGAGCTGATCAATACTTGCGGATCACGCCGCGGACGACACCCTGAATCTTGCACTCGCGCACGATGATGGGCGCGAAGGCGGGATTAGCAGGCTGGAGGCGGATGTGGTCGGCCTCTTTGAAGAAGGTCTTCAAGGTGGTCTGGCCATCGGGCAGAAGGGCGACGACGCGCTCGCCGTTATTGGCGGTGTCGTTGCGCTCGATAAGAACGTAGTCGCCATCGAGGATGCCTTCGTCGCGCATGGACTCGCCCTGGACCTTGAGGGCGAAGGTGCTGGCCTGGCGGCCCAGTCGCGGGCCAAGGAGCGTCGCAACGTCGAGTTCGTCAGACTCGGCAACCTTCTCGATGGGGTACCCCGCGGCGATCTTGCCAACGAGGGGGAACCGAAGGGGGCGGCTCTCGTCGGGCACGGCGATGCCGGCGGCGATGGAGAGCGAGCGGGCCTTGTTGGCCTCGCGGACGAGCGCGCCCTTCTTGATGAGTGCTTCGACATGCTCGAAGACGGTCACCTTGCTCACGCCGATTTCGTCGGCGAGTTCCTGCATCGTGGGCGAGTAACCGTGGCGGATGCGCCAA
>Ga0105044_10012701_pt1 | contig 11451 bp, 16 predicted proteins | sample MAT01_FD_78092 | JGI IMG/M metagenome (GOLD analysis project Ga0105044, IMG submission 78092) | Freshwater microbial communities from Lake Fryxell liftoff mats and glacier meltwater in Antarctica - MAT-01 | ecosystem: Environmental > Aquatic > Freshwater > Ice > Liftoff microbial mat | place...
CCTCGAAGCGATCGACATGGACAGCTACCGCGTCGAGAAGAAGGCGGTGCTGAAGATCGCGCTGGCCGACCAGGACGCCGAGATCGAGCCGGTGCCGACCGACGCCGGAGGTCGCAAGGCCGAGCCCGAGCTGGATCGCCTGAGCAACATTCTGAAGAGCTTCAACGAGCAGTTCGGCACCCTGTTCACGGATACGGACCGCGTCGCGCAGCGCATCCGTGACGAGATCGCGCCGAAGGTCGCTGCTGATGCGGCTTACGTGAATGCCAAGGAAAACACGCCGCATACCGCACGGATGGCCCACGACCAGGCGCTGGGCAAGGTGATGCAGGTATTGCTGAAAGACGACACGCAGGTCTACAAGCAATTCGTCGAGAACGACTCATTCAAGCGCTTCGTTAGCGACATGGTGTACTCACTTACGAATCCGTAAGTGGAATGCATTAGGGGCAGAGCACGGCTTTGCCTCGCTGACTGGAGGGATAAATGGGGTCGGGATCGAATGGCACTTACCTAAGGAACCACTGAATATCCCCGTCACACCAGCGAAAGCTGGTGCCCATTTCGCTGGAATGAGGGAGAACCGTTTCTCAGAGCGTCCTTGGGTGATGCCCGGCAAACGCTGCCCCTTCTTTTTTCTGCCCTCGCTCATGCCGGGTAGGGGTCTGATTGGCATCTCCGTACGGCGGGGGCTTATGCTATTCGCGATTCGCGAATAGCATAAGCCCATGATTCTCAAGCCCCAAGATATCGTCATTCTGCTCAAGCTGGTCGTCCTCGGGGAGTCGCCCTGGACTTATCAGCGCCTGTCCGTCGAGCTGTCGCTCAGCCAGTCGGAGGCCCATGCGGGGGTCAAGCGGGCGGTGGCGGCCAGATTGATGAGCGATACCACGGCGGTGGGCGGGCGGCCGGTGCCGCCCGCGCTCGTCGAGTTCCTGGTCCATGGGGTGCGTTACGCGTATCCGCCGAAGCGGGGCGGGTTGTCACGCGGGATGCCGACCGGCTATGCGGCGCCGCCGCTCGACAAAGTGATCGTGCAGCCCGATGAGCCGCCGCCGGTCTGGCCTTGTGCGGAAGGCACGGTCCGCGGCTATGCCTTCGAGCCGTTGTATCCCTCGGTGCCCGCGGCAGCGGCGCGCGACGCGCAGCTCTACGAATTGCTGGCGCTGGTGGACGTCATCCGGGACGGGCGCGCGCGCGAGCGCAGCCTGGCCGCGAAGGAGATCGAAAAGCGCCTCGCGGCGAGCGCGAAGGCATGAGCGATGCGAACACCGAGCTGCTCGGGCGCATGGCCGAAGCGCTTGGCGAACTGCGCGAGCGACTGGTGTTCGTCGGCGGCTGCGCGACGGCACCTTTGATTACAGACGGCTGCTGCGCCGGTGAGGGCAACGCAGGATGTTGATTCGATTATTGCCGTCACTTCGTTGCCGGAGTACCAGCGCTGGGGGAGGCGTTAAGGGCGCAGGGATTCGGCCAGACGCTGGAGGAAGGGGAGCCGCCCTATCGCTGGAGCTTGGGCGGGATGAAGCTGGATGTGATGCCGGCGGAAGAAAAAGTTCTCGGATTCTCGAACTCCTGGTACGCGCTGGCGTTGCGTACCGCGGTCCGCATGACGCTGCCGGCCGGCCCGGCCATCCGTCTGATCGCGCCGGTTTGTTTTCTCGCCACCAAGCTCGAAGCCTTCGAGGATCGGGGGCGCAGAGATTATCTCGAGAGCCATGATTTTGAGGACGTGCTCTCGGTCGTCGACGGGCGGCGGGAGATCGTTGCGGAGTTCGCCCGGGCGGAACCGGCGGCACGCCGCTACGTCGCCGCCGTATTCAGGCGGCTCCTTGCGGACCAGGGATTTCTCAATGCGCTGCCGGGGATCGTGGTCGACGGCAGCCCCGCTACCCGCGTCGCGCTCGTCATCGAACGGCTCCGTTCGATCGTCGCCACAGATCAGCCATGAATAGCACCATCTTCATCCGGGCCTGCCGGAAGGGTCGCGTGTGCGCGATGATGATGCGTGGCGCGGGCCCGTCCGGGCAGTCGGCTTGACTGCCTCGCGCACCACCCCCTAGTATTTGACCTCCGCGTCAAACCCTCCGGTTGCCATCATCAAACCCCTCAAGCTTTCCGTGTTCCGCGCGCTCGTCGTCACGGCAGCACTCTTGCCAATCCCCGCCACCGCCCAGGACTTCCCCACCAAACCCGTCCGCATCATCGTCGGCTTTGCGCCCGGCGGTGCGATGGACCTGCTGGCCCGGCAGCTCGGTCAGGGCTTTACGGAGCGCTGGGGGCAGCAGGTGGTGGTGGAAAACCGCCCCGGCGCGGGCGGGGTGATCGGCGCGCAGTTCGGCGCCAAAGCGCCGCCGGACGGCTACACGCTGGTGATGGGTTCTTCCAGCACGCTGGCGATCGGCCCGGCGCTGGGCGCCAAGCTCCCGTATGACCCGATCAAGGACTTTGCGCCGATCGCGCAGGCGGCCGTGGTGCCCATCCTCATGGTGGTGCATCCGTCCCTGCCGGCGCGATCGATCAACGACTTCATCAAGCTCGCCAAGGCGCGGCCCGGCGAGATCGCCTATGCGTCCAACGGCACGGGGACCACGGCGCACATCGCGGCGGAGCTCTTCGCGCACGATGCCAGGATCAAGCTGATCCACGTGCCCTACAAGGGCGGCGGCGTGGCGATTTCGGACTTGCTGGGCGGCCACGTGCAGGTGCTGTTTGGCGCCACGTCCACCTCCATTCCGCACATCAAGGCCGGCAAGCTGCGCGCGCTGGGGGTGACCAGCGCCACGCGGCTGGCCGCGCTGCCGGACGTGCCGCCGATCGCGGACCGGCTGCCGGGCTTCGAGGTGGTGCAGTGGTTCGGCATCTTTGCGCCGGCCGGCACGCCGCGGCCCATCATCAACAAGGTCAGTGCGGATGTGCTCAGCATTGTCGGCACGCCGGCCGTGGTTGAGCGCTTTGCGTCGCAGGGCATCGTGCCTTCCACCAAGAACGCAGATGCCTTTGCGGAGTATGTGAAGGCGGAGCTGGCGCGGTGGACGCGGCTGTTGAAGGAAATCGGGATCCAGAGCGACGTGGCGCCGTCTTAAGGGTTTTCGCCTTTCGACGAGCTCGGGGCTGGCTGCAAGTAAGTTGCCCCCATCCTACCTTCCCCCGTGAACGGGGGAAGGGGATACCGGATCAAGTCCGGGATGACGGGCCCTTTGATTCGTCCTGCCAGCGCAGGCTGGTCTCCAGGAAGTTTGAGGGCCAGCGCACGGATTTTTAGGCATCGTGAGGTTCGTGCCGGGTGAAGCCCCACCCGCAACGGCTCACCCCCCGAGCCCCCTCCCCCTCCCCATACTCAGGACGCTTCCCACCGGCGACCCGCCGTCGTCCCGCCCCTTGCGGGATCGTTGGACTGTTATCGGCCCGCTACGCCGCGCGCCGCAAGGGCTGAACGGAGGGGGGTGGGTTCTGCGAAGCCTGCCAGAGATCCCACTTCGCCTGCCCGGCGAGCCAGGACTCCGGCGTCGTGCGGGTCAGGAGCCCGATCCGGATGGCCATGTCGGCGGAAATACCGGAACGCCCGTTCAGGATACGAGACAACTGCACGCGCGAAACGCCGAGGCGCGCGGCGATGGACTCTACCGTCATTCCTTCGGGGAAAAACTCCCGGAGTACTTCGCCAGGATGCGGCGGATTGTGCATGCGTGCCATAGCGTGCTCCTAGTGATAGTCCTGGTAATCGACCAGGATGGCGTCTTTGCCTTCGAATAAAAACGTGAGCCGGGTATTGCCATCGACCCATACGGCCCAGTGGCCCTTCAGGTTTCCCTTCAGCCCATGTAACCGCCAGCCCGGTGCATCCATGTCACCCGGGCTGCTGGCATCGTCCAGGCGCGAGAGCATGAGGAGCAACCGCGCCTCATGCTTGGCCTGAATGCCGGCCTTGGATCCTTTCTCGAAATACCGGCGCAGGCCCTTGTGCCGGAAGCTTTTGATCATGGACGCACTGTATCATGTAACGTAGCATGTTACAAAAACCGCTTCCAGTGCACGGTCGCCAGCTGGTGGGGCCCACTTCCGGCACGGGGACGACGGCGCACATCGCGGCGGAGCTCCTCGCGCACGATGCCAGGATCAAGCTGATCCACGTGCCCTACAAGGGCGGACGTGCCGCCGATCGCGGACCGGCTGCCGGGCTTTGAGGTGGTGCAGTGGTTCGGCATCTTTGCGCCGGCCGGCACGCCGCGGCCCGTCATCAACAAGGTCAGTGCGGATGTGCTCAGCATTGTCGGCACGCCGGCCGTGGTTGAGCGCTTTGCGTCGCAGGGCATCGTGCCCTCCACCAAGAACGCGGATGCCTTTGCGGAGTATGTGAAGGCGGAGCTGGCGCGGTGGACGCGGCTGTTGAAGGAAATTGGGATCCAGAGCGACGTGGCGCCGTCATGACGGTTTGTTCTGCGATTCAGCACCGGGACGCGGTCAAAATGGATCCCGGCTCGGCGGCTGGGATGACGGGCTTGGGTGGTAGCGCGGAGAACGCTGCGCCGGTGCGCTGACTAGGCGGCGAGTTTTTCCACCTTCGCCAACGCCTTGGCGATGATGTGGCGTGCTTCTTCCAGGTCGTAATCGGCCTGCAGCCCGAGCCAGAAGCCCTCCGAGGTGCCGAACGTCTTGGCCAGGCGCAATGCGGTATCCGCGGTGATGGCGCGCTTGCCGAGCACGATCTCGTTGATGCGGCGCGGCGGCACACCGACGGCGCGGGCCAGCGCGTTCTGGCTCAGGTTCATCGGCACGAGAAATTCTTCCAGCAGGACTTCCCCGGGATGTACGTTTTTCAGTTTGGCCATGGCAGTTCCTTGGAGGTCAGTGGTAATCAACAATCTCGACGCTTTCCGGTCCGGCAGGCGTCCAGACGAAACAGATGCGCCATTGGTCGTTGATGCGGATGGCGTGCTGCCCCTTGCGATCGTGCTTCAGAACTTCCAGCCGGTTGGCGGGCGGCACCCGCAGGTCCATCAGGCTGCGGGCGTTGTTGAGCATCCTCAGCTTGCGCCGCGCCGTCTGCTGAATATCCGGGGGCAAGCGTCGCGACGCCTCGCCGTGCCATATCGCTTCGGTTTCCTTGCTACGGAAGCTGACGATCATGGCTGACTATAACGCATGGCGTCATATGACGGCAAGCGTTACAAGCTGCAGTCAGGCAGGTACTCCGGAGAGGCGGAAATGAAGGCTCGGATGACGAGCCTGAACCCTAGCGCAGGATGATCAGCGCGTCGGCGGCGACGGCGCCTTTGGGTCCGGCAAATACAGGATTGATATCCATTTCCTGCAGCCGGTCGCGCAACTGCCAGGCGAGTTCGGACACCTGCACCAGGATCTTCGCGATCGCCTCGATGTCGCACGGCGGCCGGCCGCGCTGGCCGTTGAACAGCGCGCGCATGCGCAGCTCGCCGATCATGGCGCGGGCGTCCTCAATGCCGAAGGGCGCCACGCGGTAGGCGATGTCCTTTACGGCTTCGGTGTAGACGCCGCCGATGCCGAAGGCCACCACGGGGCCGAAACCGGGATCGTTGACCACGCCGACGATCGTTTCGACGCCGGTTGCCATTTCCGAAATCAGAATGCCATCAAGTTGCGCGGCCGGCGCTGCGCGGCGGGCGTTGGCGGTGACTTCGGCAACGGCGGCGTTGAGCTGCTTTCCATCCGCGACGTTGAGCTTCACGCCGCCGATGTCGGTCTTGTGCGGGATGTCGCGGGAGACGATTTTCACGGCCACCGGATAGCGCAGGCCATCGGTGGCAGTGCTGCCGATGGGCAGCAGTACGTCCCGGGTGACGGGGATGCCGGCCGCGGCCAGCAGGCTTTTGCTCACGTGCTCGTCCAGCGTTGCCGGGCAAGGGGGCAGCGCGGGCAGGGTGATAGTCGGCGCGGGCTGCGCACTGCCGGCGGCCGGCCGCGCCAGTGCGTCCGCGTAATCCGCGAGCATGCCCATGGCGAGGGCCACGCGCCGCGGTGAAGGCAGCACGGGCACGCCGGCCTCCCGCAGTGTCGCCAGCCCTTCGGGAGCGAGTTCGTGGGTCATGGCGGTAAACACCAGGACGGGTTTGTTCGTGTTGGGCAGGCATTGCGCGAGCTGTTCGGCCCCGAGCTTCAACTGGCTGCCCCCGGCGGAGGCGAACATCAACCCGCACTGGTGAATGCCCGGATCGGCCAGCACGGCGGCGCAGGCGCGCGTGAAGCCTTCCGCCGATGCCATGTTCGGATAGCCGGGCCCGTAGTCGACGGGATTCCCGACGGAAGCGAGCGGGGGCAGTGCGGCCTTGAGCGCCGCCGTGGTGTCTTCGGTCAACGGTGCGAGCGTGAGCCCGACCGTGTCAGCGGTGTCGGAGAACACGGCGGCCGATCCGCCGGAGCCGCCCATCAGCGCAACGTTGTGCCCCGTCGGCAGCCGGCCGGCCTGCAGGGCGAGTGCAAAATCCGCGGCCTCGTGAAGGTCGCTGACTTCGATGATGCCGCACTGCTTGAAGGCGGCGCGATAGATGTCGTAGCGGCCGGTGAGGTTGGCCGTATGGGACGCCGCTGCGCGCCGGCCCTGTTCCGTGTTGCCGGCTTTGAGCACCAGCACGGGCTTGCGCGCCGCCAGCGCGCGGCGGCCGGCGGCCATGAGGGCGCGGCCGTCGGTGACGCCTTCCAGATAGGCGAGGATGACCTTGGTGTGCGGATCATCAACGAAAGCGTCGATCAGTTCCGGCGCAGTGAGGTCGGCTTCGTTGCCGGTGGTCACTACGTAGCGGAAACCGACGCCGGCCTGTGCGCACTGCACGACCAGGGCGTTGCCGAGGCCGCCGCTCTGCAGCACGGCGGACACGCCGCCGGCGGCGAGCTGCGGTTCCCGCGTGATGCTGCCGAACGCGGCGTAGGCCCGCGCGTGCACGTTGACGAGGCCCAGGCAGTTGGGGCCGATGAGGCGCACGTGGTGCTCTCGCGCGGCGGCCAGCATGTCCGCCTCGATGCGGGCGCCTGCGGGGCCGGCTTCGCGGAAACCGCCGCCCAGCACCACCGCAAAGCCGATGCCGCGCTGTCCGCACTGGCGGACGACGTCCGGCACCTGCGCGGCGGGGAGCGCGATGACGGCGAGGTCGCAGTCGCCTTCGATCGCCGTGATGGAGGGGTAGCAGCGGTGGCCGGCCAGCTCGGGGTAGCGCGGGTTGACGGGGAAGATGCCGCCGCGGAAGCCGTACTGGTTCAGCGCGTGCACCGCCTGGCCGCCGGCGCGTGACGGGTCGCCACTGGCGCCCGCGATGGCGATGCCGCGCGGGTTGAAGAGGCGGCTCAGGCTCACGCGGGCGTGGACGCGGGGGCGGGGGGCGCGGCTTCCAGTATGCGGTAGATGTGGAAGCCGTCGATCAGCGCTTCGCCGTGCTGGTCGAGCAGCGTCGTTTTCAGGCGGCAGAAGCGCTTGTGGCCTTCCTGCCAGAGGCGCTCCACTTCCAGGCGCGGGCGCAGGGTGTCGCCGACGAAGGCGGGCTTGAGGAAGCGACAGCCCTGCTCGTGGAAGATGAAGCCTTCGCAGCGGTCGCGGCCGGTGGAGGCGCCAAAGGCCGTCAGCGACGCTAGCAGCAGGCCATGCGCCACCGGCTTGCCGAAGCGCGTCTGCTTCGCGTATTCGATATCGTAGTGCAGCGGATGCACGTCCCCGGTGACGCCGGAAAAGAGCAGGAAGTGCGCGTCGGTGAGCGTCTTGGACGGTCCTTCGAAGACTTCCCCCACCTGCAGGGGTGGTTGTTGTTTCATGTGGTTTCCCCCTCGTACAGCGGTCAGCGCACGACCTGCTCGCCGCGGATGTCCATTTCCTTGAGCAGTTTTTTCCACTTGATGATTTCGGCGCTCACGTACGCGCCAAAGGCGTCCGGCGTGCTGCTCTGGGATTCCACGCCCTGCGCGGCATAGCGTTCCTTGACCTCGGGCAAGGCGAGCACGGCGCGGATCTCGCTGTTCAGCTTGGCGATAACGGGTTTGGGCGTGCCGGCGGGCACGAACACGCCGAACCACTGCACGACTTCATAGCCGGGGATGGCTTCCGCGATGGCGGGGACGTCGGGCACCGACGCCAGGCGCTTGGGGCTGGTGACGCCGAGCCCGCGCAGCTTGCCCGCCTTCATGTGCGGGAGGGCGGTGGATACGGCGCCGAAGGACATCTGCACGTGGCCGCCGAGCACCGCGGCCACTGCCTCGCCGCCGCCTTTGTAGGGGATGTGGGTGAGTTCGATGCCGGCCTGGCGGCGGAACAGCTCGCCGGAAATGTGCGGCGTGGCGCCGGCGCCGCTGGAGGCGTAGCTCAACTGGCCGGGCCGCGCTTTCGCGTACTGGATCAGCTCCGGGATGGACTTCGCGGGCACGGACGGATGCACGACCATGATGATGGGCACGTTGGCGACGTCGGTGACGGCGGCGTAATCCTTCAAGGGGTCGTAGCCGGGGTTGGCGTGCAGCGCCGGGCCGATGGCAAGGTTGCTGGAGGAGCCCATGAGCAGGGTGTAGCCGTCGGCGGGGGACTTGGCGGCGATCTGCATGCCGATGACGCCGCCGGCGCCGGCGCGGTTGTCCACGACGACTTGGTGATTCCAGCGTTCCGAGAGCTTCTGGCCGATGGTGCGCGCGAGGAGATCCGCCGCGCCGCCGGCGGAAAAGGCGACGATGAAGCGCAGCGGTCGGTCGGGATACTGCTGAGCCGCGGCCGGTGTGCAGGTGAGCAGCGTGGCGATCAGAACGGAGAGGCGGACGGTACGGGAGCGTGTCATGGGACGGAGCCGAGGGCGGGCAACAGTTTGACCCGGAAGTCAAATAGTAGGGAGGCCCCGCGTGCGGGTCAAGCCGGCGTTGACCCAGCGACTGCCTGCGGCATACCATTTGACCCGACGTTCAAACGAACCATTGACCTCGCGGCGGCAGCGCCCGCGCGCGGCATCCACCTCCGGCAACGGGAACCTCCATGACCGCACCGCAACGCACGGCCATCCTCGGCAACAAGCCGTGGTCGGAGAAATACACCTTCGTTCCCGCCCTGCGCGTGGGCGACACCGTCTACCTGGCCGGTGCCACCGGCACGGACGACACGGGCGCGATCACGGCACCGGGCAACATCGAGGAGCAGACGCGGCAGATCTTCCGCAAGTTCCAGGCGCTGCTGCAGGCCGCGGGCGGCAGTTGCGAGGACATCGTGTCCACCACGGATTACTACACGACGACGGAGAACTACCACCGAACGGCCGTCGTGCGCCGCGAGTTCTTTACCAAGGGCTTTCCGGTGGCGACGGGCGTGCAGGTGGCGGGCCTGTTGCGTAAGGACGCGCTGATCGAGATTTCCGCGATCGCCGAGCTCGGCACCAAACGAGACTAGGTATATGGCCGCCGCCAAACTCGCCCGCAAGGCCCGCCGCTGGGACGCCACCGGCAACGTGGACGACCGGCGCGACGCCATCATGCGCGGGCTGAACACGGTGCTGCGCAGCCGCGGGCCGGGGCCGCTGCGCATGCAGGACGTGGCCGAGCACCTGGGCCTGGTGAAGGGCAACCTCTATTACTACTTCAAGAGCAAGGAAGATCTCGTCTACCACGCGCACGTGAAGTGCGTGCAGGAGAGCCTGGCGGCCCTGGCACGCGCAAGGGAAAGCAAGGCGCCGGCGGCCGGGCGGCTGCGCACATTGATCGTCGAGCACATCCTGGCGATGACCGAGGGGCCGTACGGCGCGGTGCTGCTGGAGGACATGGACGAGCTCACGCCCGCGCGGCGCCGGCAGTACGTGAAGCTGCGCGATGAATTCGAGCAGGGCGTGCGCGAACTGATCAAGGCCGGCATGGAGCAGGGCGATTTTGCGAAGCAGGACGTGCGCACCGCCGGCTTTGCGGTGCTGGGCGCGATCAACTGGATACCGAAGTGGTACCGGCCCAATGGCGAACTGTCCGCGCAGGCGATCGCGGAGCGCTTTGCGGACCTGTTCATCCGGGCGCTGCGCCCGTGAAGGGCTGGTTCGAAGACTTCGAGGTCGGGCGCCATTACCCGACCCGCACGCGCACCATCACCGACGCCGACCATAAAGCCTTCTGCCGCCTGGTGGGTTACGAAGTGCCGCTGTTCCTCGACGACGCCTACGCCAAGGCGCGCGGGCTGCCGGGGCGCCTCTGCCCCAGCCACCTGATCATGTCCTTCTCCACCGCAATGACGGGCGATCTGTTCACGGACACGGTGATCGCGATGGTGGCGCTCGACAACGCGCGCTTCCTCGCGCCAGTGCGGCCGGGCGACAGTCTGCGCACGGAGGTCGAAGTACTGGAAAAACGCGAGAGCACGAAGCCCGACCGCGGCATCGTGGTGTTCCGCGACCACGTTTACAACCAGCACAACGAAGAAGTGTTCCGCAATGACAAGACCGTGCTGCTCAAGCGGCGCCCGGCGGCCTGAGTGGCGGGAGTCTCCCTCCCTTGCGCGCGGCGCGGGGGAGGGTTGGGGAGGGGGGCAGGGCCGGCATCGCGCGCTTTAGTCGATGTAGTCACGTTTATGTATAATGTAGTCACATTGCGTTTCCCCTTGCTTGAAACGGGAGCACCCCATGCGCCAACCCCACGTCAGCATCCGTGAGCTGAAAAGCCGCCTGAGCCATTACCTGCGCCTGACCCGGGCCGGGGAATCGGTCGTCATCACCGATCGTGGCGTGCCCATCGGCCGCATCGTGCCGGTGGGACAGCCGCTCGCCGCGCGCCTGGACGCCCTTTGCCAGGCCGGCCAGGCGCAATGGAGCGGACGCAAGCTGGCGCCGGCCAAACCGCCCGCGCGCGTGCGCGGGAAGCGCACGGTCGCCGATCTGCTGATCGAAGACCGCGAGTAAGCCCGCGGTGATTGTTTATCTGGATGCCAGCGCGCTGGTGAAGCGCTACGTCGCCGAGCCCGGCTCCACGGACGTGGCGTCGCTGGTCGCGGGCGCGGAAGCGGTGGCGACCACGGTGATTACGCGCGTGGAGGTGGCGGCGGCGCTCGGTCGCGCCTCGCGCATGAAGCTGATCGCGGAGGGCGCCGCCGCGGCCGCACTCGAGATGTTCAGCGCCGACTGGCACGACCTGATTCGCCTGCCGGTGGACGAGGCGTTGACGGCGCGCGCAGCGGCGCTGTCCTGGCAGCACGAACTGCGCGGCTACGATGCGGTACATCTGGCCGCGGCCTTGTCCTGGCGCGAGATGCTGGGCGACGCGGTGACGCTGGCCACCTACGACCGCGCATTGTGGAAAGGCGCGCAGGCGAGCGGTCTTGCGCCCTGGCCAGCGGCATTGGCGCGATGAGCGCATTCGAAGGCTTGTTCAACCCGCGCGGCATCGCGATCGTCGGCGCCAGTGGCGACCTCACGCGTTTCGGCGGGCAGACGGTGCGCGCGCTCAACACGTCGGGTTACCAGGGCGGCGTGTATCCGGTCA
>Ga0105044_10012703_pt1 | contig 11450 bp, 10 predicted proteins | sample MAT01_FD_78092 | JGI IMG/M metagenome (GOLD analysis project Ga0105044, IMG submission 78092) | Freshwater microbial communities from Lake Fryxell liftoff mats and glacier meltwater in Antarctica - MAT-01 | ecosystem: Environmental > Aquatic > Freshwater > Ice > Liftoff microbial mat | place...
CGAGCCGCGCTGCCCGTGCCATCGGCACTGCCAGATCTACCCGCCAAACCCGCCAGCGTGCTGACAACACCGGCGGGCGTGATCTTGCCGATCGTGTGGTCGAAGGTGTTGGCGACGTAGACGTTGCCGGCGGCATCGACCGCGACACCCTCCGGGACACTGATCGCTGCCAGCGGCGCTGCAGTCACAGTCAACACCGCGCCGTTGCTGTTCACGCTGCCCGAGGCATTGGTGAACACCGCGCGGAAGCGCTTGCCGCTGTCGGCCAGCACGGTCGCCGGCGTGGTGTAACTCGCCGCCGTCGCAGCGGTGATGTTGGCCCAGGTCACGCCCGCATCGGTGCTTTGCTGCCATTGCACCGTCGGCGTTGGCACGCCGCCGGCAGCGGCCGTGAAGGCCGCGGTGGCCGGTGCCACGACGGATATGTCGGCCGGCTGCAGCGTGATGCTCGGCGCCGCCGCCGCCGCGTTGACCGTCAGCGTCGCGCCGTTGCTGGTCGCATCGGGGTTCACGCCGTTGCTGGCCACAGCGCTGAAGACCGCGCCGCTGCAACCGAAGGGCACCGCCGTGAGCGTCAGCGCGGCGCTGCCTGCGCCGGCCACGCTGGCCCCCGTGCACACGCCGCTCGCCTGGGCGCCGTTGACCAGGTTGGCGCCGTTGATGCGCCACTGCAGCGCCGGTGTTGGCGTGCCGGTGGCCACGACGCTGAAGCCCGCCGCCGCGCCGGTGACGATGGTCTGCGCGACCGGCTGCGTGGTGAACGCAGGCGCCGTCGGCACCGCAGTCACGGTCAGCAGTGCTGCGTTGCTGGTGACGCTGCCGGCAGAGTTGCTGAGCCGAACGCGATAGCGCTGCCCGCTCTGTGCCACGGTGGTGTTGGTCACCGCCAGGCTCGGCGCGTTGGCAGCGCCGGACACCGGCGCGAAGGTCACGCCGGCGTCGCTGCTCAACTGCCACTCGTAGGCCGGCGTGCTGCCGGTTGCAGTCACGTTGAAGGTGGCGGTTGCAGGCGCGGTCACGCTCTGGTCGGCCGGCTGCACGGTGATCGCCGGTGCCACGACAATGGGCGTGACGGTGAGGCGCGCCACGCTGCTGATGACGCTGCCGATGCTGTTGCTGACGGCGACACGATAGAACGTGCCGCTCTGGCTCAGCGCGGTCGCGCCGGTGCTGGTGCTGGTTCCAGTGGCGCCGACGATCGCCGTGAAGGTCGTGCCGTCAGCGCTGCTCGACCACTGGTAGGCGAGCGGGGCGGCACCAGTGGCGGCGACGCTGAAGCTGGCCGCAGTGCCTGCGACCACACTCTGGTCGCCGGGTTGGGTCACGACGACCGGCACTGTCTCGGGCGGCGGCGGCGCGTCGGCATGGCCGCCGCAGGCGGCGAGCGCGAGGCAGACGACCCCCAGCGCCGCGCGCTGGATCGCGGCGCAAAGGCCCAAGGAAGAAACCGGTCGCGGCAGGGTGCGGGTGGTGTTCATGGCGTCGGTCCGTTCCTAGAAGGCGTACTGGGCGGCGAGACCGAGCATCTGCAACGACCCGCGGCGCGTGTGCACCTTGAAGCCAGTCACGTCGCAGTCGAGGCCCAGGCGCACGCTCGGCGTGATCGCGTACGCGAGGCCGAGGCCGGCCAGCGGTTGGAGGGTCGTCTTGCTGGCGCTTCCGATATCCGCGCGGGCATAGTCGAAGCGCGTGCGGACCGCCGCGAACCCGCCGCGTGCGACCAGGCTCCACGACGGCGCAAGCGCCCAGCGGTAGCCGCCCGTGATGCCGAAGCCGTTGACCTTGAACTGGCCACCGAACTCGGTGCCGAGCGGCGTGGTGTCGCCGCCCTTGAAGCGGCCGGCGTCGAAGAAGACCGCCTGCACGTCGACGGCGTCGTTGATTTGGTAGCCGAAGAAGAGCTTGCCATGGGTGCTGCTGCGGTCGCACGGGAAAGAGCCGACGCAGTCGACGCGGCCGCGGTCGATGCCGGCGCCGACGCCGATGCTGAAGTCGGCGGCTGCCGCGAACGGGCCGGCGGCGGTCGACGCGACGGCGGCGAACAGATAACGGCTGATGCGGCGGTCGAGCGGCCAAGCAAAGAGTGGGCGGTTTGGCGTCTTCATTGCGGTTCCTTGTGGAGTTCAGCGGATGCCGGCGGGTCCGGTGCGGGGCAACGGGGCGGCGGCGGGATCGAGCGGCAATGCAGGCAGCTGGGCCAGGTGGCGCAACAAGTCGAGCGGCGTCGAAAACTCGAGCGCGGCGGAGGCGGGTGCGGCTTCAGGCTGCAGCACCGCATGCCAGCGCTGCTGCAGCGACTCGGAAGTCACGGTCAGGGCGAAGCGATGCAGCGAAGCCGCATGCCCGCTGCTGCCGGCGGGCAATGGCGCGGCAGCGTCGGGCGCTGGGGACGGCGGCATCGCATGCATGGCGCCGACCATAGAAGTCCAAGCGTCCCAGAACGCGTCCCAGAAAACGGGACTTCTCGACCGCCCCCCCCATCGAGGGAGGCGGCGACGCTCAGCGCAGGCGGTGGAACTTCGCCTCGAACAGGGCGCGCTCGCGCGGGTGGCGGGCCAGGCTGGCACCCAGGGCGCAAAAGAGGCGCTTGCCTTCGACGCGCCACGCCTCGCCAGCGCCCGCCGCGAGCAGCGCATCGATCAGCTGCAGCGCGTTCAGCGGCGGCTGCTCAGCGCTGCCGAGACTCCGTTCGGCAGCCGCCAGCGTTGCCGCGTCGATGTCGCCCAGCGCTGCCTGCACGGCCAGGGCCACGGCGAGCAGGCAGGCCCAGGTGTCGGGCGCCGCGTCGCCACGCGCTTCGGCGGACACGGTTTGCAGGACCACGCGGTGACCCATTGCGGCCATGCGGTGCCGGATCGTCAGCAGGTTGACCCGCTCCTCGTCGCTCAGCGGCTCCGTGGCACAGATCGCGGCGACCTCGGCCTCGCTGCCGGCCGCGCCGCCGCAGTCGTGGGCCAGCCAGGTCAACGTCCATTGCGCGCGGATGATGAGCGCCGGGGCGTGCCCCTGTGCCAGCGCTGCCCGAACCGGCGCGAGCGCCACGGCCGCCGCCGCCGTGTCGCCGATCAGCAGCGACAAGTCGCTGGCCACGAGCAGGCCCGCCAGCATGCGGTACTGTTCACCCACCTTGAGGCTGAGATCAATGAGCAGCGGGCGCACGTCGAGTGCGTCACCCAGTTCGCCGACGCCGACCAGGCAGTGGTAGCGCGCTTCGACAAAGGCTTGCTCCTCGGCCCTGGCGCTGAACAACGTCGACAGCGCCAAGCCCTCGTCCAGCATGGCGAGCGCTTCGGGCGTGCGGCTCTGGCCGACCAGGACCGGCACCAGGTTGAGGATGGCGCTGCGCTGGAGCGCCAGCAAGCCGTGCCGGGCGGCGATGCGACGAGCTTCTTCGAGCGGCGGTGCCGCCTGCGCCATCTGGCCGCCGTGCATGTGGGCCACGCCAGTCACGACGAGCGCACGGCTCAGGCCCAGCGGGTGATCGATCGCGCGCATGACGGCGGCGGCTTGTTCGGCGTGGCCAAGCGCCCCCGCCGGGTCGCGGCTGGCGAGGGCGGCGCGCGACAGGCTGTCGAACACGTCACCACGCTCGAACGAGGGTTCGTCGCCGAACGCCTCGAGGGCCTGGTGCAGATCGGCGAGCGCTTCGGCCGCGCGGCCGAGCGTGCGCAACGCATCACCGCGCGCCTGCAGCAGCCGGCCGCGTTCGTGTTCGCGCAAGCGAGGGTCGGTCAGTTGCGCGGTGATCGAATCGAGCGCCGTCTCGGGCTGGCCGTCGCGACGCGCATCCTCGGCTGTGGCCAGAAGCAGTTGCACATGCAAGGCGAGGTCGTCGTCTGCGCCCAGCAGGCCGGCGGTTCGTGCCAGTGCCAATCGGGCGCGCGGCGAGTCTGCGCGTGAGCGCCAGGCTTCGGCGGCGGCGAGATGCGCTGCCAGGGCGGCGGCAGGTGGCGGTGCCAGCGCCAGCAGGCGCTCCGACTGGTCGATCATGTCGGAGACTGCATGTCGACGCCGCGCCGCCTCGAGCGCCAGCAGGCGGTGGCGCTGTGCCGAGGGAATGTCGCCGCCGCGCTCGAAGTGCTCGGCGACCCGGGCCGGGTCGGCCTCGCCCTGCGCCAGCTTGCGGCCCAGGGCACGGTGCATGAGTGCGGCACGCTCGGGCGACAGGCTCGCGGCGATGACCTGCGCGAAGAGATCGTGCTCGAAGCGATAGAGGCCGCTCGTTTCGGCATGACGGCGCACGATGCGCGCCCGCAGCGCCGCCTCGAGCGCGGCGACCGCCTCCCATTCGCCCAGCGCTGTGGCGCCGCTGATGAGCTCGAGGCGGAAGTCGTCGCCGGTCAGGCAGGCGGCTTCGAGCAGCCGCCGCGCCGGCTCGTCGAGCGCCTCGACGCGGCGGGTCACGGCGGCGTGCACGGAAGGCGGGATCGGCAGCTCGCGGTAATCGGCGGTGTCGGCGTCGAAGGGCGTCGCCCACTGGCCCTGGGCGTCGACGTGGATCAGGCCCAGCTCAAAGAGGTGCCGCAGCGTCTCGATCGCGAAGAACGGGTTGCCGCCGGTGGCGTGGCCGAGGCGAAGCGCAAAGCGCTCGGGCCGGGCCACGCCCGACAGGCGCGCCACCAGCGTGAGCATGGCCGCCTGGTCGAGCGTGGGCACAGCGATGCTCGCGGCGCCAGGCTCCCGCATCGCAGAAGCGAGCGCGGCAGCGGCTTCGGCGCGGGCTTCGCCGGGCCGCGCGGCGACGAGCAGTCGCAGCGTGCCGCTCTGGCCCTGCCACCAGGCCCACCACTGGGCGCTGGCGTCGTCGACGAACTGCCAGTCGTCGAAGAGGTGGCTCTCGCTGGCGGCGAAGCACGATTGCCAGGCGACACGCAAGGCTTCGAAGAAGCGCAGTCGCTGGGCATCGCCGGCAATCGGCGGCGGTGCCAGGCCGAGATCGGGCAGCAGGCGGCTGAGCTCGGCGCTGACCCAGGTCGGCCACGCCGGGCGGGCGGACGCGGCGGCGCCGAGGCCAGCGCGCAGCCAGCGCACCAGCGCCGCGAACGGCACGTGCGCGTCGCTGGCGCGCGCTTCGTGCAGCGTGCGCTGCGCGCGGTGCGCGCAGAGCGCGCGCAGCAGCGTGCTTTTGCCGACGCCCGGAACGCCTTCGATGACGGTGAGGTGCGCGCTGGCAAGGCGGCGCTCGAGCGCTTCGAGCAGTGCGTCGCGACCGACCGGCGCGGCCAGGTCCGGCAACGCAACGATGAGGGCCGCAAAGCTCGGCCCGGCTGCGGGTGGCGACGCCTGTGTGCTGCGGCCGCTGCGAATGTGCTCGGCCAGCTCGCTCGTCGCCGCCAGTGGTCGCAGGCCCAGCTCGCGGCCGAGGGCGCGCCGGCAGCGCTCGTAGGCGTCGAGAGCGGCTTCGCGTTCGCCGAGCAAGGCGTGCAGCGTCATCGCCCGCCGGTAGTGCCCTTCCTGCAACTGATCTTGCGCGATGAGCGCTCGAGCGACAGCGAGGGCGCCGCGCAGGTTGCCACGCTCCTGGAGCGCCAGGACATGGGCGTCGGCCTGGCCGCGCCAGTCCGACGCCAGAGCCTCGCGCCGTGCCGCCAGCCAGTCGTTGAAGGCGGGAGCGGCGCTCAATTCGAAATGCGGCAAGAGTCCTGTGCCATACAGCGCCACCGCCGCGGGCGCGTCGCCCTCGGCGCAAGCGCGACCGAAGGCGGCGGTGTCGCGGTCGACATCGGCGTGCAGCGCCAGCGTGTCACCGCGGCTGTCGAGCACGGCGTCGAAGCCCGACTCGCGCAGCCGGTGCAGCTCGCGACGCAGGTTACGCCGGGCATCCGTGTCGCCCTGCGCGTCCCACAGCACGGCGGCCAGGCGCTCGCGCCGCAGGGCACCGTCGACGGCAAGCATGGCGAGCAGGGCGACACATCGCCGATCGGGAAAGCGAAGCTCCTGGCCCGCGATCAACAGCCTCGGCGTGCCGAGCAACTGCAGGCTGGCGGTCGATAGTGGGCGGATCGTGGCGGAGCTCACGCACCGATCATGCCAGCGCGGCTCAGGAGAGCCACCGCGGTCCGGAACTGGTGAGCGAAGCGGCGGTTGCGCTGGTGTAGTGCTAGAAGCTGTCCAAGGTCGGGAATGCCGATACGCCGGTGATGCAGCCCCACAGCACACAGGCCATGCCGAGGTCACCCGACCACAGCGTGTGCCGGCCCCAGCCATGCCTAATGCGCTCCTGCTCGACTTGTTCAACGCCATGCATGGCCAGGGCGCGCGCCCGGTTCAGCCACAGTGTGTTGCCGGTGCGCTGAAACAGCTTCAGCAAGGCATAGGCACTGCCGGCCGTGCCATGGCAGAAGACAACCCCCCTGGTCAGCGGGCCGGCACGCCAGAGCCCTTCGCCGGCTTCGGTCAGCAGCATGTCCATCGCGGCCAGCACCGTGCCGGGCGATCCCCAAAGCTGTTCACGCACAGGGTTGTGCAGCTTGCCCGTCACGCACGCGTGCAGGCGTGTGGCGGTGTCGTCGCGCGGGGCCAGCTTCCACTGCAGCAACAGCGTGCCCGCCCCGCCGATCAGGAAGGACGCGGTGCCATGGCGCGGCTGGCCCAGCAGGGCCAGATTGCGGTCCGTCAGGCCAACGACGAAGGGCCGGAAGTCGATCTGCTTGTCGATGGCGCCGGCAGCAGCCAGGAACTCCAGCGCCCAGATCGCGCCGCCCGAACCGCAGTACAACTCGTGCACGGGCGGGTCTGGCGTCGGCGGATCGTCGCGCGGGTGAGGCGCCCAGCCGGCTGCGGGGTCGAATGCAGCGCAGGCGGCATTGGCGAAGCGCGTGATGGGAGGATTGGAAATTCGCTTCGTCAGAAGAATCTGTGGGCGAGTTTTGGCTCTGGAAGCTTGCCGAGCACGTGATGCAGAGAGAGTTCGGCGATCCTGAACGTCCGATAGCCGTACGCATTTCTCAGTGTGACTTCGGCTTTGTTGTTCAGACCCTCGATGACGCCGCTGGAGAACTGCTTCTTGGCCCTGAAGTAGTTGAGCAACAGCTCCCGGGGCGAGCGCACGGTGCGGGCAAACTTCTTCACCGGATCGATGCGCGAGCGCATTGCCCGTTTGTCCTTCGCCTCTCCGCACCATGCATCGAGGAACTTGGCGGCCCAGGCCGGTGAGTCGTATTCCCAGAACAGCTGGAACTCAACCTTTCAGCAAATACGCCCGAACGCTTTTCAAGTTGCAGACCAGCAACTCTTGCAGACTGACGCTTTGCTTGTCCGTCAAGTTCTCCGGCCGCTTGAGCAGGCACCAGCGCTCACAACCAGCGCTTGTTCTTCAGCACCGGTTCATAGCCCTCGCAGACCATGCGGCGGGCCTCGCCGGCGTGGTTGACGACAATGAGCTCGTCCAGCGCCTTGTTCAGTTTGGCCACCATATGGAAGCGGCCCAGGATGTTCAGCGCCTGGGGGCAATGCTTGGCGGTAACCTCCAGGTAGGGCCGCCACATGTCCGTTAGGACCACGGCGTCCATCCCCGTGGTCTTCGAGTCGTTCGGCGTCGTCTTCAACCCGGCCGCGCAGACGCGTCGATCCCCGCAGTTCGATCGCGCCGACAAGCGTCCTTTCTCCAAAGCCGACTTACGGGCCTACTGGAAGCCGATCGCCGACCGTCCGGGCTCCGAGACCGCAGCGTTGCGCTTGCACTTGCTGACCGGCGGCCAGCGCATCGAGCAGTTCGTCCGATTGAAGTGGGCCGACGTGAGCGATGAAGCCTTGACGATCTTTGACGGCAAGGGACGAACAGGCCAGGGGCCGCGTGCGCACCAGATTCCCCTGGTCAATCTGGCCCGGGCCGACCTGGCCCCGCTGAAGCGCGAGGGCGAATTCGCGATCTCGACGACAGCAGGCAAGAAGGCCATCAGCGTGCGCACGCTGGCTGGCTGGGCTCATGTCGTGGTCGGCGACACGATCGACGGCTTCCAGCTGAAGCGAATTCGATCCGGCGTCGAGACGCTGCTCGCCGCAAATGGTGTCAGCCGTGAGGTCAGAGCTCATCTGCAGTCGCATGGCCTGACCGGCGTGCAGGCGCGGCATTGCGACGGGCACGACTACATGCCGGAGAAGCGCCAAGCGATCGAGGTCCTGGTGCGAGAGGCGTGCCAAAGTGCGCCGGCAGGTGCGTGAGCTGCCGCCCGCGCCCGATCCGAGACGCCTGTGACGGCGAGCTACTACCAACTGCCGCTGCGGCAGCAAGCCTATCCCGTGCCGGCGGCATCCCCGAGGTGGGGCGGAGACCGACGCCGAGGCCGTCGCCGGGACCCACGTGCAAACCCGCAAACTCGCAAACCCGCAAGCGTGCAAGCGTGCACGGGTGCACGGGTGCACGGGTGCACGGTCGCACCGGTGCACGCATGCACGGCGGTCTTCGCCGCTGCTGCATGGTGGGTCAGGCGGGCAGGAAGCCCTGGCGGTCAAGCGGGCAGGAACCCCTCGATCGACAGGTAGCGCTCGCCGGTGTCGTAGTTGAAACCCAGCACCCTGCTGCCGGCTGGCAGCTCGGGCAATTTCTGCGCGATGGCCGCCAACGTGGCGCCGCTGCTGATGCCCACCAGCATGCCTTCTTCGCGGGCGCTGCGCCGCGCCATCTCGCGTGCGGCTTCGGCCTCGACCTGGATCACGCCGTCGAGCAGCGCGGTGTGCAGGTTGACCGGTATGAAGCCGGCCCCGATGCCTTGAATCGGGTGTGGTGCCGGCGCGCCGCCGCTGATGACGGGGCTGGCGCTGGGCTCGACCGCAAACACCAGCAGTTGCGGCCAGCGCGCCTTCAGCACCTGCGCACAGCCGGTGATGTGGCCGCCGGTGCCGACGCCGGTGATCAGCGCGTCCAGGCCCTCGGGAAAATCAGCCGCTATCTCTTCTGCCGTGGTTTGCACATGCACCGCGATGTTGGCCGGGTTTTCGAACTGCTGCGGCATCCACGCGCCTGGCGTGGCGGCCACGATCTCTGCGGCCTTCGCAATCGAGCCCTTCATGCCCTTTTCGCGCGGTGTCAGCTCGAAGCTGGCGCCGTAGGCCAGCATCAGCCGGCGGCGCTCGATGCTCATGCTGTCGGGCATCACCAGGATGAGCTTGTAGCCCATCACCGCCGCCACCATGGCCAGCCCGATGCCGGTGTTGCCCGAGGTCGGCTCGACGATGGTGCCGCCGGGCTTGAGCTCGCCACTCTGCTCGGCCGCTTGCACCATCGCCAGCGCGATGCGGTCCTTGATCGAACCGCCGGGGTTGCTGCGCTCGGACTTTACCCACACCTGTGCGGTGGGGCCGAAGAGGCGGTTGACGCGCACGTGCGGGGTGTGGCCGATGGTGGCCAGGATGCTGGATGCTTTCACGGGCGGGCCTGCGGGGTGTGGTGGAGTGGGCGGACTTATACACCTGCTGCAATCGCCACCGCGTCTGTCATCCTCACTTCTGTCACCCTCTGTTCTAGTCACCCTCTGTGATCAGCGGCATCACGCCCAGCCGCAATTCGCACGCGCCGCTGGCAAGGCCGGTGAGGCACCGCTGGTGGCCGGTCAATCGGTGCCCGAGGGCAGCGAGTTGCGCACCGGCGAAGGCAACATCACGGTGCGGCTGGTGGACGGCACCGTGCTGCGCTTGCGTGCGGCCAGCCGCCTGCAGATTGAAAAATCCAACCGCGTGCCGCGCGCTGGCGTGGTGCGCTCGGGCGTGGTGCTGCGGCAAGGCCAGATCGAGGTGCAGGCGCGCCCGACAGCTGCCGGGCAGCCGGGGTTTCGGGTCGGCACGCCGCAGGGCGTGCTGGGGGTGCGTGGCACCGAATTCCGTGTCAGTGCGCAGGCAGCGCCCGGGCTGACGCGCGGCGAGGTGCTGGAAGGTGCCGTGGCGGCCAGCGGCGCAGCCGCCGCAGCCGCCGCAGCCGCCGCGACCGTCGCAACAGGGGCAACAGGGGCAGCTGGTGAAGGCCGGTTTTGGTGTGGTGGAGGACAGCGCCGGCCGCGTGGCGCCCCCGGTGCCGCTATTGCCTGCGCCCAACCTGTCGCAATTGCCTGCCTTGCAAGAGCGGCCGCTGGTCCGCTTCTCGCTGCCCGCGGTGGCCGCAGCCATCGGCTTTCGCGCCCAGGTGGCGCGCGACAGCCGCTTCGAGCAGGTGCTGACCGAGCTGCTGACCGAGGTGATGACGGCATCGAGCGAGTTGCGCATAGCCGACCTGCCCGATGGCGACTACAGCGATCATGAAGTCCAGACTTTCCGTTGGTTCTCGAAGAGCAAATGCGGCGATGGCCGGCGCGCCGCTTGCAATGTCGAGCAGCGGACACGCTGCAACCGCGGCCGGCGATTCTAGGCGGCGCATCCAGACCGCCGTCGGAACCCCCAGCAAGCGTGCGGCAGGCCTTGACCGGCCGATGCCGGCTGCTGTTCACACGACCGCATCCAACTCGCGTGGCAAGACCCAGACTTCGGGACTGGCGGCGGGGCCGCACGTCCCCCGCCGCTACCCGGGTGTCTACTTCTTCTTGGGCCGCGGTGGCGCTGTACCCACTGGCGCCAGACTGGCCGGCAACCCCGGTGGGTTGGGCACATGCTGCTTCTTCGGTTTCTAAGGAGAGGACAGGAAATTCAAACGCACTTTTTCTCTCCCAAAGGCCCCCTGGAAATGCTCTTGAACACCCACTGATGCGGTCCTTGGGTTCGGCATCAGCCTGTTGAGGGTCGATCGCAGCCCAGAAGAGCGTCATCCGTGGTGACCGCCTCCGGGTTTTCCTGGTTTTCCCTTGCGATCAGCCGCCAAACCTCGGCTCTGCGAAGCCCTGGCGCAGCCAGTCCCAGCAGCCCTGGGCGCCGGGCCGCCTGAAACGTGTTGACTGGGGGATCTCAGGCCGCTTGCAACTGCGACCCGCGGGCTGGCGCGCATGGCGGCGCCCGGGCCTGCAGATCCAGGTGCGTGAGGCTCTTCTCGATCACCGGCTGTTCGAGGATCGCCGCGATGATCTTCAACTCGCCACCGCAGTTCGGGCAGTGCGCCATGTCGATCTCGAAAGCGAAGCTTCAGCGAAGACTAACTTGTACTCAAGTTATGTCGCAGCTAAAACGCGCTTCAGCAGCTTGGCCCAGCTCAACCGCACTGGGCGGTTGTGCGCACAGCTCGCCTCGCACTCGGCCGGCGGTGCGGCCGGCGCGGGTGGTTCGCGTTCCTGCGGCACCACCTGCGCGCGCAGCTTGGCGTTGGGTGCCAGCACTCCGTGGTTCGCGCAGCGGGGGTCCGCTCACTTCGCGCAGCGAAGTTACGCGGACACCCAAGCGGATCAGGCGTAGGCGTGGCCGTGGCACCAGCGCCGCCAGGCGTTGCATGAACTCCAGCAGCGACAACTTTGCAGGCCGCGTCCTCGCAGAGCTCGGGCCCTTCGGCTGGCACAAACAGTCCACTGGACTGTTTGTGTCCCGCCTCAGCACCA
>Ga0105044_10012704_pt1 | contig 11450 bp, 13 predicted proteins | sample MAT01_FD_78092 | JGI IMG/M metagenome (GOLD analysis project Ga0105044, IMG submission 78092) | Freshwater microbial communities from Lake Fryxell liftoff mats and glacier meltwater in Antarctica - MAT-01 | ecosystem: Environmental > Aquatic > Freshwater > Ice > Liftoff microbial mat | place...
AAATAATATGCAGCTTTTGGCGCTGTAAACATAGTGTGTATATTTGGGAAGCAAGGGATTTTTTTCACAAACTATAGTTGCAGGTTATTGTTCATCTTTAAAGAAAACATCATGAAAAAAAATATTACCTGGCCTGTGTGGCTAATATTTTTAATCAGTACTTTCCATTTAAACGTTAATGGCCAAACTGAAAACAGCTATAGCCAGGAAGTGCAAAATAGAATAACGTCGGTTGAAAATAATCTTCGCAAATGGACAAAAATAAAAGGTCAACCGGAAATGACACTGGAGAAGAGAATGAAATACTATGATGTAAACGGGATCAGCATGGTAGTTATTAAAGACTTCAAAATTGATTGGGCAAAGGGATATGGCTGGGCCGATAGTTTAACTGGAAGACCAGTCAACAATGCAACCTTATTTCAGGTAGGATCCATCAGTAAGGCAATAAACGGATTAGCGATCTTAAGCCTTGTGCAAAGCGGAAAACTTGATCTGTACAAGGATATCAATGAATACCTGCAGTCCTGGAAATTTCCATACGACAGCTTGTCAAAAGGAAAAAAAATATCATTGGCTAATCTTTTAACCCACACTGCCGGGTTAAGCGGCCATGGTTTTCCGGGATATCCTGTAGATGATACGATACCTTCATTGATTGAAATTTTAAATGGAATACCTCCGGCTAATACAAAGGCAATCAGGTCTGAATTTGAGCCTTCATTAAAATATAAATACTCGGGAGGCGGAACCACTATCTCGCAATTGATTGTACAGGATGTAACGCAGCAACCGTATCATCAGTTTATGCGAAAAACAATTTTCGATCCCCTTGGAATGAAAACAAGTTCCTATGAACAACCTCCTTCTGTTGCAAACAAAAATTTGCTGGCAACCGGCTACCGAAGCGATGGAAAAGCAGTGTCTGGCAATTACCATATTTATCCCGAACAGGCGGCTGCCGGTCTTTGGTCAAATCCAAGTGAATTAGCCGGTTTTGTCATCGAAATTCAACAATCGTTGCTTGGTAAATCAAATAAGATACTATCGAAGGAAATGGCTGCAAATTATGTAACCCCGTACAATTCGAAGTATGTAACTCCTTATGGTGATGAAGACGTTGCTTTAGGTGTTTTTAATCGTAAAGTGGGAAACGAAAGATATTTTACACATGATGGATCGGACCGGGGTTTTAAAGCAAAATTTATTGGAAGCGTTGAAAACGGATACGGTGCCGTTGTGATCGTAAATTCAGATAGCCGGGAGATCATTGAAGAGGTAGTAAATGCCATTGCATTCACCTATAAATGGAAAGATTTTCTTGAGCCGGATAAAATAGTGGTAAAAGTAAATAGCGATATCTTAAGTTCTTACACAGGGGAATATTTGTTCGAAAATGAACCCCTGTCAATTGTTAAAGAAGGCGATCGGGTATTTGTCCTCGTCAATAAGATCAAAATGCAAATGTGGTTTACATCGGATACAGATTGTTTTGTTTTGGAACAAAGAGCATATACTACATTTACAAAAGACGCCAAAGGAAAAGTAAATGGATTCTTGTTTAAAGAAGAAGGTTTTGAAACAACTGCAAAAAAAATTGAATAGCAATTACCTGCAACATTCAGTTAGCAATATGGAGGGAACATCCGATTGGCTTGTTTAAACCAATCGGGTGTTAAAACTTGTAAATAAATTTTATCGGTTAAAACAGTCATTCCGTTTTATACTGTACAAAGGAGGGCAACATTCCTTAATAGAACATAGAAGTGATTACATCATGCAAATCATAAATTGGTTCAATGCTTACTTGCGTGACAGAAACCCTGGCCAAGTATGGAGCCTCATGTTAACTGAGAAAGAATGCACAACAAAAGGCTGCTACTTAAAACAAACGCTGTGACACCGAAACAAATAGAAAAAGCAAAAAAGAAAATCTTCAACATTAAGCGGACACTTGTTGCCGAAAAAAGAAGGTTTGGCTGCCACGACGACAGCAGAGGACTTCGTTCTTTACCCACAAAATATTTTATTCAGTTGGGCGACAACAGCGGAGGGTTGACCTACATTAGATGGTTTGACAAGAACTTTCCGGATGACAGTGGCTTTCCCGATTTTTTATTTGAGCAGACAATTATTTTTTTAAAGTGCAGCAATACAAAAAAAGCGGAACAAAAAGCCTTTCAAACTTTTTGCTCCAATCCTTATTGGTTTTCCAAATTTTTTGGTACACCCATTACGCCAATTGATATGTGGCACAGTTCAAATCTGATAAGCGTAGACTACACAGAAACTCTTGAATATTCAAGCGGACAGCATGACCTTGCTGACTTCAATGAGTGGCTTGGCAAACATATTTCAACAGATGAGTTTAGTAATCACTGCAACAAGTACGTTAACATTTATAAAAGATTAAAAACTGAATCCGACAAAGAAATGCGGCAATATCTGGTGCAACAGGCTTTTCAGTTAAAGCAAGGATTGTGACGAAGAACAGCTGCCGCCAATATACACTTCTTACTGCCGCAATGACGGGCTTTGGTAAAATGATGCCAATTGCTGGTGGACATGAACGAAAGGGAATAATTATAGGACTAATTTCGTTTTTGCTTATATCACTTTCTTTATGCTTGCTAGGAGTTTGTTCTATTGTATTGGTAGGCTTCTACAAACACATGAAACAATCTAAACTACCCTCACTGTAGTTGAGCGACCCACCAACAGCCAAAGCGTTAACCATGGTAATTATTTACCTCGGCTTAATCTTTTAAAAAAATATTTGGTGCTGCGAATCTATTAATCGTATATTTGCGATATAAGATTAATGATGACTAAAAAACAACACTGGGAAAAAGTATTTACCAGTAAACAAGTTGATGAAGTAAGCTGGTATCAGCAAACGCCACAACAATCGCTGGACTTTGTGCAACAGTTGGCTTTGCCCAAAACAGCCGCTATTATTGATATTGGTGGTGGCGATAGTTTTTTAGTTGATCATCTTTTGCAAATGGGGTACAGCAATATTACGGTACTGGATATTTCTGCAGCGGCAACTAATAAAGCAAAACAGAGACTAGGTAATAAAGCAGCATTGATTAATTGGGTAGTTTCAGATATACTTGAATTTAAAAGCCGTATAAAGTTTGATTGCTGGCACGATAGGGCGGCCTTTCACTTTTTAACTACCGCAGACGAGGTTAATGCATACCTGACCCTTGCACAACAGCATCTTACTGCCGATGGAAAATTATTCATTGGCACATTCTCTACCGATGGTCCCGAAAAATGCAGCGGCCTGCCCGTAAAACAATACAATGAAACTTCATTGGCGTCTACCCTGCAAAAATGGTTTAAAAAAATCAGGTGTATTACAACAGACCATATCACACCATTTAAAACAATTCAAAATTTTCTATTCTGTAGTTTTCAAAAAATAAGTATTAAAAATGGCCATTCATAAAAAAGAAGCGTTTACTCAAAAGGAGCAGGAGCTGGCTGAATTCGCTAAGGCCCTTGCTCATCCTGCACGCATTGCAATTTTAAAATTACTGGCGCAAAAGAATGAATGCATTTGCGGCGAGATAGTGGAAGTGTTGCCTCTCTCTCAATCCACCGTAAGCCAGCATTTAAAAGAATTAAAAAATGCAGGGCTCATTAACGGAAGTGTAGACGGACCCAGAAGCTGCTACTGCATTAACTGGAAAGCATTTGAAAAATTCAACAGTGAGTTCAGTTTTCTTTTTAATAAGATGAAAGTACAGAATGAGAAGGCTTGTTGCTAAGGCCCCCTCTTGAACTTCGTTCGTTCTTTTTCAAAGAACCAGGGGAGGAAAAGGAGAAGATACAAGCGAAGTGTGATGCGAATTAAAAATACTAACGATTTAATAACTGCCAATTTCCAGTTCCCGAAGTCCTGAGCGTAGCCGAAGGATGGAGAGGGGTTGGGGTGAGGTCCAAAAACTACAACATGAACAACGAAAAAAAGACTTCATCCTTATTCTCCTCCTCTTTTGAAGGAGGTCGGGAGGAGGCCATTAAAGAACTTGTAAAAGAAAAGTATGCCGCCATTGCAGAACAAAGTCTTACGCAAAATGCCACTTCCTGCTGCGGTGCCACCTCATCCTGCTGTGGCGACGAAGTGTATAACATCATGAGTGATGATTATACAAAAATGGAGGGCTACAATGCGGATGCTGATTTAGGATTAGGCTGCGGATTGCCCACAGAATTTGCAAAGATAAAAGCCGGTGATACGGTTATTGATTTAGGCAGCGGTGCCGGTAACGATGCTTTTATTGCCCGTAATATTGTTGGCGAAAACGGAAAGGTTTTGGGTATTGATTTTACCGAAGCCATGATTAACAAAGCCAGAACCAATGCCGAAAAACTGAGTTTTAATAATGTAGAGTTCAGGTTGGGTGATATTGATGATATGCCCGTTACCAGCAACTATGCCGATGTAATTGTAAGCAACTGCGTTTTAAACCTGGTACCAAACAAGCATAAAGTCGTCAGCGAAATATTCAGGGTTTTAAAACCGGGCGCTCATTTTTCTATTTCTGATATTGTACTGGAAGGTGCACTTCCTTCAAAATGGAAAGAAGTGGCAGAATTGTATGCAGGCTGTGTAAGCGGTGCCATTCAAAAACAGGTTTACCTGGAAATGATTGAAGCTGCCGGGTTCAAAAATATCTTACTACAGAAAGAGAAGGAGATTATTATTCCTGAAGATATTTTAAACAATTATTTATCAGAAGCTGAAATAGCTGATTACAAAAAAGGGAACACAAAAATAACCAGCATTACCGTTTATGCCGATAAGCCTGCTAGAGAAGAAAGGAACTGTTGCGAACCGGGAAGTGAATGTTGTTAATCTAGATACGGTGAGTCACTCCGCTGGTTAGCGGATGGCTCACCGCAAAATACCATATCATGAAAAAGAAACTACTTTTTGTTTGCATTGAAAACAGCAACCGTTCTCAAATGAGCCAGGCATTTGCAAAAATTATTGGCGGCGATGTTGTTGATGCTTACAGTGCTGGCAGCAAACCCAGCGGCATTGTTAATCCCAAAGCAATTGCGGCCATGAAGGAACTGGATTACGATTTAAGCAAACACGATAGTAAAAGCCTGGAGGAAGTAAAAGCATTTGCACCCTTTGATGCTGTGGTAACCATGGGTTGCGGCGATGCCTGCCCCTGGATGCCCGCCAAACAATTTATTGACTGGCAGATACCGGACCCCAAAAATATGGAGCCGGCACAGTTTAATGAAGTAAGAGATTTTATCAGGGAGAAAGTAAAAATATTAATAGAGGGGATGAAATAAAAAATGCCGACCCGTTTTAAATGGGTCGGCATTTTTATAACAAATAAATTTATTTTATCTCTTACTGATTTTAGATAACAACCTCAAAATCTCCAGGTATAACCAAACAATGGTTACCAGTAAACCAAAAGCACCATACCACTCCATGTATTTTGGGGCGCCAAGTTCAGCACCTTTCTCAATCATGTCAAAATCTAAAATTAAATTAAGCGCTGCCAAAGCCACTACAAAAATAGAAAAGCCAATTCCCATTATACTGCCCTCATGTAAAAAAGGAATTGATATGCCAAAAAAGCTAAGTGCAAAAGAAATCAGGTAAAATATAGCTATTCCGGCTGTGGCAGTCATAATAATGGCCTTAAATTTTTGTGTGGCTTTAATAATACGGAAGCTGTATAATAAATACATGGCTATGGCTGTACCAAATGTTAATCCTACCGCATTAATTACAATGCCCGGTGCCTGGTCGGCAAAAGCATAGTTATAATAGGCAGAAATAGCACCTACAAACAAGCCTTCAAGCAGTGCATAAGCAGGTGCTAGAAAAGGTGCCCATTGTTTTTTAAACACCAACACAAGGGCTACAACTAAACCACCAATTGCACCGGTTAAAATAAGCGGCATTACATTACCGTGATCCGCATATTCCTTCCACGAGTAAAAAGCGGTTCCCATGGTCATTAAAAATAAAAACCCGAATTTTTGCAAAGTGCCTCTAACAGTCATCGCATTCTCGTAGTTAACCACCTCGTCAAGTACGGTATCCTTAAATCTTTTTTCAGATAATGCAGGATTTCCTGATTTAAAAAAGTCCATATAATTAAAATTTAGAGCTTAAAATTAAAGATTTTATACAAACAAAAGCTGTTAATTTTTCAGGTAGGGGTATTTACTGATTGTTTCAAAATTGTACTCATTTTTCCCCTTTAATTTAATAATAAACTGGTGAAGCTCTGCCGAATCCTTGGTTTTTTGATATACCTGGTCGTGCGCAAGTAAAACAAGCTGGTCAGGTGTTTTTGTTAGGGCATTTGTAAACATGCTGTCAATCTGTAAAAGCATTTCGTCGCTGGTAGCTTTCAGCTTTAATCTATCATCATAATGCCATTCCAGGTCCCAACCAGTAATGGTAAAGCCGCAGGCAAAAAGCGAGTCTGCTGCTGCTTTTGATGAGCTGATATCCGTGCAGTTTACCATTTGGGTGCGCCAAATGTTTCTGCCGGGCGTTCGTATTATATTGGCTACCAGATTCAAGCTGTCGGCACAGCGCTTAAAATCTTTTACAGCACTATCGGGTACTTGGTAAAACCTGGCATATTGGTTTTCAAAAGCATGCGTAAAACTATGATTGGCTATTTCAAACAGGTGGCAGTTTATAAGACTGTCAAATATTGCATTTTGTTCTTTGCTGCCATAAACATGTTGGCCCACAATAAATAACGTAACAGGAATATCTTCTTTCTTTATAATGTTCATCATGTTTTTTGTGCCTTTGTTGGGGCCATCATCAAAGGTGAGATAAATCGTTTTCTTTTTCTTTTTGGGGGCTCCGGCACTGTTCTGTTTAACAACTGAGCTGTCAGGGGTTAAAAACTTGACCTTACTGGTTTTAATATCAGCATTGGGGTCGTAATAATTGCAGGCTGTAAAAGCAACAGTTACCAATGTTGTTTTTGCCATGTGCGAAGTCACCAGTTCCAGTAGCTTGTAAGGGAAGCAGGCATTAGCAGAGTCGGGTTCCATAAATGTTTGGGGTAAATAATTTGAAAGATGAAGATAATGGTACCGGCAAGCTGTTTCAAAATAAACCGCGTTAAAAATTATACAAAGCCTTAATCGGTTTTTAAAACCTGGATTTAACCCTAAATGGCAAGTTCCTTATCTTTGCCTTTATGGAACAGTTGTTACAACAAATAGAAGCTTTAAAGACAGAGATTATTGCATATAATGATACGGATGCCGAAAACTTTCGCATAAAATTCCTTGGCTCAAAAGGTTTGGTAAAAGCCATTATGGGCGAAATGAAAAATGTAGCTGCTGAAAATAAAAAAGAAGCTGGGCAGTTGCTGAACGAGTTTAAAGTTTTTACTGAAGCAAAATATGAGGAGCTAAAGGGTTGCACAAACAACAAACCACAAACCACAAACGATGCTGATTTAACACTTCCTGCCGACCCTTTACCCCTCGGCAGCCGTCATCCCATCAGCATTGTAAAAAATAAAATCATTTCTATTTTTCAAAGGCTTGGCTTTGCAGTTGCCGAAGGGCCCGAGATTGAGGACGACTTTCATAATTTTACTGCACTTAATTTGCCCGAAAATCATCCTGCAAGGGATATGCAGGATACGTTTTATATCAGCCAAAATCCCGATTGGCTTTTGCGTACACATACCAGCAGTGTGCAGGTACGTGAAATGCAGAAAGCCTGCCTGCCGGGGCAGGGTAAATTGCCCATCCGCATCATTTGCCCCGGCCGTGTTTACCGCAACGAAACCATCAGTGCAAGAGCGCATTGTTTTTTTCACCAGGTAGAAGGATTATACATAGCCGAAAATGTTTCTTTTGCCGACCTTAAGCAGACACTGTACTTTTTTGTACAGGAAATGTTCGGTAAGGAAGTTAAGGTGCGTTTTCGCCCAAGTTATTTTCCTTTTACCGAGCCTAGTGCCGAAATGGATATCAGTTGTTTAATATGCGGCGGAGAAGGTTGCAGCATTTGTAAAAAAACAGGCTGGGTTGAAATTTTAGGCTGTGGTATGGTGCATCCCAATGTGCTCGACAACTGCGGTATAGACAGTAACAAATACACCGGCTTTGCATTTGGCATGGGTATCGAAAGAATTACCATGTTAAAATATCAGATAAAAGACCTCAGGCTTTTTAGCGAAAACGATGTACGCTTTTTAAAGCAGTTTACCGCTGCGATATAAATTAACTAAAGCTATCTATTTCATTTTATACAATGCATGCATAATTGTGTAAGGTATAAACATAATTATATAACTCCACTTTTTTTCTTTGGCATCATAATTGAAAAGCTGCCAGTATAAAGCAGATGCATACAGCATCTTATTAGCAATAAAAATAAGTTTATGAAACTTAAATCTGCATTAGGCAATTTAATTACTGCATTGGCGATGGTAGCTTTTGCTTCATGCTCAGTTTCAAAAGAGGCAAGAAGCATTAAAAAGAATATCAATGGAAACTGGATACTTCAAACTGTAACAGTGGAAGGGATTACCGGCGTTGCAAAAACAAGGGTATTTAATGAAGCCGACCTTGGTTGCTTTATTGGCAGCGAATGGAATTTTATATCCAACAACAGTATGGGTAGTTACACAATTGTTGATAAGAGCAATAAATGCACGCAGGTAAAACGTTTTATCCGTTGGTCAATATACGAACCGGAAAATGCTGCAAAAGAATTTCAGTTTAAAAGACTTGACGATAAAAAAAATGCGATGGATAATGGAGATGGTTACCGGTTAATGGTTACGGAGCATGATGATAATAATTTTAAATTAAGATCGGAAATTGTTTTTGAAGGACGAAGCAGTGCGATCGTTTACAATTTTGTAAAAAATTAAATTAACTAAAACAGAATTTTATGAAAAAGATGTTGGGAAATACAAGTTTAATATTAGCTGTTATTATGTTGATGGCCACTGGTTGCAGTACAGTGCAAAAAACAAATAAGCAACAAAGAGGTGCTGTAATTGGTGCTGCAGGCGGTGCCGTAATAGGCGGCGTAATTGGCAATAATGTGGGCAAAGGAAATACAGTACTGGGCGCCATTATTGGCAGTGTTATTGGTGGCGTTGCCGGAGGTGTTATCGGAAATAAAATGGACAGGCAGGCGGAAAAAATAAAAAATGAAATCCCCGGTGCCGAGGTACAAAGAGTTGGAGAAGGAATTGTTGTAACATTTAACGAAAAAAATCCGGACGGATCTAAAATGGGTGTTTATTTTGATTTTGACAAATCAGAAATTACTTCAAACTCTAAACTTGCACTTGATAAACTGATCCAGATATTTAAAGAATATCCCGAAACAAATTTATTGGTTGAAGGGCATACCGATGATAAAGGAGGCGACGATTATAATTTGTCTTTATCTCAGAGAAGGGCCTCCGTTGTTGGCAATTACTTAAAAGCTAACAATATTTCTGCAACAAGACTTACCATTAACTGGTATGGAGAAACACAACCAAAAGTGGAAAACACAACCGATGCAAACCGCGCCGAAAACAGGCGTGTGGAGTTTGCCATTACAGCAAATGAAAAAATGAAGGAAGAAGCCCGGAAAGAAGCTGAAGGAAAATAATTTTTTTTGAAATATAAAGCATCGTTGTTTATTTAAAAGCAACGATGCTTTTTTTATTATACGAATTGCAAATTGCTTTGTGCTAAATAAGGCCTTATTCGGTATAAGTAATATCTTTACTTAAAACAGCATAGCCATACATTTATGATTAATACAATTTGCGTTATTGGCGCCGGAACCATGGGCAGTGGCATTGCCCAAACGGCAGCTCAAAATGGCTTTTATACTTTGTTATTTGATATTAATACACAGGTGCTGGAATACGCAAAAGCTGCCATTGAAAAAAGTCTGCGGTTTTTGGTTGATAAACAAAAAATTTCGGAAGAAGAAAGCGTACATATTTTTGAAAGGATACGTTTTATAACCGATACCAATGATTGCCTGGCAGATATAATTATTGAAGCCATTGTAGAAAAGGTTGAAGCAAAAGTTGCCATCTTTAATCAACTGGCAGAGGTAAATCATTCCGAAGTAATTTTTGCAACCAATACATCTTCCTTATCAGTATCAGATATTCAGGCAAAAGTTCAGCAGCCGCAAAGAGTGGTTGGTATGCACTTCTTTAATCCGGCGCAGGTAATGAAACTGGTTGAAGTAGTTAAAGGAAACCAGACGCTTGATACTGTTGCCCAAGCCGTTTATGAGCTTTGTTTACAAATGAAAAAAACACCGGTGATGTGTAAAGATGCGCCGGGCTTTATTGTAAACCGCGTTGCACGGCATTATTATCTGGAGGCAATGAAACTGGTAGAAAATGGCGTTGCCACTATAGAAAATGTAGATGAAATAATGGAGGCATCAGGATTTAAAATGGGCCCATTTAAATTAATGGATCTTATTGGTAACGATATCAATCTTGCAGTATCGCAGTCTTTGTTTGATGCCTGTAACCATGCAGAAAGATTTAAGCCTTCGAAATTACAAATTGATAAAGTGGCAAAAGCTGAACTGGGTAAAAAAACAGGGAAAGGATTTTATGAATACAATGGATAATTGATAATTAAATAATGCCTGCCTGGTTGATTTAGTCAGACAGGGATAATTTCTTAAAACAAAAACATTTTCAGTTATTAAAGCAGTAAATTAAAACGAAAAAACGAATTTCTTAAACATTATCAATTATACACTAAAAAATTATCCATTAAAATGGTTTTAGTTACCGGAGGCGCAGGTTTATTGGGAAAAGAATTGATTACACAGCTACTGCTGCAAGGTAAAAAGGTAAGGGCCATTTATAATAAAACAAAGCTTGCTGATTTTCACAATGCAAATCTGCAGCAAATACCTTGTAATATATTAGATGTAGTGGGGCTGGAAGAAGCCATGAACGCGATAGAACAGGTGTATCATTGTGCAGCCATTGTAAGTTTTAATCCAAAGCGCCGGCAGGAGATGTTTAAAATAAATATTGAAGGCACCGCTAATGTGGTTAATGCAGCACTGGATGCAGGCGTTAAAAAAATGGTTTATGTAAGTTCGGTTGCTGCGCTGGGACGTATACGGGAAAATGAACCCATCAATGAAACAATGAACTGGACAGAAGAAACCAGCAACAGTGCTTATGGGCAAAGTAAGTACCTGGCCGAAATGCAGGTATGGCGTGGTATTGGCGAAGGCCTGAATGCTGTGATGGTTAACCCGGTAATTATATTAGGGGCCGGCGACTGGAATGGCGGGTCATCACAAATTTTTAAAACTGCATACGATGAATTTCCCTGGTACACAAATGGCAGTACCGGCTTTGTTGATGTACGTGATGTGGTAAAAGCAATGATTGAATTGATGAACAGTGATATTACGG
>Ga0105044_10012705_pt1 | contig 11450 bp, 12 predicted proteins | sample MAT01_FD_78092 | JGI IMG/M metagenome (GOLD analysis project Ga0105044, IMG submission 78092) | Freshwater microbial communities from Lake Fryxell liftoff mats and glacier meltwater in Antarctica - MAT-01 | ecosystem: Environmental > Aquatic > Freshwater > Ice > Liftoff microbial mat | place...
CTAAACAAGACGAGAAGATCTTGTAGGATGCAAGGAAGAACGGCATCAGGGCGGATGCGCAAGCAGCCGCGGTACGCCTTGGGATGTCCCCAGCCGATGCCCTTGTTCTTAAGCCGGAGCAGCTTGGAGGCCTGATTGCAAAGTGCGATGTGCTTCAAAAAAAATGCGCCCTTTTGAAGGGGAATATCTCCAAAGCAAGAAATGGTAACTAGGTGGAGGTTCGCGCCAAAGGCATTCACTAAGTCGCGGAGCCGTCATTGTTTATAACGCAGTTTTCGTAATAGCCGCCTCGTTTTGTTTGATTTATAATACAGAGCGGGGCGGTTCTATTAGTTATTCCCTCCAAAGTTCATTTCTCCTCTGTTCTTCGCAACGCTTCCCCGGGAACCTCCACTAAGTATCAATGCTAAGGGGAAAGTAGGCGGCCGCTGCTTCTTATCCGTACCCTGCGCGGGAAGGCGACGATCGTCGCTGACCATGAACTACATTTGGAGGATTATGAAATCACGAACTATTGCTTCTGCCGCTCTCGCTGCTGCCTTGGCCGGTCTTTTCGCTGGATCAGTAATGGCTGACGAGCACAATGCAAAGGCCGCTGGTGCAGCGAATGCAGGACATGATGCAGCCGCTGCTCATGAAGGCCATGAGAAGGATTCATGTAAGGGCAAAGAAGGCTGCAAGGGTAAAGAGTCCTGTAAAGGAAAGGAATCTTGCAAAGGCAAAGAGTCGTGCAAAGGTAAAGAGTCATGCAAAGGCAAAGAGTCTTGCAAGGCTGCCGAGGCTAAATAAGAGTTTCGGATAAGTTAACGAATGAAGGGGGGCCTTAGGGCTCCCTTTCTTTTGCATAGTCCAAAACGACATCAGAAGGTAAGCGTATGCCAGCCAATCGCTTCAATGGATTTTCAGACCTTGGTGTAGGAATCGGGCTCAGAGTTCCGCACTACCAGCATATTCTCGAGAACCGTCCGGGCGTCGATTGGTTTGAGATTATCTCCGAGAACTACATGGTTGACGGCGGCCGCCCGCTGCATATTCTTGATAGCATCCTTGAACATTATAAAGTCATTCAGCACGGCGTTGGACTTTACTTCGGATCTTCTGAGCCAATCCCCCGTGACCAGCTTCAGAAACTAAAGCGCCTCGTTCAAAGAACAAAAACTCCCTTTCTCTCGGATCATCTTTGCTGGGGCAGTGTCGATGGCAAAGTCTCTCATGACCTCTTGCCGCTGCCTTATACTATGGAAGCCGCCAAGCATACGGCCGAAAAAGTCAAGATGGCGCAGGAGTTTCTTGAGGTGCCCATCTGTGTTGAGAACGTGAGTTCCTACGCTGAATTTAAAGATTCAACCATGACCGAGTGGGAGTTTCTCTCTGAAGTGGTCGAGCGCGCCGACTGCGGAATTCTTTTGGATGTGAACAATATCTATGTCTCATCCATTAACCATCGGTTCGATCCCTTTGAGTATCTAAAAGGGGTTCCCGCTGAACGTGTTGGGCAAATTCATATCGCGGGCCATTCCACTTACCCGGCGTACCTACTTGATACCCACGACCATCCCGTGTGCGATCCTGTCTGGGCGCTTTACCAACAAGCGCTTCAAAAGCTTGGTCCTACCAACACCCTGCTTGAGTGGGACGATAAAATTCCTTCATTTGACGAAGTTCACCGCGAGGCCTGCAAGGCCTGGGCGTTCCTTGGAAAAAAGATAGACGTAGTCCAGGAGGCGACCTTATGAGCACAAACTCTTCAGGGGAAAGGCCGCTCCGTGAATTACAGCAAGAATTCTTTCGCTTGGTTACGGCTCCACTAGATGCAGATGACCGCAGTAGGAGCGCTTTCTCGGACGGCTCCTCAGCCGAAAAGGCAGCTGAGCTACTCGTTAAGCCAGGCGGTGGGTTCACGAGTCTGCAGCGTACGGAGCTTTACAATCGTCAGTATTGGTTCCGGCTGATTGATAGTGTAGCGGAGGACTTTCCTGGACTGCGGTCCCTGATGGGCGCAGCCTCGTTTTATGAAATGACTATCGCCTATCTTAAGCGTTACCCCTCTTCATCTTTTTCGATGCGGTATCTTGGCAGGCACCTTGCACAGTTTCTTAAAGAGGAGCCGTCCTGGCTAGGAGAAGATGTAGAGTTCGGCATTGAGGTCGCCGAGATTGAATACGCGCAGTCGGCGGCCTTTGAAGCTGCGAGCTTTCCGGCGCTCAACCCAGCCCAAATCGTAGCGGTTTCTCTAGGAGAGATGACCTTTATGCTGCAGCCGTGTGTCTTTATCTTTGAGCTGCAGTACCCGGTGGATGAGTGGCTGCGGTCAACGCGGACCTTCGAACGCGATGCATCGGAAGCGTCGCATTCTGAGGAGGCGTGCCGGTTTGAGGAAGGCCATGAGCGACTTGCGCCTCCTGAAAAGAAACCAACGTGGCTTGCCGTGCACCGCCATAATCTCAAGATCTATTTTAAAGCTTTAGATAAGCCCCAGTTTGAAGTTCTCTCGGCGCTCAAGCGCGGGGAGACGTTAGCAGAAGGTCTCGACCGCGGAATTGAAGCGCTGCCCGAAGAGAGCCTCACGCCTAAGCTTATTACAAAGGCAATTCAGGGCTGGTTTGCGGTGTGGGGGGAGCTGAGTTGGTTTTCGAAGGCGCCTGAGAGAGATTCCTTAAATGGTATTCGGTAGGGCGCCATGTCCTCATGGCGCCGAATGATCTTGCAACTGGGCAGGTGGTTGTTTCTAACTGAGGCTACGAAGCGACTTTTATTTCGGCGGTTTAGGGACAAACCGCCCTACCGATCGGTAGCGCGGCATGTCCCCAGGCCGCTCGAACAAATGTTGCGCATCGGATGTAGCAGCGATATCGTAGTTACGTTCAAGTGCGAAATATCATTCGGCGGTTTAGGAACAAACCGTTTTACCGATTGGTAGCGCGCTCCGCCTCCAAAAACTGCTTCATCATCCCCGGCGCATGTGTCCGAACTATCTTAGCCCCGCGCTGAGTGGCCCATAGCGCAGTAAGTTGTGAAATCGGATCCCGAGATTGGAGAGCGCCCCCAAGGAACCCTTTCCGCGAGGAGGCGATGACAATCGGGAACGGAGATAACCCCTCGACCAGTTCACTGTAACGCCGCAAAAGTTCCCAAGAATACTTTGGATCATGACTTAAGAATCGCCCAATGCCAGGGTCGAGTGCGATGCAGTCCTGTCCAATTCCTGATCCCAAGGCGTACTCGGCCCGGCCTAAAAGAAAGTGAGTTACCTCCGCGACGACATCTTTATAGTCACGCCGGGAATCGGTCACGTGTGGATGTGCGCCGCTCTCCTTTGAATGCATAATAATCACCGACGCCTTGTGTTCGGCGACCACGGCAGCCATGCGAGGATCGGCCCTCAGGCCCGAGACATCGTTGATAACTCTAGCACCAAGCTGCAGCATCCTGTCGGCCACAGCGGATTTAAAAGTGTCAATTGAAAGCGGCAGCTTGGGCGCGAGTGCTGTTACGACCGGCAGCAGCCTTCGTTGCTCCTCATGCTCGGGAACGGGCTCAGCCCCAGGCGCGGTGGACTCTGCGCCGAGGTCAATCAGCTCTGCCCCTTCAGCCGCGAGGCGCTGCGCTAGCTCTATGGCGTTAGGGCTCTCGAAGGCCAGGCCCCCGTCGCTAAAAGAGTTGGGGGTGACGTTGACGATGCCCATCAGGAGCGGAGGCTTGCCAGCTAAGTCTTCCTGCATTTTCGCAAAATAGCCCATGCCCCCTGGTGTACTATAGGCTTCTGGATGTCTCCAACATTGAATCTCAATCGGTAATTCGCTAGCCTGGCCCCGGTTCTTGTAACTTCGGGTACTTACCTATGGATCTAACTATTTCCTCGCTCCAAGAATTGGCGGCGAAACTTTCTCAGGCCTCGGCCTCAGTGCGAAACAAAGCTGAGCTCGAAGCCCTTAAGCGCGAGTGGCTCGGGAAAGAAGGCACTCTTAAATCTCTATTCCAACATCTTAGGGAAGTTCCTCCTGCCGAGAAGCCAACCGTAGCGGCCAAGCTCAACGAGCTTAAAAGTCAGGCCGAAAATTTTGTGAGCGCCAAGGAACAAGAACTTCTCGCTGGCGAGCGCGCCCAAGCGTTGAGTAATGAATATTTTGATACTTCCCTTCCGGGACTTTCCCCTGGCCTTGGCCGCGTGCATCCAATCACGATAGTAGAGCGCAAGATTGCAGATCTTCTTAAGCCCTTCGGTTTTGTAAACATTCCCGGTCCTGAGATTGAGAATGAATATTACTGCTTCGACTCGCTTAATATTCCGCCGCATCATCCGGCGCGTGATATGCAAGATACGTTCTATGTGAACGCGGGAGATATATGGGAAGCCGGCCGCGAAGCGCCTGAGGGGAATCCTCGACCAATCTCTGGAGTGCTGCATCTTCTGCGCACTCATACGACTTCGGTGCAGGCGCGTACTCTTGAAAAGGGCATTCTTCCCGTAAAAGTCGCGTCCTTCGGACGTGTCTATAGAAACGAGACCGAAGATGCTTCGCATCAGGCCATGTTTCACCAGTTCGAATTGGTGTGGATTGAAAAAGGACTCACGCTTTCGAATTTGATGGCGCTTATCACCCACATCCTCAAGGGACTTTATGGCAAGCGCCGTAAAGTGCGCTTCGTCCCCAAGTTTTATCCCTACACGGAGCCTAGTATTGGCCCGCAGATAGATTGCTCAATCTGTAAGGGCTCTGGGTGCGGAGCATGCGGAGGCTCTGGGTGGGTAACCGTTGCGGGAGCAGGAATGGTGCATCGGAATGTTCTGACGGAATTTAAGTATAACCCCGACGAAGTCACCGGGTTCGCGTTCGGGCTTGGCACCTCGCGCCTCGCGTGCCAGCTCTGTGGCCTTCCGACCTTAAAGCTCGCGTATGAAAATGACCTGCGCGTATATGAGGCGCTTCCTTAAACTTTCTCCGCTGAACTTGATGCAAGGATTTCTACCATGAAGCTGCACGTATCAATTCTCTCAAAGCTCATTGAGCTCCCAACCCAAGACATGAATGAACTAAGACATGTCCTTGATGACCTTGGTCTTGAAGTTAAAGGGGTAGAGGGCGCGGGGCTTAAGACAATTTTCAATATTGAGACTTTAGCAAACCGCGGGGACCACTTGTCTGCGCTCGGAGTTGCGCGCGAACTCTCGGCTCGCTACCTCGCAGCGGTGAGCGCGCCCACCGTTGCCTCATCGTTCCAGGATCGCAAAGGATCTATTCCAGTCCGTAAAGCGACTGATCTTTGTTCACGTTACGCACTGCTTGAGCTGCAGCTGCCCCCGGGAATGAAGCTCCGTCCCGATGTTGCCTCGGTAATGTCTCCCGGGGCTCCTTCTGAGAAGCCAGCGATTGTCGATCTACTGAATTATCTTCAGGTCGAGATTGGCCAGCCGATGCATGCCTTTGATCGCGATAAGATCGACGGCGAAATAATTATTGAATTATCGCAGAAGCCCGAAACCATCGAGGCCCTGGACGGAAAAACCTATACGGTTCCAGCTCAATCGATTGTTATTAAGGATCGAAAAAAGGTTGTAGCCGTCGCAGGTGTTATCGGCTGCGCCAACAGCATGGTCACGGCATCGACCACTCGGGCACTGATTGAGTCAGCGGCCTTTGATCCGGTGCACGTCCGAAAGACCGCTCGTGCTATGGGGATAAGTACTGATGCCTCGTACGCGTTTGAGCGCGGCTCAGATGTCGAGGGAGTTTTAACCGCCTTGAGGCGCTTGGTGTACCTTGCTGAAGGTTCGGCTGGCGCAATCAAGGACCAGGACGGCGCGCATGTCGTCGGGCTTTCTTACGTCGAGGGACCTGCTCAAGAGAAACGAAAGATTTCGCTCTCAATCAAGGAGGTGCGTAGGCAAGTCAACCTCCCGCGCCTGGCTGATGTCGAAGTTACTTCGCGCCTCAAGAATCTTGGATATGCGATTGAGACTTCCGGAGATGCCGGGGAAATCAAGGTCACGGTTCCCTCGTGGAGACTCTGGGACGTTAAGAATCACGACGATCTTGTGGAGGATGTTGCTCGTTCCCTTAGCCTCTCAAGGGTAAAGCAGGAGCTCCCGCCGCTTGATTCAGAGACCGCAGAAGCCACTGCTCTTGAGCAGCTTCTTAAGAAGATTGAGCCGGTGCTGCTTGGGCAGGGTTTCTACGAAGTAATGACGCGTAGTTACTACTCTGCTGAGGCAGTAAAGGCCCTCGGGAGCCTAGCAGGCAAGAAGTTGGCGCGGCACATCGAGATGAAGAACTCTCTCGAGAGTAGCTACTCGCATCTTAAAGTGACCAACGCGGTGCACCTCGCGCAGCTTGCCGACATGAACCATCGCCGCGGGACGCTTGGAACTAAGTCCTATGAAGTAGGGAGAATTTTTTCACCGGAATTTTCGGCTAAAGACGGCTACCCATTTGAGAAGGATGTTCTCACGCTAGCCGCCGCCGGGCGCTGGTATGAGGGCGAATGGCGTAAGCTTGAGTCCATCGAAGCTCGGCTTCAACTTTTTCGCGGTGTGCTTGAAGGTATCGTTCGGGCGATTGGACAGGTGCCGTCGGTTTCGGAAAGTGAGCACCCATTCTTACACCCTGGTATGCAGGGAGCCCTTAAGGCTGGCCGTCTCATCGTAGGCAACTATGGGGTTATCTCCCCAGCGCTCAAAGCAGAGCTTGGGCTGAAGCACGATGTGATTTATGCGGAGCTTGAAGTGGCTCTCCTCACGAAGCTCTCGACCGAGCGTCAAGGCGAGATGCCGTCTGATTTCCCGTCGGTGAAACGCGATATAACCCTTAAGATTCCCCTTCGGGAACAGGCTGGACGAGTTATTCGTTTTATCGAGGATACCAAGCAGGCGCACTTGCGCAGCGTTCTGGTGTCCGACGATTTCCGAAAGGAAGGGGAAGACTATCGGCGTGCAACGCTGCGTCTGGTATTCCAGGCGGCGGAGAGAACGCTTGAGCACACGGAAGTAGATCAGGCCATGGCTGCGGTGCTTGCAGTGCTTAAAGAGAAGCATGGGCTTGAGATGGCCTCCTAATGTCCTGAGTTAGAGGTTCATCGAAGTATCTTTCTCGCTGTTCTCACTGAGCTCATTATGGAATTCATTAATTATATTCACAAAGAGCTCAGCGAGCCCGGCGAGAATTATTCATCGAACTCTTAACTCGGGATAGTAGGGAGGAATAAAGGAGTGTCAACGCTAAGACGAGTTCACGTCATTGCTGCAGGGCTCGTGCAAGGCGTTGGCTTCCGTGCCTGGACCAAGAGCGAAGCTCTTAAACACGCCTGTGTTGGATGGGTTCGCAATCTGCCGGACGGGAGAGTTGAGGCGGTCATCGAGGGGGCCTCCGGTAAGCTCGAGGACCTTTTAGTCCAGCTGAAGGTCGGGCCGCCGGGTGCACGTGTAGTTGGACTTGAGGTCAAAGAGCTCGCTTCCAAATCGGAGGAGTTTAGCTCGTTTGCCAGTCTACGGGGCTAGCCTCTATATCTCATGGACCCCTTAGGGATCCCATGAGATATAGGGGCATGCGCTTCTCGACCTCAGCGCGATAAGGACACGCTGCCGGGCCTCTGGAGCCCCCTTCAAGCTGCGCTTGCGAATCGGTGTTTCGGCATGACATCATGGCGCACCTCAGGACGCGGGCCTCTCTCGCTGGGCCCGAGATTCTTAAACGGATAGGGAACTACCTATGGTTGATACAATTTCGGCGGACACAGTCGTTTCGATTCATTACACCCTCCGCGGAGAGGATCAGAAGGTTCTTGATAGTGCCGAAGGGGCCGATCCCCTGATGTATCTTCATGGTCATGGTCAAATTATCCCTGGTCTTGAGAAACAGCTTGCTGGGAAAAAAATTGGAGACTCCGTGAAAGCCGAAGTTGCGCCGGCGGAAGGATACGGCGAGTTCGATGAAGGGCTCATCCTCTCGCTTGAGCGCAACCAATTCCCGAAAGACGCCAAGCTTGAGATGGGGGTGATGTTTGAGCTCGCGGGCCCGCAGAACGAAACTTTGGTGGTGCGTGTAACCAAGATAGAAGCTGATTCCATAGAGGTTGACGGTAATCATCCTCTCGCTGGGAAAAAGCTCTTCTTTGATGTCTCAGTAGTTGCTCTTCGTCCTGCGACCAAAGAAGAAATTACTCACGGTCATGCCCATGGTCCTGGTGGGCATCACCATTAATCCGTCAGTTTTTGGGTTTGGTTTTTGGGTTTAGTTTTTGGCAGTTATTGCCGGGGGTGCCACTATGGAAAGTTCTCTTCTGGCTAGGATCGTCTCTTCTGGCATCAGCCTTACGGTGTTCTTTCTCGCGGGTTGTGCTTCCTCCGAACCCCTCAGCAAAATGCGAATTGGGCAGCCCGGGATTCAGGGGGATGCGCGAGCAATCAGCTCTTATGAGGAATGCGTTGCGGCCGGGAACATTACGACCCGTTCGCTCCCACCGCGCTGCATCACTAGCGCAGGACATTCCTTTACTAAGGGAGTAGGACTTCGTGGTACGGCTGTGCCCGGGACTCCACTAGAATCACCCTCCAATAAGCTTGCCGTTACTTCATTTGATGGCTGTGTCGCTGCCGGAAATGCGATTCGGCGCACCCTTCCTGCCACCTGCGTGACGGCCGAAGGTACAGTATTTACTGAGGGCCGCGGAAGTTCGTTCCATGACCAGATTGAGGATCTCGGACTTGAGGGGCGTGGCCACGAGCTAAAGGGCAGATCTGCAGGCAGCTCCGAGGGTGCGTGCCGCAATCTATGCGGAGATGAAGAGTGCCAGGAAATCGTCTGCATGGCGGTTGGATGCCCGTGTCCCGAAAATTCCGCAACGTGTCCGGCGGACTGCAAATAGGTTCTCGCTTGGATGCGTGTGAATTACCTTTTTATCTTTTCCACAGAATGCTCTAGCGAGGGCCAGGCTCTGCTTGCGGGGGAGCGGGCAGTCTATGTGCGCGAACAGCACGAAGTATATGAAGGACTATCGCTCGCTGTGGTTATAGAAGGGCGAGGCCGGGGAACTGGAGTTGTCAGTTCAGTGCAGGGCGAACAAGTTTCGATTCAGTTTCAAGTGACTTCCGCCCCTCCGGCCCCCTTCCCGTCGCGTTGCTTGATTGGCCTACCGCGGCCTCAGACCGTAAAAAAGGTACTTGAGTTGTGTGCCGCTCTCGGAGTGGACGAGCTGCACTTTGTAGCATCAGAGCTAGGCCAGAAAAGTTACCAATCGTCCACCGTTTTTGAGGAAGGCGAGCTCCGGCGCCTGATGGTCAAGGGCGCAGAGCAGGGAGGTGAGTGGCGGCTGCCTAAAGTGGTGGTTCATTCGCATCTGAAGAAATGCCTTGCCGAGATATGCCCACTCGTTCAATCGGGAGTACACCCAGCCCGGCAGACTACGGAGCTGCTCCTTCTGGCCGACACTGAGGCCTCTTTTGATAGCTCTCTCAATAAAGTTCCTAGGGCGCCAGGTGCGGCCGTGCTCTTAGCCGTGGGGCCCGAAGCGGGGTGGTCCATGGAGGAGCGGCAAATGCTTGTAACTCGTGGATTCCTGAGCATTTCTCTCGGTTCTCGCGTTCTTCGCGTCGAGCAGGCCTTGGCCTTTGTCTTTGGACAGGTTGCTCTGTACCTCGCGCGGGAGACCTGAACTACAAGTTTCTCCTAGCCGCCTGCCAAGCGGGCTTAGAACCGATTCAACTTTCGCCGCACTTCTGCCGAGAATTCTCCTAGGGAAGTAGCGCTCTTCGTTGTGGCGCATGCGAGAGAGGGTGCCGCTTGTGCGGTACCAAGGTTCCCCGATGAGCATTCTTGAGGTGGAGATATGGCAAAGGCGGAAGAAGCAAAGAAAGAAGTCGAGGTAGAAGCGCCAAAGAAGGGCGGCAAGAAGATGCTAGTCATCATCATTGCTCTCGTTGTCGTGTTACTTGGCGGCGGCGGTGCTGCGATGGCCTTCATGGGCGGCGAGAAGAAGGACGATAAAAAGAAGGAAGAAAAGATTGAGCCAGTGTTAAAGCTTGCCAAGATAGACTCATTTCTCGTCAATCTCTCGGACCAAAGTTCGTTCCTTAAGGCCACTCTTCTCATTGAATACGATGAGACGATATTGCACCGCGCGCTTGAGGCGCGTATCGCCGAAGGCGGAAGTGGTCACGGCGGCGGCGCTGGTGGAGGCGGAGGAGCTCCGGCAGATTCCCGCGCGCTTCCTCATGGCATGATCGAGAAAGAACCGATGCTTCGAGATGCCATTATCCGAGTCTTCATTGCAAAGAAGGCCGGCGATGTACTCTCGGCCGAGGGGAAGGATCGCGTGAAGGAGGAGCTCGTGGAAACTATCAACGAAGTGCTTGGGTATGATGAGGCACCTGTGACGAACGTTTATTTTACAGAACTCATTGTCCAGTAAGCGCTCTCGCAGAGGTGGGTACCCGAGAAGGTTTTTGGTGTGGTGGGGATGGGAAGTATGAATAGAGCAGTAAGTGTTGTTGTGTTTATCGCTGCGCTCGGAGTTGCACTTGCGATGGGGTTTTACCGCGACCCCCAGAGTTCGGCTTCATCTCAAGATCTTCTAAAGAAGCTTCGGGAAACGCCGGGAGTAATTGTGACCGAGTATTCGGTGACTGGTCAGGCTCCTGACGAAATAATGCGCGAGATTAGCCAACGGGGCCCTAAAGATTTCTATGGAGCCCAGGTCGATGCCTACACGGCATGGCGTATCTCTTGGGTCTGGCCCGAAAAAGACGGTGCCTTCGATTTTAAGGAGACCAAGATAGAGTACGCCATCGAAGTTACCGTTCCTCGCTGGGAAGGCTCACCAATTGCCTCTCGGCAACTTCAGTCCGCGTGGGAGCGCTATCTCGTCGCCACCCTTAGCCATGAGCGTAATCATGTTGAATTTGTTCTAAAGAACTACCCCAGGGTCGCGGAGAAGGTGCGCGAGTCTGCAATGGCGAACCCCAATCTAACTACCAAGGAGGCGCATCTGGCAGCGAGCTCAGTGCTAGCAGAGATTCGGGCGCTCGATCGTTCCTATGATGAGTCTACTCAGCATGGACGGACTGAGGGCGCTGTCCTCAAGGGGTAGTCGCAACTTGGTTGGCGCCTTAGGGGAACGGCGCGCTACCGATCCACCCATTAGTCTTTTGGTAGCGCGGAATGTCCCCATGCCGCCAATATCCACCACCTACGATGAAATCTACTCAGCAATGACGGCTAGAATTGGGTAATCTATTGATGTTGTTAAATGATCAGAATTGAGGTGTACCTATTCCAATCCGAGGGCAGTTAATGGCGCAGGCGCGAAGATAGGGCTAGTTCCTGAGGCGATAACTTACTTGGACCTATTTGGGGAGGCAGGTAATTGGCAAGGTTTAATCTGCCTGTCGAACGACCGATTTCTAATGGCTACTGATAAATTTCCTAAAACGATTTTTGCTCTGGTGGAAATGAGAA
>Ga0105044_10012706_pt1 | contig 11450 bp, 10 predicted proteins | sample MAT01_FD_78092 | JGI IMG/M metagenome (GOLD analysis project Ga0105044, IMG submission 78092) | Freshwater microbial communities from Lake Fryxell liftoff mats and glacier meltwater in Antarctica - MAT-01 | ecosystem: Environmental > Aquatic > Freshwater > Ice > Liftoff microbial mat | place...
AGCGCAGCTGAATGACTTTGGGCCGAGGGGGCTGGGACGTTGTGCCCTATTGGGTTCCGTGGCCTGGCCACATGCTGGTCACATGGACACAGACACCTCTCAAGAGCCGAGCAAACGCGACAATCTCTTTACGATCGCCGTTGGCGTTTCGCTGACCGCCCTGCTCCTTGCCGTCATCGGTTTCGGCTTCGGGATGCGCGCAATCGATGAGAGCGAAGCGCAGTCGGTCGCCGGTGTGGGCGCGGGCGGCGCGGCCCAGACGACGAATGTATCGCTGACCGAGTTCTCGATCGACGACGTGTCCGTTGGTGTTGGCGGGCTGCTGAACGTGACCAACGACGGTTCTGTTCCCCACAACTTTGTCATCGACGGCACGGACGTGAAGTCCAGTGACCTCAATTCGGGCGATTCGGAGCGCCTGATGTTGGACGGCGTCGGGCCCGGCACGTACACCGTGTATTGCAACATCGCTGGTCACCGTGAGTCCGGTATGGAGGCGCAGTTGACGGTGGGCGACGCGGGCGCAGTTGCCAGCGGCACCGACCACTCGTCGCACGACATGGACTACCAGGCGATGACCGACGCAATGATGTCGACGATGTCGCAGTACCCGGCGGCGACGGAGGGTGTCGGCAACCCGACCCTGGAGCCCACCGAGGTGAAGGCGGACGGCACGAAGGTGTTCGATCTGGTGGCTGCGATCACGCCGTGGGAACGTGCGCCCGGCGACATCGTGGATGCGTGGACGTACAACGGCGTCGTCCCGGCGCCATCGATTCACCTGGAGATCGGCGACAAGGCCGAATTCCGTCTGCAGAACGATCTGCCGATTGCTACCGATCTCCACCTTCACGGCCTCAACACCGAGTTCCAGTTCGATGGTGTGGCGCCCATCACGCAGGCATTGATCGAGCCCGGCGAAACCTTCACCTATGAGTACACCGCCGACGAAGTTGCGGTAGCCATGTACCACCCTCATTTCCATTCGCAGATCGGCCTCCCGAACGGCATGTTCGGAACGATCTTCGTCGGTCAGGTACCGATCCCCACCGGCCGAACCATCAGCGGCGGAGCCATTCCGGACGACGTCACCATTGCCCAGGAATTCCCGATGGTGCTCAACGACTCGGGCGTCATTGGCTACAGCCTGAACGGAAAGAGTTTCCCGGCAACCGCACCGATCGTGGCCAACAACGGCGACTGGGTCCTGTTCCACTACTTCAACGAGGGCATCCAAATCCATCCGATGCACCTGCACCAGTTCGATCAGATCGTGGTTGCCAAGGACGGGTTTGCACTGGACCAGCCGTACCTGGTTGACACGCTGAACGTGGCGCCCGGTGAGCGCTACTCGGTGCTGGTTCACCTCGACAAGCCCGGTACGTGGGTCTGGCACTGCCACATTCTGCCGCACGTCGAAGGCGAGAACGGCATGTTCGGCATGGTCACCGCGATAGTCGTTCAGTAGTCGTTCAGGCCCTTCGAAGCCTTTCAGCAACAGGGTTCAGTCAAAGCCGAGAACGGCGCCGAGGTCGCGAATGGCGGCCTCGGCGCTGCTGACTTTGATGGTGGTCATGCCCATCGCAGCGGCGGGCTTCAAGTTGACACCCAGGTCGTCGAGGAAGACGCACTCGGCCGGCTGCACGTCCAGCAGCTCGCACGCAATCTCGTAGAAGCGCGGCTCCGGCTTGCGGCAACCGACCTTGCTGCTCTCCACCACAGCATCGAAGCGAGCCATGATCGCGCCGACTTCGGCAGCACGCTCGGAGGTACCGAACGAACCTGTCACGTTGTTGGTCAAGCAGGCCACCCTGTAGCCGGCGGCCTTCACTCGGTCGAGGAGAGCAACCATTTCGGGACGCACTTCACCCGACAGCAAGCCCAACACTGCTGTGCCCGGCACTCGATGGCCGAGGGCCTCGGACTCCGCGGCGAAGAGCGCATCGAATTCGCCACCGCCGATATCGCTACGCTCCAGCCTGGCCCACGCATTGTCGTGAGGGTTTGTGGCGTTGACAGAGCGGATGAAATCGGCAGGCAGACCGTGTTCGGCTTCGTAGCGATTGAAGGCTTCGAACGGGCTGCTCAGGATGACTCCGCCGAAATCCCAGAGGACGGCTTTCTTCATTCAACCTTTCTAGATCACGGCATCGTAGGCTGGCCCAGTTATGCCACATCATGTCGTCGTCGACGGATCGAACCTCGCCACCGAGGGTCGCACCGCCCCAAGTCTCAAACAGCTCAACGAAGCGGTGCTCGCCTACATGGCGGAAGACCCGACGGCATTGATCACAGTGGTGGTCGACGCCACCTTCGGTCATCGCATTGAATCCAAAGAAGTGGCAGAGTTCGACGAGGCGGTCAGTAACAACGAACTGGTCGCGCCGCCCGCCGGGGCGATCGGGCGCGGCGATGCCTTTGTGCTCAGCATCGCCCACAAGGTCAACGCCGACATCCTCACCAACGACAGCTATCAAGAGTTCCACGCGCAGTACGACTGGCTGTTCGACGAGGGTCGGCTCATCGGCGGCAAGCCGGTGCCCCACATCGGCTGGGTATTCGTCAAGCGGTTGCCGGTGCGCGGTCCGCTGAGCCGCAAGGTGACCTCGGAGGCCAAGCGCAAGGGCAGCACTGCTGGCGTCGGTGCCGGCCGCAGCCGTGGCCGTTCGTCGGCCGATGATGGCACAGTTCGTGTGGGTAGCCCGGAAGCCAGCCTTCCGATGCCGGTGCCGAAGTCGCCCCCGCCGCGTCGAGTTGCGCCGGTCGCGTCCGTTGCCGAGGTTCCTGCGAAGGCGGCTCGTGGTCGGGGTGGTCGCGTCCGGGGCAGCAGCGATGCTGTCGAGCGAACGCCGAAGGCTGCTGTCCCCGTTGCTGCCGTTGCTGGGCCGCCCGGCGGGGCCTCTACTGTCAACGACCTGTTGTCGTTCCTCACCTTCATCGAGCGTCACCCCGCCGGCACCAGCGTCAACGCCATCGTCGATCACTACTCGTCACATGGTGCATATGTCCGCATCGGCGACATGGTCGGTTACGTGCCGCTGCGCTTGATGGCCGAACCGGCCCCACGCAGCGCTCGTGAATTCATGAAGGTCGGCGAGTCGGTCACGCTGATCGTGGAGAGCTTCGTGCCCACCAAGCGCAGTGTCGACCTTGCAGTGCCTGGAATGGGCACCGTCAAGCAGTTGGGTGAGGCGGCTCCCGCGAGGGCGGCCAAGGCAGCCAAGGTTGCAAGGCCATCGAAGCGGGCGCCGAAGGCCTCGGCACCCGACGACACAGCTGCGGAGGCGAAGGTTGCTGCTGTTGCGAACAAGGCCGTTGTGCGCAAGGCCGTCGGCAAGCCAGCGAAGGCTGCAAGCAAGAAGTTGGTGTCCACACCGGCTGTGAAGCCGGCAGTTGCAAAGGCTGCCAGACGGCGGGTGGCCGCCGCCACGCCAGAGCCGACCAGAGCCGCCGCCAAAATGGCAAAGCCGTTCATGTCAACGACTGGAAAGTCGGCGTCGGCCGCCAAGCCTTCACCAGCAAGGTCCGCCGCCCCATCCGAAGCGCTGGCGAAGAGAGCTGCCACGTCAAAGAAGGCTGCGGCTGCCAGGGCAGTGCCCGCCAGTAAGGCGGGGCCCGCCAGGGCAGTGCCCGCCAGTAAGGCAGTGCCCGCCAGTAAGGCAGTGCCCGCCAAGGCGGGGCCAGCCACAGCAGTGCCCGCCAGGAAGGCAGTGCCCGCCACAGCAGTGCCCGCCAAGAAAGCGCCGGCGAAGAAGGCACCAGCCGCTGCGGCCCCTGTCGCGCGGCGTAGGCGCGCCACGGCCTGATTCGCTACGGTCGAGCCGTGCGCATCGCTACCTGGAACGTCAACTCGCTCAAGGCCCGCCTCACTCGCGTGGAGGAGTGGTTGGCCGACGTGCAGCCCGACGTGTTGTGCATGCAGGAGACCAAGCTGGTCGACGATGCGTTCCCGGCACTCACGTTCGCGGCCCTCGGCTACGAGAGCGCGCACCACGGGCAGGGCCAGTGGAACGGTGTGGCCATCCTGTCGAGAGTCGGTCTCACCGATGTGGTGGCCAATTTCGCCGATGGCGGCGAGCCCGACCCTGATGCACGAATCATCACTGCCGTCTGCGATGGCTTGCGGATCAGCAGCGTGTATGTTCCCAACGGCCGATCACTGGACCACGAGCACTACCAGTACAAGTTGCGCTGGATGGCACAGCTGCGCCGCCACGTTGCGGCGCTCAGCTCACCCGACGAGCAGGTCGTGGTCACGGGCGACTTCAATATTGCTCCCACCGACCTCGACGTCTACGACCCGAACAGCCTGGTGGGCGCTACGCACGTCAGCGAGCCCGAGCGCGCTGAGCTGCAGGCGCTGGAGGCATGGGGTTTCACGGATCTGTTCCGCCAGCATCACACCGAGGGCAAGCTGTACAGCTGGTGGGACTATCGGGCGGGCGACTTCCACCAGGGTCGCGGCATGCGAATCGACCTCGTGCTCGGCACCGCTTCGGTCGCTGCCCGGTGCGACTTCGCGATTGTCGACCGCAACGCGCGCAAGGGCACGTCGCCGTCAGACCATGCGCCGGTGATCGTGGACCTGGTATGACGATGACGGATGGTCAGGCTGAGCGTCTGGCCGGCGATTCGCGCGCTGAACTGGCAACCGCCTGCCGAATGATCATCGACGAGCTTGCGTCCAGCACAGCGCAGTCGGACGCCTTTGCGCAGGCGCGCAATCTCGTGCAGGACGCAGTCGCAATCCTGGCCGCCGCCGACCATGGGCGTGCGTATGACGGCGGCGAAGGCTCGTTGGCGGACTATCAAGAACACGTGTTCCTGGACCACAGCCCGTTGATCGGGCCGCTCAACCCACTGGCGGCACCCATCACCATCTCATTCGTTGGCATGGCGGTGGTCGGCAACGTCACTTTCGGGGCCGCATATGAAGGCCCGCCAGGGTGTGTGCACGGCGGGTTCATCGCAGCTGGCTTCGATGAGATGCTCGGCATCGCACAGGGTATGTCGGGTAGGCCGGGGATGACCGCGCGCCTGACCGTGAACTACCGCTCGCCAACGCCGCTGCTGCAGCCCCTCCGCTTCGTCGGCGGCATCGACAACATCGACGGTCGCAAGATCTTCACCAAGGGAGAACTGCGCACCGTGGCCGATGACCGACTGTGCGCAGAGGCCGAGGCGCTTTTCATTTCGATGAAGCCGGAGTTCTTCCAGCGGATGGTGAGCGACCGCGAAGAGCCGTAGCCCTAGCCGACGCGTTCCGGCAGCTGCCGCAATCGGAGCGCAGCGGTCTCGGTGATGCCCAGGCGCTGCGCCAACTCGGCAGTGTTGGCCGGTGGCTCGTCGGCCAGGGAGCGCAGCACCTTGTCGCTACACACCGCTTGGTCTGCCTGGCCCGAGAGACGCGCAATGGCCGACCGCCACTGACGGAACGGGACCATAGGGTCGGGTGCCAGCCGAGTGCGCGTGGGCGGTGGGGCAGGCACATCGTCCGCCGTGCTGTCGGTCACGGCTTGCAGCCAGCGGCTGGGTGCGACAGCTTTGCGCTGGCGCTGCACACAGTGTGTGATGAGCAGGTTCTGAGCAGCCCGTGTAATGGCGACGTAGAACAATCTCGCTTCCTCGGCCAACTGTGCCGGAGATGACGATGAACCGTGTGGCACCAGCCCCTCCTCGGCGCCGGTGATGACGACACCCCACCACTCGCGGCCCTTGGCTGCGTGAAAGGTCAGCAACGCGACGGCATCACGGAAGTCGGTGGGCTCCAGATCGTCAAACGGATCGCGGCGCTCGACCCAACCACGGAACAAGCCGTGCTCGCCGGACGTGAGATAACGGTCTGCTTCCTCGGCAACGCGACGGGTCAGGTGATCGCCATCGACGAACGTGGTCTCCACCCAGGTCGCCAACTGCTCTCGACTGGCGCAGCGATAGGCCGTCCGCAACGCAACGTCGAGCGGCGACCGCCCGTTGCTGCGCTCTGTATCGATGCCGAACGTGGTGAGCGTCTGCTGGAGAACCGTGAGCTGCTCGTTGGTGCGTGCCAGGACCGCTAGGTCGCGCCCGCGGTGATGATGGAGTAGACCGCGTATGTGGCGAGCGACGGTCTCCGCTTCCACGAGGTCGTCGGCCACCTGCTGCACCATCACTGTGGCCGCACCGGGCTGGCGGCTCTCGCTGTTGTCGTGCTGCCCGCTTGCTGCAAGTGCGGCCGCGCCCGCGCGCACGACCTGCGGTGAGCAGCGGTAGTTGGACGTGAGCGCTACCACGGTGACACCCGGATAGCGAACCTCCACCTCCGCCAGCGTGGTGGGGTCGGCGCCGTTCCATCCGTAGATGGCCTGGCGTGGGTCGCCCACCAGGCACAGATCGTGGCGGCCCACGCGCAGTGCTTCGAGCATTGCGTGCTGCAGTGGGTTGAGGTCTTGCACCTCGTCGACGAACAGATGTCGATAACGCCAGTGAACACCCTCCGCCCAGGCCTTGTCGGTGCGCAGCGCCTCGATGGTGTGCACCAGCAGGTCGTCGAAGTCGATCACCCCGCGACGGCGCTTCAGACGCTCGTAGGCCGCGACAAAGTCGGCGAAGCGGGCGGGCGGCAAGGCGGTACGTCGACGGGTGATTCGGACGGTTCCCTCGTAACGATCGGAAGGCACCATGCGGGCTCTCGCCCAATCGAGATCGGCAAGTGCCGCATACGGCTCGACTGTCAGTTTCAGTTCGCTGAGCACCTCGCGGGCCAGGCGAATGCGGTCGTTGGCGACCTGTGGAGGAGCGTGGTTGGCCGCCAGCGCGCGGTCGCGTAGCAAGCGCAATGCCACGCCGTGGAATGTGCCCGCCTCGATTGGTTCGCGAATGTCCAGCTTGCGCAGCCGCCGCTTCAGCTCGGCTGCTGCGTCGCGGGTAAAGGTGAGGGCCAGTACGTGCTGCGACATTGCGGTGCCATGCGCAACCCGGTAGGCGATCCGGCGAGTGAGCACGGTGGTCTTGCCCGAACCGGCCGCCGCCACGATGGCGAGCGGCGCCGCCGTGGTGGTGACGGCCTCGCGCTGTTCCGCATCGAGGCCATGCAACATCGGGTCGGCAGGCACAGCTGTCACGATAGAGGTTGGGTGTGATCCAGTTACCGCCCGCAGTATGGAGCGAGCGCTACAGTGCCGAACATGCCGTTTCCGAAGAAGAACCTGAACAGCAATGAGACCATTGCACTCGACATGCACCCCCACTGGTGGTACTTCGCTCAGCCAGCCGGCGCGCTGGTCGGCAGCATCGTCATCGGAATCGTCGTACTCTCCAAGACCGAGCCGGGTGACACGGCGGGCAAGGCCGCACGCCTCGCAACGGTTGCGCTGCTGGTCTTCACTGCGCTGTGGCTCATCGGGCGCTTTCTGAAGTGGCTCACCACCAACTTCGTCATCACATCGCAGCGCCTCATCTTCCGGCAGGGCGTTTTCGCCAAGAGCGGTATCGAGATTCCTCTGGAGCGTGTGAACAACGTCAACTTCAACCAGGGCGTTTTCGAGCGGTTGTTGGGCGCCGGCGACTTGCTCATCGAGTCCGGTGGCGAAGACGGCCAGCAGCGATTCACCGACATCCGCCGCCCGGACAAGGTGCAAAACCTGGTTCATGCGCAGGTAGAGACGTTGATACAGCAGCGCGCCGGCTACAGCAGGCCGGCGGCTGCGAGCGGTGGCGACGTCGCCGACCAGCTCGAGCGTCTGGAAGGTCTGATGCAGCGCGGCACCATCACTGCTGAGGAGTTCGCTGCGCAAAAGGCCAAGCTGCTGGGCTAGACAAAGGGCTAGTCAGCGGTCGCGAGTGCCTGCCTGCGTGGCCCACCGCCAAACCCGGTCTCGACTGTGCCCGTGAGATCGACGGTCTTCACTGCATGGTCGAAGAAGTCGCTGAACCACAACTTGCCCTGATGCCAGCGCGGGCCCTCACCGAAGTGCAGCCCATCTGCCAGAAGTTCGACGCCCATGTGATGCCCCTCGACGCCGTTGATTCGGGCAAGAGTACCTCCAGCCGGACAGGGCGGCTGCGTGGTCAGGCGGTGATTGCGACAGCGCCGGCCACTGCTTGGACGACCCATCCGCTCAGCAGTGCACCAGGTTCCGTCAGCGCCACGATGCAGCCGCCGAAGCCGCCGCCTGTCATTCGCGCCCCGAACACGCCGGGTGTTGCAACCACCTGGGCGACGGCTGCGTCCATCGCTGGCGTGGACGTGGCGTACAGGTCGCGAAGGCTGGCATGGCTGTGCACCATCAACGTGCCAGCCTCTCTCAGATCGCCGGCGGCGATGGCGTCGGCAAAGTCGATGACGCGACGATTCTCGCTGGTCACGTGCATTGCACGGGCACGCACGACTGGATCGGTGATGGACCTGGCGGTTGCAGTCGTTGCGTGACGAAGTGGTCCGATGAGTTGCTCGGCGGTCGCGCACTCCGCCACCCGGTCTGCGTACGGGCTACCGACAAGCGTTCGGTGCTCGATGAACTGCACCACGATCTCGACACCGCGTGGAATGGCGACCGGTTGGATCGTGAGTTCGCCACAGTCGATCAACAGCGCATGACCGGCCAACCCGGCAGCGATGGCCAGCTGGTCCATGATGCCGCTGGGTACGCCCGAAGCGCGGTTCTCGGCGCGTTGGCACAGCTGTGCAAGTTCCAGAGGCGTTCCTGTGAACCCCAATGCAAGTGCGACGGCAACCTCCAGCGCGGCGCTGCTGGACAGGCCGGCGCCGATGGGGATGTCGGTGGTGACGTGCCCGTGGAAACCGTGCGGATGACGCATCTCGGACACCACGCCGGCGACGTACTTGCCCCAGGCTGGCTCAACGTCCTGTGGTCGCTCGATGACCAGCGGTAGGTCGACCGCAGCGTCCTCGTCCGCTGACGACAACTGCACTCGGTCATCCACACGAGTGCCCCTGATCTCCGTATAGCGGTCGATCGCCATCGGCAGCACCAGCCCGCCGGTGTAGTCGGTGTGGTCGCCAATCAGGTTGACCCGGCCGGGAGCGAGAACGTGAACGCTCATCGGCAGCACTAGACCAAGTTCAGCGCGGCGCTGAATCCTGCTGCTGCTTCAAGGTTGAAGGGGGCACGCAATGCGATGTTCACCTGGTCGGCCCCCGCCTCTACGTACTGGCCGATGCGGTCCATGAGCTGGTCGTGGCTGCCGGTGAGTACGCCGGGGCGGACGAGTTCGCTGATCGCGCCGAACTGCTGCTGCAGGTTGGCCTCGTCGAACGCCAGTCCGACGTTGATGGCTCGTTTGATCTCCTTCGGGTCACGGCCGACTGCAGCGCAGTGCTGGTCGAGGATCGCGTTCTTGTGCGCGAATGCATCGGGTGCGATGAAGGGAACGTTCCAGCCGTCGGAGTACTTGGCGGCGATCTTCAGTGTTCGCTTCTCGCCGCCGCCACCGATCCAGATGGGCAGCTTGGCTTGTATCGGGCGCGGTTCGTTGCGTGCCTCGGTGAGGTTGAAATGTTGCCCCTCGAAGCTGGTGACGTCGTCGTGCAGCAGGCCACGAAGGCATTGGATGCCTTCCTCCAACTGGTCGAGGCGAGTCTTGGCTTCGGGGAACGGAATGCCGTATGCGTCGTATTCCACTTTCGCCCAGCCGGCGCCGATGCCCATGTCAGCGCGGCCTCCGCTGAGTTGGTCGATCGCGGTGATGGCTTTCGCCAGCACGGCGGGGTGGCGGTAGCCGATGCTGTAGACCAGCGACCCGACACGGACCCTGTTGGTGGTACACGCCAGTGCGGCGTGCATGGCCACTGCCTCGAGACAGGCGGCATCATCGGGTTTGCCGGTGGCGCCGTAGAAGTGGTCCCACACGCTGATCCAGCCAAAGCCCAGATCCTCGATCTGTCGCCACACGCCCTGCAGTTCGGCGGCGGTGGTGTGTTGTAGACCGACATGGACTCCGAAGACCGTCATGCCGCGAAGGTAGCCTGCGCGCATGCCTCGCGCTCTCGTTCAGACCGGTATGGAACTCGAATACGACACGTTCGGTTCGCCCGACGACCCGGCACTGCTGCTCATCATGGGCTTCACTGCCCAGATGACTGCGTGGGAGCCGGAGTTCTGCCAGATCCTTGCGGACGGCGGGCGCTACGTCATCCGGTTCGACAACCGTGACTGTGGCCTGTCCACGAAGCTCGATGGCCAGGTGCCGGATGTCGCCGGCGCAATGACCTCGGCGTTCGGTGGTACCCCTGCGCCGCCGCAGCCGTACCTGCTTGCCGACATGGCACGCGACGCGGTCGGCCTGCTCGACGTGCTGGGCATCGAGAAGGCCCACATCCTTGGCGTCTCCATGGGCGGGATGATCGCGCAGACCGTGGCGATCAACCATCCAGATCGTGTGAGGACGCTGATTTCGGTGATGAGTACGCCCGGTGAAATTGAGGTTGGCCAGCCGTCGGAGGAGGCGATGATCGCCATCATGTCGCCGCCGGCCGCGAACCGCGAGGAGTACATCGAGGCCTCGCCGAGGTACATGGTGTGGCAGTCCAAGAAGTACCGCAACGAGGCCCGCACGAAGGAGCTTGCCGCTCGCGACTACGACCGTTCGTCGTATCCCGAGGGTGCCACTCGCCAGATGGCGGCGATCTACGCCAGCGGTGGCCGAACTGAGGGTTTGCAGGCGCTGGATGTGCCCACGCTGGTCATTCATGGCCGCGACGATCAGCTGATCACGCCGTCGGCCGGCTTCCGCACCGCCGAACTGGTTCCCGGTGCGCACCTGCTGTTCGTCGCCGACATGGGCCACGACCTGCCCCAGCCGCTGTGGCCGCTGATCACCGACGCAATTCTCAGCCACACCTCCCGCGCCTGACAGCTCCGTGGAAGACCGTTACTCGCTGCCGCAGCCGCGGCGGATGTAGACGACTGAGCCGCTTTGGATCTGTAGCCAGTCCAGCTCACCGGTGATGCCGCCGGGCCTGGTCTCGATTCCGACGTCACACAGGTCGGAGACCGATTCGGTCACCAGCGCCGACGACTTGGGCACGGTGCGTTCGCGGGTGTTGCGGTTCACCGGCCAGAACGACTCGTCGAAGTACTCGGTGCAGGTCACCCCCACCTCGCTGGCGAGGCACTCATCGATGAGCGACTGGGCGGCGTCGCCGCTGTAGGCGCACACCAGGTCGATCTGCAGTTGGCTGTTGCCGTCGGCCGTGATGATGCCCAGCCACCAACCATCAGGAATGACTTCCCCGACGGTGTCGGCCGAGCCGCAACCGCTCCCGAGCACCGACTCGCCACCCAGCCGAAGCACCGACCGGAAGTCATCGAAGGGCCAGCCGAGTGGCGCCGATGTCGACGAGGTGAGGACGGCTGCAACCGTCGTGGTGGTCGCGGCGGGGTCAAGGGTGGTGGTTACCGCAACGATCGTGGAGGCAGTCGTCACCCCCGGCAACGGCGCCAACTGCC
>Ga0105044_10012707_pt1 | contig 11449 bp, 8 predicted proteins | sample MAT01_FD_78092 | JGI IMG/M metagenome (GOLD analysis project Ga0105044, IMG submission 78092) | Freshwater microbial communities from Lake Fryxell liftoff mats and glacier meltwater in Antarctica - MAT-01 | ecosystem: Environmental > Aquatic > Freshwater > Ice > Liftoff microbial mat | place...
ACCGTTTGGCGTTCGTAGTCACTCCCGTTTCCCGCGAAGTTCCACGAATGTTCGCAACTGCCACAACAGACCTTCCATGCGTTCACAACAGCACCATTCCTTGGAGTTTTCGTCCGAGCCGCGACCGTGAGGGAGCGAAGAAAATCGCTCCCTCACGGTCGAGGCTCCACTAATACCGCGGCGGCTCGGGCCGTACCGCAAAGCCCCGGAAGCCCGTACAAACCCAGATTTCCCAAGTTTGCAACGGCACCCCGGCTTCCCGATAAGTGCCCACCTTCACAAGTTCCATCCTGTCGAAAGTGCCTTCCGGCAACGCCGCGCCGACGTAAACGAACGTATCCCCCTCGAAGGCTTGCGCGTCCAAAACCGGATTCGGACGCCAAACCTCGAATTGGCTGAAGCGATCCGCGAGGGCGATCCCGAAGCTGTACACCTCCGGCTTGCCATCGCAATAGAAGGCCAACGCGCCGGGGATCGACCACGTCATCGCGGCGAGCTTCGGTTCCCACCCGGTTTCCGTTCGCACCTTCGTTCGTACCTCATCCACCTCGGCGGCGAGCGCTTTCCATCCGCTGAGGCGGGCCGTCGGATCGAGTTGCCGAACCGGTGCCGGTTTCAACGGTGTCGGGTCGGGAACCAGTTGGGCGAGTGCGGGGCGTGCGACGTTGGGGAAGCGCAAGTAAAAGTTCAAGCCGAGGCCGATCACCGCGACGATCGCTACGGTCGTTTTCATTCCCCGAATGTGGATGTTGCGAACGAGCCAAGCGATGGCGAGCGGGAAGCCGGTCACGTAAGCCACGGCGGCCCAATTCGGTTGCCCCACCGCCCGCACGCTGAAAAGCAGGAAGAACACCACGATCGGCACGGAAAGCCAGCAGAGCAACTTCGTGGAAGGATCGGTCGTATTTCGGTTCGACCATGCCGCGCGTACGAAGGCGTAGAAACCGAGGCCGAGGAGCAAGCCGATTTGGCCGCCGAGGAATCCGAGCGGCCCCAGCAAACCGGGGGCTTTCTCATTGGCGCCGGCGTGGCCGAGTGCATGGCGGAACCCGAGGCCATCGTGGGCGAGGTTCCAGATCAACATGGGTAGGAAACCGAGAGCAGAGATTAGGAGAAAGGCAAAGAAGCTTCGCAACGACCCGTAGGGGAGCGTTCGGAGTTGCGCCCCGCTTTCAAACAATCGCATCGCAGCCACGCAAACGGGGAAGAGCAGCATCGTCGGTTTCGCCAAGGTGCCGATTGCAACGAACACCCCGGCCGCGATCCAACTGCGACCGCTTCCATTCATCGCTTTCAACGTGAACACCGCTGCCCACGCCCAGCACGCGAGGCATGGCGGGTCGATGGTCATGAGCACTGAGACGGCGGAGAACGCGGGCACACACAGCGCCGCCGGGAGAAGCCACGGGCTTCGCCCACTCAATCGGTACATCCCGGCGAGTAACGCGGCCCCGGAAATCACCGCGGGCAGTCGCACCGCGAAGGCCGTGTTGCCGAAGAGTTCGCAACTCAAGCGGATCAACCACGCGACCAGCGGGCCTTTGCTGTAGTAACAGTAATCGAGGTGGCGGCTCCATTCCCAATAATGGGCTTCATCCGGGGCGAGATCGTACGGGCAGGCGAACGCGATATACAGCAGGTTCACCAGCGCGAACCCACCGATCCAAATCATCGGGAGGAATGGCTTTAGGGAAACCGGGTGCCCTATCCGGTAGGGCCGGTATTGGAACAGATTAGCGGCCAACATTCGTGTCGAATAACCCGCGATGGAATCGGGGTCAAGCCAGATGCTTCAAATTGCCCGGAATCTAAAGGCTCATTCCCCGTCGTAAGATACCCGTTGGAAAGTCATCGGGAATCGCCGAGGGGGTGCCTCGACGCCGAACCCAATTCTTCGCCCCAGTATCATAACCACTATGACATCGCCTCCCCCGCCCGCGAACTTCGGGCAAGCCTGCCGAGACTTGCTGAAGCTCTCGCTGCCGTTCGTTCTGAGTTCCAGTTTCAGTACCTTGCAGATCTTCATCGACCGCGTGTTCATCAGCGCGGTGAATGCGGATGCCGTCGCGGCCACGATGCCCACCGTGGGGTGTTTCTGGGCACCGATGGCGCTCCTGCAATTCACCGTGCTGTACGCGACCGTGTTCGTGGCCCAGTATTCCGGGGCGAAACGCCCCGAACGCATCGGGCCGGTGGTGTGGCAAGCGCTGTACTTCGCCGTCGGTGCGGGTGTGCTTTTCCCCGTACTCATACCGCTGGTGGATGCGATCATCGCCTCGACGAATCACGAACCCGATGTGAAACGGCTCGAATCGATCTATTTCCGCTCCCTTTCGTTCGCGGTGCTGCCGATGCTGATCGTCGCCGGGGTGAATGCGTTCTTTGCCGGTCGGCAGAAAAGTTGGACGGTCTTGCTCATCAATGGCGTGGGTGCGGCCTCGAACGCCCTGCTCGCGATTCCGTTCATCTTGTGGAATGCCGAGGATCCGGAAGCGGCGATGTTCGGGGCGGGTTGCGCCGCGGCACTCGGAAGTTGGGTTTCGGCGATTGTCGGGTTGTACCTGTTCCTGCAACCCCGTTACAGGGAGGAATTCGGCACCGGCACCGGCTGGCGATTCGACCGCGTATTGTTCCGCCGGTTGATGAACTTCGGCATACCGAACGGCACGCAGTTCGCCGTGGAAGCGGCGGCATTCACCGCCTTCATTTTCATCATCGGCAACATGGGGAAAGCCCAACTCGCCGCGACCACGCTCACTTTCACCGTCAACATGCTCACGTTCCTGCCCGTCATGGGATTGGGGCAGGGTGTCGAAGTGCTCGTCGGCAAGCGGCAGGGGGAAAATCGGCCCGACCTCTCGGCCCGCACCACCCACGCCGGGGCTTTGCTGGCATCGGCGTATATGTTCCTCGTGGCGATCTCGTTTTGCGTACTTCCGTACACGATGATGGCGCCGTTCCAAGCCGAAATGAAACCCGAGGATTGGGCGGCCGTGGGGCCGATGATTCCGATCCTACTGCGGTTCGTCGCGGTGTATTCACTCGCCGACGGAGCGAACATCATCTATGCGTTCGGCCTGCGCGGCGCCGGCGATACCCGCTTCGTATCGCTTCTCACGATCGGCTTATCGTGGCCCCTCTGGGTTCTACCCACCTACTTCTGCTACGAATTCGGGTGGGGCATCTACGCCGCGTGGGGTTTCGCAACGCTGTACGTCGTTTCGCTTGCCATCGGTTTTGCCCTGCGGTTCCTCGGCGGCCGCTGGCGAACGATGAAAGTCATCGAGTCGGTCGCTGAGATAGAAAATTCTGGAGACGCAGTTACCAAATGATGGCCGCGACCGAGGCGTTGATGAGCGTGGTGAGGAAGCCGATGAACAGCGCCCGCATGCCGAGCCGGGCCAAATCGGCCCGCCGGCCTTCCGCGATGGCCCCGATGCCGCCGAGTTGAATCCCGACCGACGCGAAGTTGGCGAACCCGCTCAGGGCATACACGGTGAGTATCTTTGAACGTTCGGTGATTTCGTGCGCGGCGACCATCGACTTCAATTCTAGATACGCCACGTGCTCGTTGGCCGCCAGTTTCAAGCCGAGGAGTGTTCCCACCTTGGAAGCTTCGTTGGAATCGACTCCGATTAGCATGGCGACGGGATAGAAAAGCTTGCCGAAAATGAACCGGAGCGAGAGGTCGTCTGATAGCCACTCGAGATTCGCGGCGGCCACACCCGCATTCACCAACTGCGGCTTGATGCCGCCGAGCAAGGCGTCGAACAGGGCGATGAACGCAAGGAAGCCTATGAGCATTGCCGCCACGTTCAACGCCAGCATCAAGCCATCCTTCACGCCCGCCGCGGCGGCCGCGATCGCGTTGGCGTGTTCCCGCGGAACATCGATCTTCGCGCCACCCATGGTTTCCGGGTGTTCCATTTCGGGGAGCAGCAGCTTCGTGAGGTACAAGCTGCACGGGCAAGCCATCACGCACGTGGCGAGAATCGACGCCGGGTCGGCCCCGTAACTGATGTACACGGCCATCATGCCGCCGGAGATATGGGCCATGCCGCTGCCCATGAGGGCGAGCAATTCCGATTGCGTCATCTTGGGCACGAAGGGCTTCACGATCAGCGGAGCTTCGGTTTGGCCCATGAACACGTTCGCAGCCACGGAGAGCGTCTCGGCTCCGCTGGTGCCCATGACGTATTCCATGGTGCGCGAGAACAGCTTCACCAAAAGTTGCAGTACGCCGAGGTAGTACAGCACGGTGAACAGCGCCGACACGAAGATGATCGGCGGCAGCGCTTTGAATGCGAAGATAAACCCTTTGTCTTTACCGAATACTTTCTCCATCTCCCCGGGTTTGGCGAGCTCACCGAAGACGAACTCCGAGCCTTTGTCCGAACATGCGATCATCACTTTGAAGGCTTTGCCGACGGCTTGGAACACTCCGTTCACCCATTCGCTGTGAGTCACAGCCATGGCAAAAAGGAATTGCAACAGGATGCCGCCGACGATGGTGCGCAAACGCACCGCCCGCAGGTTCTTCGAGAACATCGCACACAGGCTGAAAAAACAGATGATCCCGGCGATGGCTTGCACTTTGAGAAACTTGGGATCGGTGCCCGCTTCGGTGGCGAACGACGGCCGGGCGGCGAACACGGAACCCGCCAACGCGACGATGCCCACGCCGATCCCCAACCGCCAAGAGAAGGGCATGGGTGCGACGGCGGGAGCGTGCGTTGTCATGGGTGTCTCGTGTTTTTCATACGGATCGGCATTTATACCGCGAAGCACTCGATCCCGTTCCGCGCGGGAGCGAACTCCGCATTTTCCATTCGCAACGGCGTTCTGCAGTCTATCGAAGCGAATGCCAACGAACAAAACCAACCACCGTCATTCCCGCGAAGGTGAGAATCCAGATCTTTTACTCGAAATCCGGGTACTGGATTCCCGCCTGCGCGGGAATGACGGAGTAGTGCCGAGTCTTTGAATGAATGCCATTGTTTTCCTGAGAATCAATGCTCCGCCGTCATTTTCAATCCGAGAATGCCCAGCAGAATGATCGCCGCAAAAAGCAACCTCGGGCCGCCGGCCGATTCCCCGAACAACACGATCCCCAGCGCTACGGCGCCGAGCGCCCCGATGCCCGTCCAAATGGCGTAGGCCGTTCCGAGCGGGATCTTCTGCACGGCGAGCGCCAGCAACAGTACGCTGCCGATCATACCGATGACGGTAAGAACGCTCGGCCAAAGCTTGGTGAAGCCTTCGGTGTATTTCAGCCCGATGGCCCAACCGATTTCCAGCAATCCGGCGGAGAGGAGATAGAACCAGTGCATGGGTCGATTCGTCGCTCGGGAATTTCGCGGGGAGAGGATCGCGGGAACGGTGTTCGACGATTCGAGAATAACATACTCCGAAACGCGAGGGAAGCACTTCCCGTCATTCCCGCTCAGGCGGGAATCCAGAAGGCATTGTTCCCAGGGTGAAAACTGGATTCCCGCCTCCGCGGGAATGACGGGGGGGGGTGAATGTACAATTTGGCCCGTGGCCGAAATCCAAGGGGGCACACCAATGGTTCCCGTCGTGCCCTTTTCCTCCTCGGCGAGCGGCGGGCGTCAGCCCGCGGAATATAAATAACTCGGGGTGTGGTCTCAATCGGATCGTCACTGAGTAATCGCGGAGAACCCGACCGGTGCGAACATATCTCCTTCTCCTGATCCCGGTGATCCCTTTCGGAATGCTCGCGGCAGATCGCGGGCCGATGCCACTGCCACCGAACGAAGCGGTCAAAGCGATGGTGGTGCCCGAAGGGTTCGTTGCCACCCTCGCCGCGTGTGAACCGGACATCGTCCAACCGATTTCTTTTTGCTTCGACGATCGCGGCCGCATGATCGTCGCGGAGGCCTTCAATTACGGAACGTGGCAAGCCACCGGCAAGGATCGCATCGTCATCCTCGAAGATACCGACGGCGACGGGCGCTACGAGAAACGCACGCTCTTCTTCGAGGGTTTCAATTACATCACCGGGATCGAAGTCGGCTTCGGCGGCGTGTGGGTGATGTCTCCGCCCAACCTGTATTTCGTGCCCGACCGCGATGGTGACGGCAAACCGGACGGCGAGCCGGAAATCGTCTTCGATGGCTTCGGTTACAAAGAAAGCCGCCACAACCTCGCCAACGGATTCAACTGGGGGCCGGATGGCTGGCTCTACTTCGGCCACGGCCGCACCAGCCCCTCGGATGTCGGCATCCTCGGAACACCGGCGGGAAAGCGCATCCATTGCGATGGCGGCGTGGCTCGCATCCACCCGACGCGGCGCGTCTTCGAGAACTTCGCCGATGGTACAACCAACCCGTGGGGTGTCGCCTTCGACGACTTCGGCCAGTGCTTCGTTTCCAACTGCGTGAACCCGCACCTGTTCCACATGATCCAAGGCGGGCACTACGAACCGTGGCGGAACCGATCTTCCAGCCAGTACGCCTACGAGCGCCTCGCCACTTGCGCCGATCATTTGCATTACCCCGGCGGCGACATCCGCGCGACGCTCGGCAGCGCCGATACGGAGGCGATGGGGGGTGGCCACGCCCACTGCGGCACGCTCATCTACCTCGGCGGCGAGTTCCCGCCCGAGTACCGCGGCAGCGTGTTCATGTGTAACGTTCACGGTCGCCGGATCAACCGGGACATTCTCCGCCGCAAGGGTTCCGGGTACGTGGCGGGCCACGGCAAAGATTTCATGCTCGCGGGCGATCCGTGGTTCATGGGCGTAACGCTGCGAACCGGGCCGAACGGCAGCGTGTTCGTTTCCGATTGGTCCGACACTGGGGAGTGCCACACCCCCAAGCCGGATCGCTCGACCGGCCGCATCTATCAAATCAGTTTTGGATCGCCGAAACGCGGCGATACCGATCTTTTCAAGTTGACCGATCTCGAATTGGCGAAGCTGCAAACCCACAAGAACGATTGGTTCGTGGAACGTTCGCGCCGATTGCTTCAAGAACGCGCCGCGAAACCGGGTTGGAAAGGCGAAGAGGTTCACCGCATCCTCCGCGAAATGATCGCGGGGCAGACCGACCCCGGCCGGCGATTGCGGGCACTCTGGGCTTTGCATGTTACGGGTGGTTTGGATGAAACCCGGTTGCTGGCACTCCTCGGCGACGGCAACGAACACATGCGGGCGTGGGCGATTCAACTCCTCTGCGAAGAACGCACCCCCTCGGCGAAGGTGCTGGCGAAGTTCGCGGAACTCGCTGCGGCCGATGCTTCACCGGTCGTGCGATTGTACTTGGCCTCCGCGCTTCAACGGTTACCGGTGGAACAGCGTTGGGAGATCGCCGCCGGTTTGTTGGGCCACGGCGAAGACAGTACCGATGCGAACCTGCCATTGATGGACTGGTACGCCTTCGAGCCATTGGTTCCGGCTGAGCCGGATCGGGCGATGGCGATGGCGGTCGCCGCCAAGATTCCGCTCGTGCGCCGGTACGCGGCGCGGCGGTTCGTCGAAGCCGCTCTCGCCAAAGGGGACAAGGCCGACCTCAATTTGCTCGCAACCGCACTCGTGAAAGCGGGGGAATCGGAACGCGGCGACTTGCTGCGGGGGGCACGCGAAGGCTTGCGTGGCCGTAAGAACGTTGCGATGCCCAAGGATTGGCCCACCGCGTATGCGGGGCTCTCAAAGAGTGAAGATGCGGAAATCCGCCGTTCGGCGATCGCCTTGGCGGTGATCTTCGGCGATCCGGTGGCGCTCGCTTCGCTTCGCAAAACCACAGCGGATCCCTCGGCACCGGCGTCAGAACGCCAGATCGCCCTCGAAGCGTTGATCGAGAAGCGAATCCCCGGTTTGCCCGATTTCCTTTTCAGCCTTTTGAACGATAAGGCCGTGCGACAAACGGCCCTTCGCGGCCTAGCGGCCGTGCCGGACGAACGCACCCCGGAACGCATTCTCGCCGTGTACACCGAACTCGGCGCCGAGGAGAAACAGGCCGCCATCGCCACGCTTGCGTCCAGGAAAGAATTCGCGTTCAAGTTGTTAGATGCCGTCGAAAAGAAGCTCGTTCGCACCTCGGAGGTTTCCGCATTCATCGCCCGCCAACTTTACGCCATCAACGATCCCGCACTCACGGAACGCCTGCGAAAGACTTGGGGCGACATTCGGGAATCGCAACCGAAGAAGCTCGAACAGATCGCCAAGTATAAGAAGGCAATGACGGCGGATTACTTGAAGGGAGCCGATCTTCCCAACGGGCGGCTGCTGTACGCGAAGAGTTGCCAACAGTGCCACGCACTTTTCGGCGAAGGGGCCAAGATCGGCCCCGATCTCACGGGCTCGAACCGGACCAACGTCGAGTACCTGATTTCGAACATCGTCGATCCGAGTGCGGAAGTGGGCCGCGATTTCCGGATGTCGATCGTTTCCACGGCGGATGGCCGGCTCATCACGGGGATCGTCGTCGAGCGCACGCCGACGCGTATCGGCATTCAAACAGAGAAGGAACTGGTGGTTCTGGTTCCGGGGGATGTCGATTCGATCAAGGATTCGCCTCTTTCGATGATGCCGGAAGGCCAACTCGATCCGCTCACCAATCGGCAAATCCGCGATCTACTCGGCTATTTGGCCAGCGGCAAACAGGTGCCACTCCCGTATCAGAAATGAAGAAAGCCTTTGTCACGCATTCCCTCCCGAGGTTCCCATGAAAATCGCAGTGCTACTCGAACAACAATACCAAGAAATGGAAGTGTGGTACCCCGTGTACCGCTTGCAGGAAGCCGGGCACCAAGTGGTGCTCGTGGCCCCGGAGGTGGACAAAACCTACTCCAGTAAGCTCGGCTACCCGGCCAAGGCCGATGCCGCCGCCAAGGATGTGTCCGCGTCGGATTTCGCCGCGATCGTGATCCCGGGCGGCTTCTGCCCCGATTACATTCGTCGTTCGGATGCAATGTTGAAGTTGGTACGCGATGCCGATGCCGCGGGGAAGCCGCTCGCGGCGATCTGCCACGGCCCGTGGGTGCTATGCAGTACGCAGGCGTTGAAGGGCCGGAAGGCGACGAGCTTCCACTCGATCAAGGACGATATGGTGAACGCCGGGGCCGAGTGGATCGATGCCGAGGTGGTGATCGACGGGCATGTGCTCACGAGCCGCACGCCCGCAGACCTTCCGGCGTTCATGAAAGCGCTGTTGAAAATGCTCGGCGAGTGACGGCCCCGGGTGGGTATGTGCAATTTGGCTCGTGGCCGAAATCCATAGGAGCACCCCCGTTCCCAGTTGCGGTTGCATCATCCGGGGAGGTATGCGTATAGTTCCCGCCAGTGGTCGAGGGATCGACCCCGCAGGTTTGGGAAGGACCCCGTATGGCGTTGGCCATCGCAGATACCGCGCAAACACCCTTTGCCACCCGGCCCCGGCCGAAGTGGCCGCGGCTCCGTGCCGCCTTGGAAACCCCGCAATTGTCGGTGGTGATCGTCAATTTCTGCCAATGGAAGAACACCGCCCGCCTCACGAGGCAACTCTGCCGCAGCGAAGCCGTTCGCCGCGGGGCCGCCGAGATCGTCATCGTCGATAACCATTCCCCCAACGATATCTTGCGAAAGAAGCTCAGTAAACTTTCGGGCGTTTCGGTCTACCGTTCGGGCCACAACACCGGCTTCGCCAATGCGGTGAATCGCGGCAGCAACTTCAGCCACGGCGAGTGGGTGCTGATGTTGAACCCGGATGTGACCGTTCCCGAAGGCTTCCTCGATCGCGTTCTCGAAGTCGCCCAACGATTCCCGGCCATCGATCCGAGTTCCGGCGTCATCGGCTTCCAAATGCGGAACCCGGATGGCACCAAGCAAGCGTCTGCCGGGCCGTTCCCGACTCTCGCCCGTACTCTCGGCGGCCTGCTCCGACCGCGTTCGCGGCGGAAATGCCAACACCATTCGCTCGATCGCAGGCAGCAAGTGCCGTGGGTAACGGGCGGATGCCTCTTGGTTCGCCGCGATTGCTTCGAGGAACTCCGCGGCTTGGATGAAACCTACTTCCTCTATTACGAGGATGTCGATTTCTGCCGGCGCGCCCGCGAAGCGGGATGGTCGATCTGGTACGAACCGCTGTTGCGGGTAACGCACCATTTCCCGCTGCACACGCGTAAAGTTCCGGCCCCGCTGCGGTTGGTCACGCGGCACGCCTTGCTCACGTACGCCCGCCGGCATTGGTCGAAGTGGCAGAGCCGATTGCTCTCGAAGATCGTTTGGACGGAAGCCTTGGTGCGCGAGAAAATGGCTAAACGCCGGGACGAACCCGCTGCCGAGGAATGCTACCGCCAACTGCGGGCCATGGTGGGGGAACTGCGGGAAGGCCGCGAAGCCGAATCGCAAGCCCGCATCGCCTACGCCGCGAAGTATCTGAACGCGATCGCCTCCGCCAACGACGGCAAGACGGAGTAGTTCAATACCTGTCGTCCCGTATGATTCCCACCATGAACGCACTCTTCCTGTTCACATCTCTCCTCGTGGGCGTCGATCCAACCGTGGATCAGCCGAGGCCCGCCCCAAACGACGCTCCGGGGGCAGTACCGCCCGGTCTTCTTCCGATACCGCTCGGTAATCCCGCGCCTACTCATTGGATACGCTTCGGCGAGCGAGTTCGGATGATTGAACGCGAACCTTTTTGGCAAACCGAAGACACCGCGAACTTCTTTGAGCAAGGGTTGAGCCATATCGCAGTGGGAAACAATTGGTACTTGGGAAGAAACTTCTCGGCATCGGTGGCGGCGGAGTGCGGCATCAATGGCTTCGGCCTGCCCGCCACGGTGAACTGGTTCCCGATGGCTGGTATGTGCATCGAAGTCGGCTTCGACCTGGTTCGTTTCAAGCCGGTCATCGCCGTGATGTTCCAACCCTGATTGAAGGTTTTCTGCAGCCCGAAGGGCTGGGATTCCTCAGCCCCGGGCAACGCCCGGGGGACATGGCCCAATTTTGCAGCCCGAAGGGCTGAGATAAGAAAGGTGCATCGCGATGCCCCAATCCTTGTCGCGTGTCATCGTCCATCTCGTATTCAGTACCAAAGATCGGCAACCGTTCCTCGTGAAAGAGAAACAGAAGGACGCGTTCTCCTATCTGGCGGGTACGCTCAACGCCATCGATTGCCTGGCGATCCTCGTCGGCGGCATGCCCGATCACATCCACGCGTTGTTCGTATTGTCCCGCACGCTTTCGGTAAGCAAGGTCATCGAAGAGTTGAAGAAGGAATCGTCGAAATGGGGAAAATCGCACATCCATCCGGATTTCTATCGGCAGAACGGGTACGGCGCGTTTTCGGTTAGTCCGTCCATGGTGGAGAAGGTGAAGCATTACATCGCACCTCAAGAGGAGCACCATCGGGAAGCCACGTTTCAAGACGAGTTCCGATACTTCTTCGGAAGCACGGAATCGAATGGGACGAACGCTATGTGTGGAATTGAATTGTCCCAGCCCTTC
>Ga0105044_10012708_pt1 | contig 11449 bp, 6 predicted proteins | sample MAT01_FD_78092 | JGI IMG/M metagenome (GOLD analysis project Ga0105044, IMG submission 78092) | Freshwater microbial communities from Lake Fryxell liftoff mats and glacier meltwater in Antarctica - MAT-01 | ecosystem: Environmental > Aquatic > Freshwater > Ice > Liftoff microbial mat | place...
GCTGGGCTGGCTGGCGGCGCCATCAGCCTGTCCACCGCGCTGTGGCTGGAGCGCGTGGGTCTGGTCGCCGCCGCCTTTGTCGGCGCCTTACTGGGGGTGGGCATGACCTTGTTGCTGGCACAAGGTGCCGTACAAACCTTGCGGCTGTTGCTGGCCGGTGTGGTGGTGGCTGTGCTGCTGGGGGCGGTGGCCGAGTTGGTGGCCGTGATCTCGCCGGCTGCCTTGCGTGGCAAGCAGGCGTTTTTGCTGGGCAACACCAGTTATCTGGGCTGGCAGGCTCTGGCCCTGATGGCGGGCGGCCTGGTGCTGCTGCTTTGGGTTTCGCTGCGTCAGGCGCGTGTGCTGGACGCGCTGACCTTGGGCGAAGACAGCGCCATCAGCCTGGGCCTGGACCTGCAACGCAAGCGGTTGCTGCTGGTGGCGCTGCTCAGCCTGGCCACCGCGCTGGCGGTGTCGCAGGCCGGGTTGGTGGCCTTTGTGGGCCTGGTCGCGCCGCACCTGGTGCGGCGCCATGCGCCTGGGCCACATGCCTGGATGCTGGGTGCCAGCGCCGCAATGGGCGCGGTGCTGCTGTTGTGGGCCGATGTGTTGTCGAGGTCGTTGATGGCGCCTCAAGAGCTGCCGGTGGGCGTGGTGACCGCCGTGCTGGGCGGTTGTTATCTGTTCGTGCTGCTGCGCCGGCAGGGTTTGCGGTGAAGAACAGCCCGGTACGGTTGCGCGCCGTCGATCTGCATGTCAGTCTGGGCAGCAGCGATGTCTTGCATGGCATCAGCGTGCAGATCGAACCCGGCTGGACGGCCATCGTCGGCCCCAACGGCGCCGGTAAATCCACGCTGCTGCGCGCACTGGCCGGGTTGCAAAGCGCAACCCGTGGCCATTTGCTGTGGGGCGACAGGCATCTCTCAAAGATGCGGCCGGGGCAGCGTGCACAGCACATCGCCTGGCTGGGCCAGGGTGCTGAGGTGACAGGAGAGTTGACGGTGCAAGAAACGGTGGCGCTGGGCTGCATCGCGCGCAGCGGCTGGCTGTCGGCGCGCGGCGGCCAGGACAGCCCTGCGGTGTCGGCTGCGATGCAACTCACGGGCTGCAGCGCCTGGGCCCAGCGGCGCCTGCATGAGCTGTCTGGCGGCGAGCGCCAGCGCGCACTGCTGGCCCGCGTGCTGGCCACCGAGGCCGAGGTGCTGCTGCTGGATGAGCCCACCACCCATCTGGACGCGCCGCACCAGGTGGCCTTGGCGCGGCTGTTCAGACAACTGGCGCCGCAACGCACGCTCGTGACGGTGCTGCACGACCTGCCGATCGCCCTGCGGGCCGATCGCCTGATGGTGCTGAATCAGGGCCGGCTGGCAGCCTTGGGGCCGCCCGCAGATGCAGCGGTGCGAGATGCGCTGCAGCGCGTGTTTGGCGGGGCCGTGCGTGTTCATCTGGACGACAGGGGTCAGGCTCAAGCGACTCTGGCGCTGGACCCCTGACAAACTCCCCAGACCTCACGCGCCACTTCAGTCGCTGAGCCAGTTCCCCTCAGCCAAGGCTACGATCAGGCGATGCAAATATCTCCGATTTCATGGCAATTGCCCAGCAGCGCGGACCTGCCCATCGTGGTCGACTCGCCGCACAGCGGCACCGACTACCCCGCCGACTTTGGCAGCGTGCTGCAAGGACTGGCTCTGAGGCAAGGCGAAGACACCTGGGTGCACGAGCTGTGGGCGGCAGCGCCACAACATGGTGCCACCTTGCTGGCGGCAAATTTCCCGCGGGCTTACATCGACCCCAACCGCGGCTTGGACGACATCGATGCTGACCTGCTCGATGCGCCGTGGCCGCAGCCTGCAGCGCCCAGTGCCAAGACTGCGCTGGGCGTTGGTTTGGTCTGGCGGCTGATGAACGGCGAGCCGATCTACGACCGCCGCTTGTCGGTGGCTGAAGTGCAAGCTCGCATCGACACCTGCTGGCAGCCGTATCACGCGGCGTTGAATTCCGCCTTGGCCACTGCAGCCGCCCGCTGGCCCTGCCGCTGGCACCTGAACGTGCATTCGATGCCCGACGACAGCTTCCGCCGCATGAAGCTGCCTGAGCGGCCAGACCGACCCCTGGCTGACTTTGTGCTTGGCGACCGCGACGGCAGCACCTGCGATGAGGCCACGATGCAGCTGGTAGAAGGCGTGATCCGCAGCGCTGGCTACAGCGTGGTGCGCAACGATCCTTTCAAGGGGGTTGAGATCATCCGCGCTTCGGGCGATCCATCGCGGCAGCGGTTTTCGATGCAGATCGAAGTCAAACGCTCTTTGTACATGGATGAGCAACTGCAAAAGAATGCTGGTTTCGAGCGGCTGCAGCGCACGGTCAACGAAATGCTGGCAGCCTTGGCGACGCACGCTCGACAAGTGCTTGCCAGGTTTTGAACCCGTTGTCCCGGCTACAACTCGGCAATAACCCGGCAACAACCCGGCAATAGCCCGGTAAGAGCACAGTGAGTGCACGGTAAGTGCACGGTAAGAGCGCGGCTGGGCATGCGGCCGTACAAACAGGCAACCTTCACTTCAGAATTTGGCCAGGCCGTTGGGCTCGGCCTGGGTTGCACTGACGGGTTCCACGCGCTTGCCATTGACAAACACCTGCCCTTGCACCACCTCGATCAGCATCTGGCCGAATCGGCTGTCCCAGACATACTGGATCACACCCTCGGTGTCGTGGTTCAGCGCCGCCTGAGTCAGCATGATTTCTCGCCTACAGCCAGATCCACACCCGACGCAGCCATTCCGGAATGCGAGTAGGGGCAGGCCGGTAGAACTGACGGTAGGCATGGCGGAAGGCTTGCTTTGGCGGGTGGTTCATCGCGTAATACTCCTGAAAAGGAGTACTGTATATCTATACAGTTATCCTCGCAAGCTCTGGCGAAATCCAACACGAACACCCCTGACAATTCAGTCAACCACCCTTCGGAGCCCATGAAAACGATTGAGCGCTTGAGCGACAGCCAAAGACGCCACAGCCTGGCAGCCGTGATCCTGCACATGATGGGCGTGGGTTTGACGCTGGGTTTGGCTTTTCCGCTGACCTCTCTGACGCTGCAAGGCTGGGGTGCCAGCGAGTGGGTCATCGGGGTGGCGGGGGCGATGTCACCCTTGGCGGTGCTGCTGCTGATGCCGGTGTTGCCCAGGCTGGCCAGCCGCCTGGGCGCCATTCGCGCCATGCTGATCGGCTGCGCTTTGGCCGCTTCAGCACTGCTGGCGATGTATTGGCTACCTTCGGTACCGGCCTGGATTGCCGCTCGCTTCGTGCTCGGGGCAGGGCTGGCCTTGCCGTGGTTGGTGGGTGATGTCTGGATCAACACGGTGGCTGAGGAGCGCAGTCGCGGCAAGGTCATCGCTGCTTATGCCGCCAGCTTCTTCGCAGGCTTTGCCGCGGGGCCGCTGCTGCTGGACTGGATCGGTATCGGCGGCCTGGCGCCGCACCTGGCCGGCGTTGCAGCCCTGGCTTTGGCGGTGCTGCCGCTGGCCTGGGTGCGGCACTTGGCACCGGCCATTGAGCTGGACGCCGCCAGTGGCTTGTTCGCTGCGGTCAAGGCCGTGCCGGTGGCGGCCACCGGTGCCTTTCTGTCGGGTTTCACCGAGGGCGTGGCCTTCACGCTGGCGCCGGTGTGGGGGCTGGAGATCGGCTACTCGCCAGCGCTGGCTTTGCGGCTGTTGTCAGTATTCATCGTCGGCGGCATCGTGTTGCAGGTGCTCAGTGGCGCGGTGGCCGACAAGTGGGATCGCCAGCGCCTGTTGGTCGTTGCAGGGGCAGGGCTGACGCTGATATGCATCTGGTTGTACCTGGCCCCTGGAGTGGCCGACTTCACGCTGAGTTTTGCTGCCGGCGGCTTGGTTCTGGCCCTGTACAGCCTGTCGCTGACACTGCTGGGCCAAAGCTTCAGGCCCAGCCAGCTGGCCATGGCCAGTGCCGCATTCCTGATCCTGTATCAGCTGGGCTCGATGGCCGGGCCGGTGTTGGCCGGTCTGCTGATGGAAGAGCTGGGCGCCAGCGGTTATCTGCTGGCACTGGGCCTGGCAGGTGCTTTGATGGCCGCAGTGGCCGCCGTCAACAAGCCCAGGCTGCAACAAGCCGCATGAAAGAGCCAACGGGCTTGCTGGTGTTGCACGGCAACCGGCTGGAATTGCTGGCCGAAGCGGTATTCGCCTGGCTGGCCGCCCACCCGCTGGCAGCGTTGGAGCCAGAAACGATGCTGGTGCAAAGCAACGGCATGGCCGAGTGGCTGAAGATGGAGTTGGCCAGCGCGCACGGTATCTGCGCTGCCACGCGCATCGAGTTGCCGGCGCGTTTCATCTGGCGCGCCTACCGCGCCGTGCTGGGCCGCAGCGCGGTGCCCGCCATCTCAGTGCTGGATAAGTTGCCCCTGACTTGGCGGCTGATGCACAAGCTGCCGCACCTGGCAAACCAGCCCGGCTTTGAGCCCGTCGCTGGTTTCTTGGCAGGGGGTGACGCCAGCCGACGGCTGCAGTTGGCGCAACGCCTGGCCGATCTTCTTGACCAGTACCAGGTCTACCGGAGCGACTGGTTGGACGACTGGGGCCAGGGGCTCGACACCCTGCGCAACAGCCCTTCAGCACCCGCGCGCAACGCCAGCCCCGTGCCAGTGCAACAGCTTTGGCAACCCGCGTTGTGGCGGGCGTTGCGAGCCGATTTGTCTGAGCTGGATGCGCAGGCCTCGCGCTCGGCGCTGCATCAGCGCTTTGTGCAGGCACTTCAGCTGCCGGTGCTGCAGGAGGGGTCGCAAATGGCTTCGCATGGGGCGTCGTATGAGGCCTCGAACAAAGCCCCAAACGTGGCGCCACATGAGCCGCCCGGCGCACGCATATTTCCAGACCTGCCCAGACGCATCGTGCTCTTTGGCACCACCCACATCCCGCAGCAGACGCTGGAGGCCATCACCGCACTGGCCGCGCATTGCCAAGTGCTGCTGGCGGTGCCCAACCCCTGCCGTTTTCACTGGGCCGACACCATCGATGGCCGCGAGCTGCTGCGCTTTGCCAGGCGCCGCCAGGCGCTGCGTGCTGACCGTGATCTGTCTGCCGTGCCCTTGCAAGACATGCACGCGCACGGCCACCCGCTGCTGTCGGCCTGGGGGCGCCAGAGTCGCGACTTTGTCCGTCAGTTGGATGCCTTTGACGATGTGCAGGCCGCACAGCGCCAATTTGAAGTGCCGCGGGTGGACCTGTTCGACGAAGCGCCGGGCGCCAGCTTGCTGCAACAGGTGCAGGCCGCCGTGCGCGACATGCTGCCGCTGAGCGAACATGCCGCGCAGGGTGCCAAAGCAGCAGACCGCTCGATCGTCTTCCACGTCGCGCACAGCGCGCAGCGCGAAGTCGAGATCCTGCACGACCAGCTGCTGCGTCTGCTGGCCCAGCCAAAGCAGCCCGCAACGCGGGCGCTCAACCCGCGCGACATCGTCGTCATGGTGCCCGACATCGACAGCTTTGCGCCCGCGATCCGCTCGGTGTTTGGCCAGTACCCGCGCTGGGATGCGCGTCACATCCCGTGGGGCATTGCAGATCAAAAAGACCGTGGCCACCAGCCCTTGCTGGTGGCTTTGGAGTGGTTGCTGCGCGCGCCGCAGCAGCGTTTCGGTGCCAGCCAGGTGCGTGACCTGCTGGACGTGGCCGCCGTGGCACGCCGCTGCGGCTTGCAAAGCGACGACCTGCCCACGCTGATGCACTGGACCCAAGGCGCTGGCATCCGCTGGGGCCTGGACAGCGCCCACCGCGACAGCCTGGGCCTGGGTGCCAGCGGCGCGCAAAACAGCTGGGCCTTTGGCCTGCAGCGCATGCTGCTGGGCTACGCCACCGGTGAGTTGCCGGGCGCAGAAGGCTACGCAGGCATCGAGCCCTACGCCGAAGTGGCGGGGCTGGACGCAGCGCTGGCCGGCTCGTTGGCAGGCTTGCTGCACACGCTCAGCACCTGGCGCAGCGACGCGCTGAGCCCACGCACGCCACAAGCCTGGGCGCAACGCTTGCGCACGCTGCTGAACGATCTGTTCGAGGCCAGCGACGACAGCGAGCGGCACTTGTTGGCGGCACTCAACGATGCGCTGGCGGCGTGGTTGCAAGCCTGCGACACAGCAGACTTCGACGACCCGCTGGAGCTGGCCGTGGTGCGCGAAGCCTGGCTGGAGATCGTCGATGCGCCCAGTGTCTCGCAGCGTTTCAAGGCCGGTGGCGTCACCTTCTGCACCTTGTTGCCACTGCGTGCCATTCCATTCGAGGTGGTCTGTCTGCTGGGCATGAACGACGGCGACTACCCGCGGCGCAGCACCCGCAGCGACTTTGATCTGATGGCCTTGCCTGGCCAGGCGCGGCCCGGCGACCGCTCACGGCGCGACGACGACCGCCAACTGATGCTCGACGCCTTGCTCTCAGCGCGCCAGACGCTGTACATCAGCTGGGCCGGCCGCAGCCAGCGCGACAACCAGGAGGTGCCGCCTTCGGTGCTGGTCGCGCAGATGCGTGATTACCTCGGCAGCGGCTGGGGGCCCGAGGTGCTGGCGCAGCGCACCACCGAACACCCGCTGCAGCCTTTCAGCCGCCGCTACTTCGAGCCCGCTGCGGTGGGCAGCAGCGAGGCCCTCTTCACCTACGCTGCCGAGTGGCGGAAGGCTCATGCTGATGCTGATGCTGATGCTGATGCTGATGCGGATGCGGATGCTGCGGATGCCGCTGTTGCCGTTGATACCGCTCATGCCGCACCTTCAGCGCCTGCACTTCAGCCACCCCCAGCCAGCGACACGGCTCTTCACCACCAACCGGTCATCTTGACGGTCCAGGGTCTGGCGGCGTTTTTGCGCAATCCTGTCAAGGAGTTCTTCAAGCACCGCTTGCAGGTGTCATTTGTTGAGCTTGAAGACGCCGCCGAAGACGACGAAAGTTTTGGCGGCCAAGGCCTGGAGCGCTGGCGCTGGTTGAAGGAGGTATTGGTCGCGTGCAGCGAGCTGCTGGACACTGCAGATGACGCAGAAACAGGCTTAGAAACGGGCTTAGAAACGGGCTCAGAAACGGGCTCAGAAACGGGCTCAGAAACAGGCGCAACCGCCCCACCGCCGTTGCAAAACCTGGTCGAACAACAACTGGCACGCCTGCGGCGTGCCGGGCGGCTGCCCATCGGTGGGCCTGGCCAATGGGTGCAGCAAGAGCTGCTGCAATCGTTGTTGCCGATGATCACTGCCTGGCAATCGGTGCTGACAGAGTTGCCGCTCAAACGCGACAAGCTGGCCTTGCGCTGGGCACATCCCGAAAACGAGCAACATGTACTCAGTGATTGGCTGGTGGGCCTGCGTGCAGCGGATGCCGATGGCCCACCGGTCTGGATCGAGCTGGTGGCCAGCAAGGTGGCCGACCCGGGCACCAAGAAGCGCCCCGCGCCAACGCCACGCGCCGACAAAATGCTCAGCGCCTGGGTACGTTGCCTGGCTTCTGCGGCCTGCGGTAACCCGACGCAGGGCATCGTGTTGGGCGAAGGGGCGCTGGTGCAGGTGCGTGCGCCCGAGCCGGCCGATGCGCAGCAGCTGTTGGCCGATCTGGTGCAGGCCTGGCACCAGGGCGTGCAGGGCGATCAGCCGTGGCCCACCGCTGTCAGAACCGGCACCGCGTGGCTGAAGAACCCGGATCTCGCGGCCCCAGCCTTTGAGGGCCAGTTCCGCAGCATCATGCCGGGAGAAGGGCAGGAGGCTTGCCTGGCGCGGCTGTTCCCGGACTTTGCAAGTCTCTGCGCAGCGCCAACCTTTGAGGCCGCGACCCGCCGCTTGTACGAGCCCTTTCTGAGCTGGCTGAGCACCCACACCGAAGCCAGGTTGCTGGACACCGAGCCCACCGAGGCTGAAGCAGATGCCTGAGCCGCTCGACCCTTTGCGCTTGCCGCTGCAGGGCAGCCAGCTGATCGAGGCCAGCGCCGGCACCGGCAAGACCTGGACGATTGCGGCTTTGTATTTGCGCCTGGTGCTGGGCCACGACTGTACGCCGCGTGTGCCCGCAGAGATTCTGGTGATGAGCTTCACCCGCGCTGCCACGCGCGAACTCTCCGATCGCATCCGGCGCCGGCTGGTGCAGGCTGCGGCGTGTTTTCGCTCGGCCGTGCCGCCCGAAGAGGATCTGTTCTTGGCTGCCTTGATCAGCGCGTTCTCTGTCGAGTCTCAGCGCCAGCAGGCGGCCTGGCGGCTGGCCGCGGCAGCCGAGGCGATGGACGAAGCGGCCGTGCACACCATCGACGCCTGGTGCCAGCGCATGTTGCGCGAGCACGCGTTCGACAGCGGCTGCCTGTTCGACGAAGAGCTGCAGGCCGAGGAGTCTGCGATGCTGGCTGAAGCGGTGCGCGACTACTGGCGGCAGCAGGTCTACCCCCTGCAGGGCGAGGCGCTGGCAGGCGTGTTGGCGCAGTGGAGAGACATCCAAGCGCTGACCCAAGACATCAGAGAACTGGTCGACAAAGACCTGCCGGCCGGCGCCGGCGCCGGCTCATTGGCCGACGCGGCGGCGCGCGTGGTGCAGCAGCGCGCCCAGACACTGGTCGAGTTGAAGGACGGCTGGGCGCAGCGGGCCGATCAGATGCTGGATTGGCTCACCCCTGTGTGGGACGACAAAAAACATCCAGCACGCAAGGCCCTGCCTGGCCAAGCCCACGCCACGCGCTGGATCCAGGCCTTGAAGACCTGGGCGCTGGATGCTTCGACCGATCTGCCCGATGTCAAGACTGGCGCGAAGCGCCTGACACACAGCGAACTGAGTGAAAAGCTGGAAGAGCTTGGCCAGCCTGTGCAGCTGCCAGAGTGCTTTGCCGCCTTCGAGGCTTTGATGGCAGCACTGCAAGCCTTGCCGCAAACCGGCCCGGCCTTGCGCTTGCACGCCGCCGCCTGCGTGGCTGCGCGCGTGCAGCAAGCCAAGGCCAACGCTGGCACCTTCGGCTTTGCAGACATGATCAACCGGCTGGACGCTGCGCTGGACGAATCGGTGCACGGCGCCCGGGCGCAGCGGCTGCGCCAACGCATCATCGAGCAGTACCCGGTGGCGCTGATCGACGAGTTCCAAGACACCTCGCCGGTGCAGTTGCGCATCTTCGACCGGCTCTACCGCATCCAGGACAACGAGCCCTCGCGCGCCTTGTTGTTGATCGGCGACCCCAAGCAGGCGATCTACAGTTTTCGTGGTGCCGACATCTACAGCTACCTGGGCGCGCGCGCCGCAACGCAGGGCCGCCACCATGTGCTGGGCACCAACCACCGCTCCACGCAAGCGCTGGTGCAGGCGGTCAACACGGTGTTCGAAAGCGCTGAGGCCAGGGTGGGCGAGGGCGCTTTCATGTTCAGGGAGGAAGGGGCGGGTTTGCCTTTGCCTGCTCTTTTGAGTTCTCCTTTGCCGTTCATCCCAGTGCAGGCCCATGGCCGCGCAGAGCAGCTGCAGTTTTCGGCCGGCGTGGCCAGCGCCGTCACACTGGTGTTTGATCCGCAACTACGCAACAAACAAGACAGCCGCCAGTTGTTTGCCGCCTTGTGCGCAGAGCGCATCGTCACGCTGCTGAACGATCCGCAGGCTGGTTTTGCGCAGCAAGGCCAGCCTTTCCGACGCCTGCGGCCTGCAGACCTGGCGGTGCTGGTGCGCAGCATGACCGAAGCGCAAGCGGTGCGACTAGAGATGCGCCGCCGGGGGCTGGCCTCGGTCTACTTGTCTGACAAAGACTCGGTCTTTGACACGGCAGAAGCCGCAGACCTGATGCGTTTGCTGCAGGCCCTGGCCGCACCGCGTAATGTGCGTCTGGCCCGCGCTGCGCTGGCCACCCGACTGCTGGGCTTGTCGCTGTCGGAGTTGATAAAGCTTGTCAGCGACGACGCGCAATTCGACCAGCAGTGTGAGCTGCTGCTGCAGTTGAGCCAGGTCTGGAAGAGCCAGGGCGTGCTGGCGATGCTGCGCCGCGCGCTGCACGCTTTTGGCCTGCCGGCGCGCTGGCTGGGCGCCAATGACAGTTCAGGCAGTTCCGTCAGCACAGGCAGCGCAGGCAGCACAGGCAGCACAGTCAACACGGTGCAGGGTGAGCGCCGCCTGACCAACGTGCTGCACCTGGCCGAGTTGCTGCAGGCAGCCAGCGCGCAGGCCGAAGGTGAGCAAGCCCTGATCCGCTGGCTGGGCCAGCAGATCGCAGACGCCCAGCAAGGCTTGGGAGGTGGTGATGATCTGGTGCTGCGGCTGGAAAGCGACGCCGACCTGGTCAAAGTGGTCACGGTGCACAAGTCCAAGGGCCTGGAATATCCGCTGGTCTTTTTGCCTTTTGCGGCGCACTTTCGAGAACTCATCAATCCTGGCGAGAGCGAAAAGGACGCCGTGCTGTTGCTGCCCGGTGCCCACGGCATGGCCGCACAAAAACAACTGGTGCTGCAGCCTTCCAAAGAGCAATTGGCGGTGGCCGAGAAAGAGCGGCAGCGCGAAGCATTGCGATTGTTGTACGTGGCGATGACAAGAGCCCGCCACGCTTTGTGGGTCGGCCTGTCGGGCCTGCAAGCAGGCACGGGCCAAAAATACCTGTGGCACCGCAGTGCCATCGGTTACCTGCTGTCCGGGCCGCAAAGACAGCCGCAAAACCAGCCGCAAAATCAGCCACCCGAACAGCGCCTGCAGGATTGTCTGGCCCTGACCGAGCACTGCAACGATGTCGCGCTTGTGCAGTTGCCCGCCGCAGAAGTGTTGCCGTTGCCTGCTCTGACCCGGATGGCGCAGCGCGCCGAGCCGCCGCCGCTGGTGATCTCGGCGCCGTACGCTGCACAGTTTGAGCGACATTGGACGATCAGCAGCTACTCGGCCCTGGTGCGCGATGCAGGCTGGGGGCTGGCGGCATCTGGAGCGCTGCCCACCCATCTGCTGCGTGACGATGAGCCTGTTGAGGCCGCTGCCAATCATGCGACCGCTACGCTGAGGGCTGCCAGTGGCCAAGCCTGGCATCAGTTTCCACGCGGCGCCTTGGCTGGCAACTTCTTGCACGATCAATTGCAGTGGCTGGCCGAAGAATCCTTTGCGCTCGACACTTCAGAGCCGCTGCAGCGTGCCTTGCAGCGCCGCTGCGAGCGCCAGGGTTGGGGCCATCGGGCCGAAGAAGTTGTGGCTTGGTTGAGCAAGGTCTGCACTACCCCGCTGCCTGCGCTTGGGGCGCCACTGGCGGCGATGTCTTCACTGGCGCCCGAGATGGAGTTCTGGCTGCCCAGCGATGGTTTGCAGGCGCACAAGCTGGACGCGCTTTGCCAGCAGTACATCCAGCCCGCAGCAGCGCGCCCACAGCTTCCCGAGCGCGAGCTCAAAGGCATGCTGATGGGATTTGCCGATCTGGTTTTCGAACACCAAGGGCGGTTTTGGGTGCTGGACTACAAATCCAACGCGCTGGGCACGCGTGATGCCGAGTACACGCAAGAAGCGATGAA
>Ga0105044_10012715_pt1 | contig 11447 bp, 7 predicted proteins | sample MAT01_FD_78092 | JGI IMG/M metagenome (GOLD analysis project Ga0105044, IMG submission 78092) | Freshwater microbial communities from Lake Fryxell liftoff mats and glacier meltwater in Antarctica - MAT-01 | ecosystem: Environmental > Aquatic > Freshwater > Ice > Liftoff microbial mat | place...
GACTCAATTGAAGGAATAGTCGAAGCACTTGTCAGCATCATAAGCAAGGATTGCCAGCCAGTTCAAGACAGAATATTATTATCGAGCTTATCGAGTGACCCTGCGCAGAAACAGCAGGAATTGGACAATGTTCGACGATCTTGTGCCGCCTCTCTGGCTCAGTTGGAGTCAAGCGCAAATCGGCTGTCGAACGCGGATCGCGTTCGTTACGCTACCGCACATTATTGGTTGGCCTGGGGTTGGCTCGCTATTGGCAACGCGGAGAAGTCCGAGCAATTCGGAGAGAAACTTCTCCAGACACTCAGAACCGGCAAAAGCAATCCGAATGACCTTTCCGAAGCCAAGTTACTGCTTGCGAGAGCAAAGCTGAGTAATGGAAAGAGTACCAAAGAAGTTTTTCCCCTAGTTTCTGAGGCGGCCGACTCGACCCCCTCGGCCCTCACATGGGAACAATGGCTGATTGTCGCGCGAGTACGGACTGAAGCGCGCGAGTATAAGAAGGCGAATGCGGCGCTGAGCAGTTGCGTCCGCGCTTATTTTGATCGCGGCGCTACCAAGAGCGTTTTCATAGGAGTTCCATCTGCCGTCGCCCTGGCTTATGCTGATCTAGCAGCTGAGAGAAAATTCCGCGATGCTGAGGGGGTCTGGCTGGTTCGATCCCTTGCGCAGTGCAGCATCGCCGAGTGCGCGATAGTTATGGATCGATTGGCTGACTTTGAAGAACTCTCCGGTCGAAGTAGTAATGAACTTGTTCTTCGCAAGATGGCGATTGAGAACCTGATCGCCGGTTGTTCCGAAGAACTCAGCCCAGAAGGGGCGTATCAATGTAAGGATGCGCTGGGTCGGCTTGTGGCTCGAACCGCTCATTCCTTGTTGGCGTTCGATCGTGCTCCTCAGGCGATTTCCCTAGTGGAAAATGCGACCATGTGGAGCGACGATTTAAAACGCTTGGGGATGATTTCGCGGATTTCTGGATTGACTTATGGGGATCGCGAACGGCCCATTCGAGAGGCCGTTGAGAAATGGACGACGGCTATCCAGGAGATAAGCCGCCAACAGTCTCCATCAAATACTTCTGAAGCATTGGTGGAACTCTACGAAAAATGGTTGACGTCCACAGATCCGCAACTGGCCAAGCTACAAGCCATCAGCGGGGGCATGCCAGATGGGAATACGATTGCGAAATCCAACCTCAACCCACTAACTGGACCACAACCCAAGGTGGCCCGGGTACTTGTGTTTTTTGCGAACGGGGCAGTTTCAAGTGCTGCCTACGTTGGTTCGCAATGGAAGGTGGCGGCAGCAAAGACAAGCGAAGAATCGTTTCGGGCAAACGTTGAAGATGCTTTTGAGTGCCTTGCAAAGGTCCAAGAGGTTTCTTGCCTTTCGGAGCTTCAAGCGTTGAGGGGAATTGTACTGACCGACGCAATTCAAGAGTTCTTGAAAATTCGGGGTGTTGACGAGATCGAATGGGTGGGTTGGGGTAATACCCGCTTTCTCCCTTTCAACGCCCTCTATGATGGAAGGCAGTTCTTGGTCGAAAAGTTCTCCAGCTCCATACATAATTCTGGCAACACTCGATCATTCTACATCGACAAACCGAGCGTTGGATCGGCAGTAGATGAACTTCTTTTATCATCGACCAAGACAGCCACTGTTGCATGGGCAACCTACAATGCAAATGCTGTGGGGGATGGCCGCTGGCGTCTGCGAAAAGATGACGACCCTGACAGCGCGACCGATGGGCAAACGCAACAGGAGATCGCAATCGGCCTAAGGATTCGTGCTCCTATATCCCCTGAGGATCAAAAGTTATTGGACGCGCTTCCTGATCCAGGCAATGGGTTTGAAGCGCACCTAACGGTCCTTCAATCGTTGCTATCAGACCAACCCAATTATAACGGTGCGAATAGCCCGAAGGCATCCCGAGCTTCAATGTCTGAAGAGTTCATGGCTGCATTCGGGTATGTAGGCGGAGACATCCTTCTTTCTCGAGAAACTGGGACCAACGACCCGTTCCTTTCTCGATTTCTCCACTTTCGTAAGTCTGGCCTCTCACGCGCCAGCGCCCTTAGGGCTGCTCAGCTTGAGCTCATTCCAGCCAAAGGAGACCGGTCCGCTCGGCTGGGAGAATGGGCTTACCGGTTCCTTTTTACATCGGGTGATAGAAGATGAAGCACCAATCGCAGAAAGTCCAATCCGTCCGTCGGCTAGGCTACAGATCGACCAGGGTCGCTAAGGCACTCCTATTGGGTGCCTTTACACTTTTCTCGCAGAGTCGGGTTTCCACACCAATCTCAAGCCGCAACGCCCTCACTCTGCACGAACTTAATCAAATAGAGTCTAATTGGCCAGACGTTCGAAGGCTATTTTCTCCGAATCAGCGGCTTAAGCTTCAACACGGATATACAGGTAAGCTTGAAGTTCAGGATGTAGTCAGCGGCATCACCATAGCCAGCGTTCCGGATGTGAGAATTATGTGGATTGACGATGGAAGTCTCCTGGTGCAAGATCTAGAAGCGGAAACGCTCAAGATATTTGACATATATTCCGGAGCTACACGCCAAGCTCTTCCTGGTGTTCGTGTTCAAAAATGCTATGCGGAAGTCCTAGCGTCAAAGGTTGTGCTTTTGATATTCGATGAACGTGTCGAGGTATACGGTCGCCCCGATGCAAGCAAGCCACTCGTCAGTTTTCGGCCGTTCGTCGGATCAATGCGAATGACTGCAATGGCACTTTCGCCCAACGAGGGATTGGCGCTTTTCGCAAGTGACTCTGGAGGCCTCAAAGTCTACACCACCAAAGACTGGCAGCGTCAAAAGTCGATCACAGGAGACTTCGTACAGGAGCGGCTCGCAATTGATGACTCCGGGCGATACATCGCAGCAGTGCCAGATGTCAGCCGAGACTTTAGCAAACCGCAACCACTCCGATTGCTTGATACCGCGTCACATAGCGAATATGTGACGCAGAAACACATTGTTGCTGGATATCTTCGATTAGAGTTTGTGACTTCGCACGCTGGCGAAGCGCTGCTGCGTGTCGGTGATGATGAATTCTCAGTTCCGGATCTCCAGTTCAGGCGCAGACTAGGTACCCGCAAGGATCGGGGATTCTTTTCAGGCCGTAACGACCGAGCTTTTTGGATGGTAGACATGGGGCTGAAGCAAATCGTATTTCCGTTATCACAACCGCCAAACAATGCACTGTGGTTGAATCCCGAACGGAAGACCATGGAGATTAAACCCGTTCCCAATGGCTGGTTTCGTGGAGCGAGGTATTCGGGCAGCAACAACTCATACCGCTCCGCAGTACGGAGCGGCGGAGAGAGGATTGATCTGCGAGTCTTCAATTCTTCGTACGCGCATGTGCAAAGTATCGATTCCGGGCTCGAGCTTGCTGTTGTGAGGTCAGGCGTCGAGAAGATTACGGACCAGATCCTGATTTCGAGGGACCGTCTGGCAGTTACCAACGGGCAGCGGATCGAGGTTTGGAGTTGGAAACTCGGCAAGTTGGAGCGTGCCTTCGATTTCGATGGCGTTCAAATCCTCGGATCCTCCGTCGATGGGGAATATCTCTTTTGGGTGAGTAAGGGGGCATTGTATAAGCGGCAACTCAGTGAGGAAGGTGCCCAACCAACCAAGATGTGCGAGGTAGGATTTATACCGCATGAACTAACTCCAAACCTAGCAGGAGCCGTGGTTACCGCAATCCGTGACGACTATTGGAAGCAGTGTTCGGACAAGGCACCTCAGGACGGAACATTCGCTACATCAGCCTTCGTACATTCATTTGAAGGGGAACACTTTTCCTTTGAAGGAGCGGGCGAGTGGCTGAGGGTCGTTGATCTTCGAGAAAAGGATGCCAAGGGAAATTCTGCTGTGACCTTGAATATTCGGGCTGAACCTTCCGGCGCTTGGTTTGCATACACGCCAGACGGATTTTGGGATTCCAGCGACCCCAAGCGTCCGCAACCGGTGGCTTGGAAACTGGCCTACAAGAACAGGCAAGGTCAGGCAGACTATGAAATTATCGAGTTTCGACAGTTTCGGGGCCGCTATCGAAACGGGCTGATCCGCGATATCCTGACCAGCAACAAAGAGTTTCGAGCCATTGTTCTGAATTTGCGCGATAGCGCTCCTGATTTCGGTCCACGGCCAAAGATTGAGTTGGCAATCGCCAAGAACTTAGGCGGCGCTGACATCGCTCGCGTCACCGCTTCCGACCAAGGCGGCGGAGTGGGAATGATCCAGTTGCTGGTAAACGGCGCGGTGCAGGCAAAGAAGAAGGCGTCAGAATGCCGTCCAATCCGACCAGGCGTTCAAGTATGTGATTTCGATCTCGCAAGCGTCTCCTCCGGACGGATTCTGGCTGGGGCGAACGTCGTAGCCGCTTTTGCCACAGAGAAAACCGATCAAATTCTCACCACTCCTGTCACCGCCCAATGGCATTCTGCCCGGGTGCGTCTCGGCAACACGATGTCAGCGGTGGCCGAGACGCAATTGGGCAGACGGAAGATTTTCGCCCTGTTTGTGGGTACCGGACAATACAATAATCGTGACCTAAATCTACCGCTTCCGGAGCGGGATGCTGAAGCCATGAGTAAGGTGGTTGGGGAAGCAGCCAAGAAAATGCTGGAGACTACAGAACAGGTAAGAGTACGTCTCCTCACGACATCAAGCGCTGCACCCCTTAGTCGACCGAGCAAGACGAACATCTCCAACGCCATCCGTGAGGCCCGAGGCTGGCTTCAAGGCGAGGATCTGTTCATGCTCTACCTCTCAGGCCACGGTTTGAGCGCCCAAGTAAAGGATGGAGCGGTGCCCAGGAGCATTTACTACTATCCGACAATGGAGGCTTCGTCTTTCGAGAAAAGCACGAAGGCGTTTGCCGAAGTTTCGATCTCGTCGGATGAACTGGCCGACTGGTTAAAGGATCTGCCGCAAAAGCAGGTTCTTATCATCGACACCTGTCAGGCGGGAAGCGCGGCAGATCAGGCCCTCGGCAAATGGCGCGATGCAGCTGGTGATCAGCGACAAGCGTTGGAAGATCTCCAAAACGAAACCGGTCTTTTTGCCATCATGGCCAGCAGTTCGGATCGGCTAGCTTATGAGTCCAGCGTTTTCGGTCACGGCCTTTTGACCTACTCCCTACTCCTCTCTCTCAAGACCCGGGACTTAGGCCTCGGAGGGCGAGTGGATGTTATGAAATGGTTCGAGGCAGCTCGCGCAGAGGTGCCGACTCTCGCCGCCCGGATTCAAAGCAGCCAGATCCCGGAGATCGCCGGCCGCGGCCGCGCCTTCCCCATTGGAATCGTCTCAACTGCAATCAAAGACAGGATCGACCTCAAATCTTCCGGACTGTTCCTGAGCCGGCCGCGCGTCCTCAACCTCTCGGAGTCCGAGTGGGCCCAGGTCGTCCGACAAAGTCTTCGAGAAGCAATCTCCACAAAAGCAAATGGAAAGAAGAGTCTGTTCGAATACTTCGACACGGAGTTGACATCAAAGGATGCGCTTCAATGCAATATTGAGTTGCACCGTGGAGATCGAGGTTTCAGTGCGACAGTTCAACTGGGAAACGCAACTTTCGAGACGCCGCGAAGGCGGATTGTGGAGTCGTTTCCAACTCGTGAGAGCTTGGCGCAGGAGGTCGCGAAGGTAATTGTTGCACTAACGGAAGAATTTCGGACTGCATTCCTTAAAGGCCGGGAGACGTCTACACCGTAGGCTAGAGCCACATGTCTTTCGAATTCCATGTTTAATACCGTTACAACTTGTGGTAATGTTTGGGTCTATGCGAGATTGTCTTACTAGGGCTGGCAGCTACTGGCCAGTCGTTCTTTGCGCAATGTTCTTGTTACGAGGCTCCTCGGGCTTGGCGCAAAAAAGCATGGCCAAAGCAGCCAGTCAGGTTCTCGAGGTAGTTGAGAAGCCGGCAACGTTTCTTGACTTAATGCTCGTGCCGCCGCCGCCGCCGCCCCCACCTCCAGGCAATGCAGCCTATGTGGAAGTGGACGCCACGAACAGAGTAAAGATTGATAGCGTTCTCACCATCCGGTGCGACGAAAAAGAGCCCGCAATGGCGAGCTTGACAATCCGATCTTTGTCCAAAGAGACGATTACGTCTTTATCAATACGAATCATGTTTCCCGGTGCCAACTCGAAGCAAGCCGAGGCTCTTGATTTTTCTGTCAGTGAGCTTCAACCTGGCGATACCTTGGAGCTCCCTAAGCGCTGTGAGCCCTGCAAGGGTAAGCGAAACAGAGGAACTGTAGCGTCAGTGCGAATGTTTCGGATCCAACAAAGGAAGAAATAGAACGCTGCTCTCCGGGCAGACGGGCCTACCAGTTTCGCCGAAAGTCCGCTTGGTGAGCGGCAACTATTTCTACAATGACTCGCTCCGCTTCTTGCGCCACTGTCGCCCTAGTGAGCGAAAGTTAAGACAGCCGCCGGTCACCCCAAAAACAAATCAGCTTGAACGTGAGCTAGACAGTCTAGAGATAACGCTATGCCATCCCAGAAATGAGTTGGCCCGGGGTCTGCGTGAAAAGCAAGTCCCAGGCCAAATCATCTACCAAGATTACTTCGCTTGTGTGATGTTGATCCTCGGCAGACGTCCCAAATTATCCCCGGTTGCTTGCGGGGATGTGACTGTGGCTGAGCGGCTGCCACCGGTCGCATTCGGTCTAATCTGAATCCGAATGGATCCGTTGCCTGTGCCTCGCGGTGGGTCGATGAAGACCAGCCAATCGGGAGCGGTATTTGAGAGTGTCCACTCACAACTGGTTGGAGCCCCAACCGTAATCGTTGCTGATCCGCCGGCGGCTGCAAAGCTTGAGGCGTTGATTCCAAACTGCATATTGGTTCCACAGGCGGGGCCAACACACTGGCAGGAATTCGTAGGGTTGCTCGAGTTCTGCTGACGAATCGTCACGGGAACTCCAGCAATCTGAAATTCTCCCTGCCTGCTCTGAAGCGATGGGGGAGCTACAGTGATCGTAACGGTTCTGCTTCCTGTACCAGAAGCGGGCGATATTTTGGCCCAGTCCCTGGGCAGACTCGCCGTTGCGAAGGCACTCACAGTCCAAGGACAATCCGTCCGATTCGCGATCACTTGAAGTGAGGCGCTGCGATCGGAGGGACCAAATTGGAATGAAGTTTGACTTAGGGAGATCTGGCAAGCTGCAGGCGGAGCAACATCGGAAGGACTTTGTTCCAGCGGGATCGAAATCGGAGCGGCAACACCGGGATTAGTGATCGTGAGCGTCGCTCGACGAATGATCGAACTCGAATTGGCCGTAACCTGGATGGTTGCTCCCGTCGACGAAGAACTCAGCACCCGGACCCAATCCTGATCCGCTCGAATTGTAGACGGAGCGCAGTTTCCAGTGGGGACGATTGTTAAGCGCGCCGTGCCGCCTGCTGCATTGAATGAACCAGTGTCGACTGTCGCGGTAAGCGAACCGCACTTAGGGATCTGATCGCCAGGAGCTGCTTGATTAATGGTGATAGATCCGTTAGCCAATTGCCCAGAGTCGGGAGTGGCCGTAATGGTTGCGCTTCGAGCCGTTGTGGCGGACGGAACCCGGAATGTTACGGTGCTCGTTCCGTTCGCCGCAACGGTGGCCGGGCTAGGTACAAGCCACGAAGCCGATGATTTGATTCGAATCGTTCCGCAGGCTTGGGTTTTCGTCACAGTGATTGTGCCCGACCCGCCGGTGGAGTCAAATTGCAAATTATCAGCTTCGATTTTGCAAAGTACGACCGGATTAGTTATGTCTGGATTCTTGTTATCCGTTCGATTGACCGCCTGCTTGATGGAAAACGTTTGGGTGCCAAACTCAAGTATGATAATGCGCTCGGCAGACCATGGATTCACACCAATTGTCATTCTCACGGATTTACTTCCAGATCCACTCGATGGAGAAATCGCGACGTGCTCTTGAGCATTCCTGAGAGTCCAAGAGCAGCCTGTCGCAGCCGAAATCGACAAGCTAAAGGTCTTCCCCTCGCCTGGGATAATTTCAGAAAACTGTTCGGTGCCAGAACTGATTGTTGGAGAGCACGAGGCAGTGGAGGCGGCTTGTTCGATCGAGATTCGCTTGCCGGCGATCGTGGCTGACAACTTGCGTGACCGGGTCGTTGAATTGGCCGCCACATTCAGAACAACTGCACCATCGCCGCGACCACTTGACCCACTTGCAATGCTGATGGGAGATGATCTCGACGGTCGAGTTGTGGTCCAGGCGCAGGTCGAAGAGTTCGCGTTTACAGCAAAACGAAGCGCCCCGCCCCCAGCTCCGATTTTTGACGAGACTGGGGTCACTGTGTATGTGCACTTGACGGTTTTTGCAGATGCTGCGGAGAAGTTCGACGATTGCGTCCCAGCAGAAGATTGCGAAAAGCCCGCTGCCGAGAATACATCTTCTAAGCTAGCCGGATCTACTGGAAACCAACCGTTGAATTGAGTCGTGGAGAACAGGCCGTTTGAATTAAGAACGTAAATCGAGTCTTCCTGGAAGATCACAAGCAAGACGGGAAGATTCGGCAATTCAAATCCAGAAACTCCATCCCCCTCCAGCCAAGTCCGGCCACTATTGTTTGTGTAATAGATCAAGTGATCCGATGGTGCTTCGCGAAGCGAAGCGTAGGAGGCGATGATTTGTTCAGAATCGAACGGGCTAAAGGAAAGCTCTCTAACCGGAGCAGCGCGCGGAGTGAACTCGATCCAGGAGCCGGATATCAAAGATTCGACATCCTGAGATACCAAGACCTTGCCAGTGGACAAACCGACAGCTATCGATTCCTGAGCAACCGACACCGAGATTGCATCCACGCGGTCGCAAGGATGGGCGAGCGCCCAGTCTACGTCAACAGATTGGCCATCCTCGGATGACACCAGGCTTCCAGCGTAAAGTCCATCGGCACCTCCAAGCAGGATTCGGGCCTCGCCCGTGTTGAGAATCGCAAACGGATTTGCAAGCCCTGGATCCATGTTCTGAGGCAGTTTGACCTTGAGCCAGCGTTGACCCAGATCTGGTGAAAACGCCAGCTCTCCCTGGGCCGACTGTGCATAAAGTGACGAGTTCTCATTGACGTCAAAGTAAAACTGAGAGTTTGTAAGTTCTTCAAATGGAGATTGGATTCGATTGAAGCCACCTCCTTCGCTTGCCTTGAGGAAAGCGTTTCCTTCCGAAAGCAGGATGGCTCGTTCGGCATCAGCGGGATCGACGAAAAGTTGTTTGCTCGCTTGCAGGTTCAAGAGATCGAGAATAGATTGAGAAAACTGATTGAGGCTTGCAGAATTGGATTGCTGGGCCCACACAAAACCGGCGGAAAGGAGGCACAGAAGTGCCACGGTAACCCGGCGGATTTTGATTGTTTTGGAACTAGTTGTTTGCTTCGTTTGAAGTTTTGGCTTGAACATAAATTCTCCTTGGCGAGGGGTTGCCCCGCACTAGGGAATGAGTTCAGGTCCGGGAAAAGCTCATCATTCAGGTAAAAGATGCGGCGAGGGCCGTCATTAAGGAAACATCGAGAAACCGCCAGCCGCAACATCATTGAGCTTCTGCTAATTTTCGAAGCTGAGCAGACAATGCCTCCACCACCCGCTGGGCCAGGCCACTGTCCGTCGCCGAGGATTCAAGCTGTTCCTCCGCAACCACCTTCTCGTCCCGCATCAGGCGTACGCGCACCAGTACCTTCCCCCTTGCACCTCATAGCGTACCCGCGGCGAAGCGCCGGATTTCCGCGCCGGTGGCCGTATCCCGCAGCCGCGCCGTCTGGTCTAAGCTTCCCGTCAGCACCCGTCGCCCGTCGGGCGAAAACGCGACGGAATTGACACTACTTGAATGCCCCTCGAAGCTCCGGATTTCCGCACCCGTCGCCGCTTCCCAAAGCCGCGCCGTCTTGTCGGAGCTGCCCGTCAGCACCCACCGCCCGTCGGGTGAAAACGCGACTGAATAGACCGAATCAGAATGCCCCAAATGAAGTTGGAGTCTCACGGTCGGATTCTGGGCATCCACCACGCCCAAGCAGCCTACTAGCGCAAAAGCCACAACTGCCAGACATCTAAACATTACCCACCCCCAGATTCCAAGCATATGGATTCAGCGATATGTAGACTGACCCGACGCTGGCCAAGTGATTCACTGGCCCTTTCTTTAAGGACTTCCCTTCAAAGGAATTTTCGGATCGCCCACGAAAAGAAGTCGTCCTGCCGGGCCCAGCCATTGGTTGGCCCCGCAGCAACAGTTTCCACTTATCCGGCAAGGAATCCAAGACGTGCTGGCCCTCCGACGAACCGTCAAGCCGTTCGCCGTGTTCTTGCCTACCGGCTACATACTGAGCGATAAGGTGGACCGTTCTCACAAGCTTCATTGTCCTCATTTTCAGGATCTCTCCCCAGCTAAACTGTGGGCTACAAGGAAAAGCCCATTCAACAGGGCGAAATTCTTTTCTTCCGAGGCGGATCGCGGTGCGCACATCCGCCCCAGTAACTGCAAACTGCTTGGCGAATCAGCCTTGCCTCCGCGCCGGGTCGGTGCCAGCAACGCAAGCAGCGCCTTGTGAAAAGCGCGTTTCACTCTAGAAAATTTAAAAATCACTCGAAACCCGCGCTTATCCCTGACAGCTCGCTTTTGTTTTCTATGACGATCCAAGTGCAGTACTCCCCGAAAGACTCGGTCATTCTTGACTTCGCCCAGGGCCTTCGGCGGACGGAAGCCTACGCCTGCCAACCCGATCTGGCCGCGGCGACGGACCTGTTGCTGGAAGCCCTCGCCCAGGCGAATGCCGAGAGCTGGAAGGACACAGTTTTAGACTGCCTCCGGGAGCTGGAATCCGAAGCGGACACCGCGGGATTGGACCAATTGCGCCAGTGGGTCGTGGCGCTCGTATCGTTGTGGATTCGCTTGAGCATTATTTGGGATCTCGGCGGAACTGAGCCTGACGGTCCGCATGCTTTTCTTTAGCCAACATCGGGGCGGCTCCTCGATAGTGGGTTAGTGGCGATAGTCAAGTAGCATTAGCTCGGTAAGAGCTTGATCCCGCATTCCAAACACAAACCGGCAGGAGGGATTATCGTAAACGCGATATGCGATCGGTGTTCCGCCCATTTCAAGCGCGGGCGGAGTCTGACGTGAAAACGCGCTGAGAGCCTCCCGCTCGGCTTCGGACAACCGCTTCGGCACGACGACGCGCAGGGACCCTCATGACTGCGGACGCTGGCAGCCAGCGCATTGGCGGTCTCCGCAACCTCCTCCGCCAAATCGTAGGAGTCGCCGGGCGTTCTCCCAAAGCCCTTCAGTGCCGTCATTTTTGACGAAAGGCCAGGAGAGACCCGTACCCGGCCCGTTCCGCGATTTCGCTCAAGTCGGGACATGCAGGCTCGGGTTTCCAATTCGTCCGAACTTGAGCAGGCTTTTCATTGCGAAAGAATGCCTCCCA
>Ga0105044_10012716_pt1 | contig 11446 bp, 10 predicted proteins | sample MAT01_FD_78092 | JGI IMG/M metagenome (GOLD analysis project Ga0105044, IMG submission 78092) | Freshwater microbial communities from Lake Fryxell liftoff mats and glacier meltwater in Antarctica - MAT-01 | ecosystem: Environmental > Aquatic > Freshwater > Ice > Liftoff microbial mat | place...
GGGCCGGGTCGTACCGGGCCAACTGGTGTTCGAACACGTCGGCCATCAGTTTGCGGAAGCGCGCGTCGGCCCGGCCGTCAGAGAAGTTCAGATACCCCAGCGGCTTCGTCGGGTCGAACAGGCGGGTCAGTTCTGGGAAGTAGGCATCCATCCGATTTTTCCGCCCCAGAGTGCAGCGATTCCGACACTGTCAGCATAAAACAAGTCGGTTCCGAGAACCAGAAGAGTTCGACATATGGATGCGATTCCGCGGCTGACGGTCTTGATCTCCGGTTCGGGCAGCACTCTCCAGAACCTCATCGAGCGAACGGCCTCCGGTGATCTCCCCGCTTCCATCGTAGGCGTCGTGGCCAGTCGCGCAGGGATTTTCGGACTCGCGCGCGCCGAACGGGCCGGCTTGCGCGCAGCGATCGTCGAACGCAAGCCGCAGGAGACATTCTCGGAACGGGTCTTCGCCACGATCCGCGAAACCGCGCCCGATCTGGTGATTCTCGCGGGTTGGTTGCACCTGCTGACGATCCCGCCCGATTTCGAGAATCGCGTGCTGAACATCCACCCCTCGCTGCTCCCCGCGTTCGGCGGCGCGGGGATGTACGGCCGGCGCGTCCACGAGGCGGTACTGGCTTCCGGAGCGACGGTATCGGGTTGCACCGTCCACTTCGCTGACAACACTTACGACACCGGGCCGATCGTGTTGCGCCGCGAAGTCCCGGTTTGGGCCGACGACACCCCGGACACTTTGTCCCTACGCGTCCAAGCCGCCGAGTGCGAAGCCTACCCAGCCGCCATCCGGCGAATTCTGTCGGAACTTCGCCATTCTCGGTAACGTTGCCATGGGTTCTGAGAAAGAACAATATTCAACGCAGTGGTCACGGCCAAATCGCAGTTTGAGGCGTGAACGAATGGCAAAAATCAACACACCAGCCCAATGCGTCAGCAGGCAGTTCAAAACTTCTCCGGCGCGTCGTACTACTGATGGTCGGCGGGAGAGTGTCGCCTTTACAGTCTAGCAGGTACAAAATTCGCGTCTGTCCTCGCGATTCCCAATCTCGACTCCAGCCGGCGCCTCCGTCCGTTCGATACCGGCAGATACCACCGGAGCATCGCCATGGACATCGGACCATTCCTAGGGCGGCCTTTGCGCATTCTACCGGTCGCTTGGGTTCTGCTGATCGCGTCGGCGGGGAAGGCACAAGAGCACCCCGTCGTGATGGCCCCAAGCCAATTCGGCCCGCGCCCCAGCGTTTCCACCGGCTACGGGCCAGGCTTCGGATACGCCCCGGGTGTCGGTTACGGCTATGGGTTCAGCCCGCGCTTCGCCCCGCTGCCCGATCCGCGCTACCGCTACGGCCCGCGCCTCTCGGCGGGCTACGGTCTCGGCTATTTTTCGCCGCTCGGCATCGGCCCGCAGTTTGGTTACGGCCCCCAGTACGGCTACCTCGGAGGCAGTTACGGTTCGGGCTTCGGCTGGTATTACCCGGCCGCGTTCGGCAGTTTCTGGACGAACGGGTTGACGCTCTACGGGCCGCCCGTGCCGACGTTCGGCATCACGCCCGGTTCCTTCGGCGGTAGCGACGCGCACCGGAACTATTTTCTGCAGAGCTATTACGGCCTCGATTGGGATTCGTTCCGATACAAATCCACGATGCCTTACGGGTGGGAACCGACGGCGAAGTGGGCCAAGGCGATGCGGTGTCGCACCGTGGTGCGGCCGGCGCCGAGTGCCGCGAACCGGGCGCGGATCGCGATCCGGGTGCCCCACCCGGACGCCGAGCTTTGGATCGCCGGGGTGAAAATGAAATCGGCCGGGATCGAACGGACGTTCGAAACCCCCGCGCTCGAAGCCGGTGCGGCCGAGTACGAGTTCATCGTCCGCTGGATCGACCGGGGCGAATCCCGCGCCGAGTCGCGGACGGTGACCTTGAGACCGGGCGATTCACTGGAAGTCGACTTCGGCGTAGAAAAAGAGTGAGGCCGGGTCACGCAACCGCAGCGGTCATTTCGGCAATGTGCCTGGCCATCGTCCCCGCGAGGTCATCGATCCCGTTGGATCCGAGTTCCACGAGGACCGCCGCCACGGTGTCCGCGAGTGCGAGCGATTCCTCATCGATCCGCGCATTCGCAAAGATCCGTTGGGATTCGCGCAGATAGATCTCATCCGAGCGACGCATCATGTCGCGGTGGTGCCGTCCAAATTCGGTGTCCGGCATCCCGCCCCCCGGGGTGCCCCAGAGGTCATAGGCCTTGCGGTGGTCGTGTCTCGGGGTCGTGGCTCTGTCCGCCGGCGAAGGTTATTCTGCAGTCGTTGGCTCGTCAGCTCGATTGGGAGTCGCGGCGCCGTACAATTGCATCAAGATAATCGTCTTCCCACCGGAGTGCACCATGCGACTCACACGACTGCTTTTGCCCGTGGCCGGAGTGGGCCTGATCGGAATCGCCGACGCGCTGGCCGGCGAAGATGCACCGGTCCAAGTGCTCGTCCGCCAAAAAGGGATCGCGATTCAACTCGGAGATCCGAACAATCCGTCGGTCAAATCACCGGATCAGGCGGAACTCGACAAGAAGGCGCTCGATTCCGCCAACTTGAAAGCCACCGATCCGGACGGGCTGCTGAAGTATTTGAAGGAACGAACCCTCAGCGATACGGAACTGACGAAGATCCAGGCCGTTATCAAAGGGCTCGGCAGCGAAGATTTCGACGGCCGGTTGAAGGCGACCATCGACCTCGAAAAAATGGGCCCCCCGGCCATCGCGCCGCTCCGCCTCGCTTCCAAGGATTCCAACAACGCCGCCGAGGTCATCTACCGTGCGGAATGGATTTTGAAGCGAATCGAGAAGGTCTCCCACGCCGACGTCGCCTCAGCGGCCATCCGCGCACTCGCGAAAGCGAAGAGCTCGGAAATCGTCCCGACGCTGCTCGGCTTCATGCCGCTTTCGGACAGTCTCGCGGTGACGGAGCAAATCCAAGCGACCCTGACCGCCGCGGCGGTCGTCGACGGCAAACCCGACCCGGCCTTGCTCGAAGCACTCAAGAGTACCAACGTCCTTCGCCGCACAGCGGCCGCGATCGCGTTCCTCGAAGGCGCCCCCGCTGCGGATCGGGGCCGGGTCAAGGACGTCTACCCGAAGTTACTAGAACTCGCGAAGACCGAGAAAGAGCCGGTGCAGAAGTTCCAGATCATCAAGTCGCTGCTGTTGTTCGCCAAAGAAAAAGAGGCTACGGGCCTGCTGATCGAGATGATCCCGGATATGGCTCGCGGGCAAATCTGGCAGACCGAAGACCTGCTGGGGCAAATCGCTGGGAAGGACGCGCCGAAGGTGAAGTGCTTAAAAACCAAGGACTCATTGGTCAAAGCCCAGACCGCGTGGAAGGACTGGTGGAAGAAAGCCGAACCGACGATCGACCTGGCCAAACTCAGCTTGAAGCCGCAATTGCAGGGCCATTTCGTCTTGCTAGTCCACGACTACCGCTTCGGGCAAAACAGCATCCTCACCGAGTACGGCCCGGATGAAAAAGAGCGTTGGAAACTGCCGGGGCTCGGCAACCCGACCGACTTCGTCTTCGGCAAAGACGACCGCATCCACATCGTGGACCAAAACAACAGTACCGTCAGTGAGCGCGACCGAGCCGGCAAAGTCCTTTCGTCGACGCGGATCGAAATCGACAATCCCAACGGTGGCGGCAAGCTCTTTTGTCAACCGCAATCAATCCAACTCCTCGAGAACGGTAGCCGCCTCGTGGTCTGCCGGCAGGCCGTGGTCGAGTACGGTAAAGACGGCAAAGAAACGATGAAATACGTCCGGCCGAACAACGCGAACTTCGGCAACGCCGATATCTGCGCCGCCCTGCGCATGAAGAACGGCGACACGATTTTGAGCGTCCAAAACAACGGGCCCCAAGGCCAAACGCCGCAGTTGCTCTATATCGATGCGAAAGGTAAAGAGATCAAAGACAAGGTCATCAAGACCGGGCCGACCAGCTACTTCTCGTCGATCATCGAAAGCGGCGAAGATCGGGTCATCCTCGGCGAGGCCAGCAAGTTCGTGGAGTACAACCTCAAAACCGGGAAGGCGGAGGGTTTCACACGGCCCAGCAACAACCCCCGCTTCATCCAAAAACTGCCGAGCGGTAACTTGGTTTACCTCGACAACAACGTCAGCCCCCAGCGCGTCCTCGAGATCACCCCCGAGGGCGAAGAAGCGTGGTCCTACTCGATGAAGGACCCGAACATCCAACCCACCAAGGTGTTGATTCGCTGATCGGTTCACTCCCGCCGTGGCGACCATGGCGAGAGCATTCGGTAGATCGCTAGCTTTAACCGAGAATGATTCCGATTACATATCGGAATACTCCCGCCATACAAATTTGGGATCGTTTGGGCCATGAGCGGATCGTCCCAAGTCAGCGTCATTATTTTTTCGACGCGATCTGGGTCGATGGTGAAACTGGCAAAGCCATGCCATGGGCGATAAAAGCCACCGTCGTCCGGGATCACCGGGTAAATCAGCCAATCCCCCGGTTGAAGAGTCGATTGTCCTGGCACGACCGGCTGCATTCCAACTAGGTCGCAGTAATATTGGAAGCCCCAGTGGCCGTTGAACCAGATGGTTTCCCCGGGCACGGGCCGAGCGATTTCCGCGGCCCGTGCCGCCAAGATTTTTTCCGGTTGGGCGTCCCAGCAATCGACAGCGAAGAACAACAATGAGAATGCGACCGAACCGGCGGTCGCCGGTCGTAGTGACACTCCGCTGACACCGACGGCCCGGACCCCGAGCAGCGACATTGCGAAGCAGACGCCAAGCATTCGCCGCGCAGCCGGGAACGGCGAAAGACCGAGCGCCCCGGCCGCTTCCAACAACACCCAGCCGATGAGGAAGACGGAGTCGGACCATTCGGCATCCCGCAGCATCTTCCAAGTCGCGCACCAGAAATTGCAGAGGATCAGCGCGCCGAAGATTTGGAAAGTCAGGAGCGCGCCGTGCCATTCGGATAGCGATACCAAAAATATAGGGATCAGAAACCCGGCGCAGACCAGAGCCGTCCCCAGTGCAACGCGAGGTCGGAACGCGGACGCTAGCCAAAGTGAGACGCCGAGCATTAACCCGCCGAATTGCCCGAGCAGAGGTTGCACCAAACTCAATCGCGTGTCGAGGGCGTCCGCGAGATTCAAGGCCTCGTCGCGATCCCCTTTGGCGTTGACCCAAAAGTGTGAGTGGCCGTACTTCTGAATCAACCAGTATTCCCAAGCCCAGAAGGCCCCGGCCGCCACCGACACCCCGATGATAGCGGCCACCCAGCGACGGTGGAGCATGGCATACCAAACGAAAACGACCGGCAAGACGAGCAGGCTGTACTTCGTCTGCATCGCTAAACCCGCCACCAGTCCGGAAGCGAGGATCGGTAGTATCCGCCGCCGGTCGCAACCACCGATGAACAGCCGCAGCGCCGCCATCCCGAGCGCAAGCGCCGGCACATCGAGCATGAAGTTGAAGAGCACCAACACGGCCGGAGAAAGCGCGACCACGATCAATCCCGTCCGCTCTTGCCCGGGGGCGAATCGGGCAACGTGCCACGCCGTCGACCGGCACAAGATCAGCGCGAAAGGAAAGAGCCAAAGCTTGAGCAAGAAGAGGTGTTCGCCGAAAATCGCGATCCCCAAGCCGAGCCAATACGGCAGTACCGGCGGCATCAAGACGCCCATCGCCGGCTCGGGCGCGGCGTTCCAAAACATCTCGAAACCGTACGGGTCGGCCGGGTGCTGCGACAGATGCCGGGCGAAGAGCAAGTACGCGGTGTCGTCTACAACCGCGGGTTTGAGACCGTTCAACGCCGTCAGGGCCAGCGACGCAATCCACGCCCACTTGTACGCCGGTTTCAACGCCAACTGCTCCATGCGAATCCCCGTTTCCCGGCCCGATTGTGGTTCGCACCCGCGCCGTTCGGTAAACTAATTACAACGTACTTCACGGTGCTCACTAGCTTATGCGAACGCTCACGCTCATCGACAAACCGGCTGAAACCAAGACGCCGATTGCGAATCGCCGCCTGCCGGATTGGCTCCGGCGCCCGCTGCCCTCGGGGAACGAGAACCACTTCACGAACGGCTTGATCGAGGAACTGAAACTCGAGACCGTTTGTGAGAGCGCCCGCTGCCCGAACCGGCCCGAGTGCTGGTCCCGCCGCACGGCGACGTTCATGGTTCTCGGCAACGTCTGCACCCGCTCGTGCGGGTTCTGCTCGGTGCCGAAGGGGACACCGGAATTGATCGCCGACGATGAACCGGCCCGGGTCGCCGAAGCGGCCCACCGCCTCGGGTTGAAGCACGTGGTCATCACCTCCGTGACGCGGGACGACCTCCCCGATGGTGGGGCCGACCACTTCTACCGATGCGTACTGGCCGTGCGGGAACGCACCGGCTCGGCGGTCGAAGTGCTGACGCCGGACTTCATGGGGAACAACGCCGCCATTGATCGGGTGATTGAAGCGAAGCCGGAAGTTTTCAATCACAACCTCGAAACGGTTCCGCGACTCTACGGCCGAGTCCGTGGCCGGGCCGACTATCGCCGCAGTCTCAACCTGTTGGATCGCGTAAAAACCCGTGCTCCGGAGCTCGTCACGAAGGCGGGGTTGATGCTCGGTATCGGCGAAACCATCGACGAACTCTTCGATGTTCTCGCTGACTTGCGGGACATCCGTTGCGATGTCCTCACGCTCGGGCAGTATCTCGCCCCGTCACTGAAGCACATCCCCGTATCGCGGTTCGTCTCGCCGGCGGAGTTCGACGAAATCGCCGTCCGCGCCCGAACGATGGGTTTCCAGCAAGTCGTGGCCGGGCCATTCGTGCGCTCCAGCTACCACGCCGCTGACATGGTTCCCCACACGCATTGAGCGCCCATGTTTTTCTCGTTGGACGGCATCGACGGCACCGGCAAATCGACGCAGGTACGGCTCCTCGCCGAAACGCTGCGCGGTCGCGGGTTTACCGTGACCACCTGCGTCGATCCGGGCGGCACCGAACTCGGCGCGAGACTGCGCGAGATATTGCTCCATGGTCGCCAAACGGACATGAGCCTGCGGGCCGAGTGCCTGTTGTTCATGACTAGCCGGGCGGAGGTGGTGAGCCGTGTGATCGCCCCGGCTCTGGAGCGCGGGGAAATCGTCTTGTCGGACCGTTATCTGTTGGCGAACATCGTCTATCAAGGGCACGCCGGCGGATTGAATCCCGATGAGGTTCGGACGCTCGGCGAATTCGCCACCGCGGGAATCCACCCCGATCTGACGGTGGTTCTCGATCTTCCCGCGGAGATCGCACGACAACGCCGGACGGGGCTCGCCGACCGCGTCGAAAGCCGCGGGGTCGATTATTTCGAACGGGTCCGCACCGGATTTTTGGTCGAGGCCGCCCGCACTCCGCAGCGGTTCCGAGTCGTCAATGCCTCTCCGAGCATCGAAATCGTTCACGCCGCCATCGCCACCATCGTCGACCAACGGCTCCGCGCGGGTTAACACATGGGTTGGGAACGCATCCGCGGGCACGACGCCAACGTCGCTAAGCTGCAATCGGCGTTCGCCCGCAGCCGCTTGGCGCACGCCTACTTGTTCGTGGGGCCGGACGGCATCGGCAAGCGACTTTTCGCCGAAGAGTTCACCAAAGCGGTCTTGTGCGAACACCCCCCGGCCGCGCTCGTCGCCTGCGACCGTTGTCCGAGTTGCGTCCAAGTCGCGTCGAAAACGCACCCCGACGTGACGAGGGCGGCGAAGCCCGACGACAAGCTCGAACTGCCGGTCGAGGTCGTCCGCAGTTTTTGCATGCAACTCGGATTGAAGCCCTCGCGGGGCAGTCGGAAGGTGGCGATCCTCGAAGACGCGGACAGCTTCAACGACGAATCGGCGAACTGTTTTCTAAAGACGCTCGAAGAACCGCCGCCCGGTTCCGTCCTGATCCTGCTAGCGAACTCGACGGAACAGCAACTGCCGACGATCCTGTCCCGCGTTCAGATTTTGAGATTCCACCCGCTGAGCGTCCCAGATCTGGAGCGGGTGTTGACCCTCCACGAAGTCGGCGATGCGGCGGAGATCGCCCGACTCGCGCGGATCGGCGGCGGGAGCGTCGGCGTCGCACTGAGCTTGGCCGGCGCCGAACTGGGCGAGTTCCGCGCGGTGTTGTTGAACGCGATGATTCAGAACAGGCCCGACTCCCCGGCGCTCGCCGAGAAGTGGCTGCGCTTCACCGAAGACGCGGGCAAAGACGGCGCCGCCCAACGTGGCCGGACCTCGGCGGTCCTCCGATTGCTGATCTCGCAATTGCAAGCGGCGTTGCGGCTAGCGTTCGGTTCGGCGGTCGACGATCTCGATGCCGAAGAGCAGGGTCAACTGGCCGTGTTGGCCCGCAACGCGGGGCCCGACGGCCTGATGGCGATGCTCGAAGCCTGCGTCGAAGCGGAGCGGCTGATCGACCGGCGTGTGCAACTCGCCCTGATTCTGGAACAACTCGCCGACAAACTCTGCCCGGTCCGAACGCGGATTTGACCACTCACTCCGGCGCGTAGATCGTTCGGCCGCCGTCGACGGGCAAGCAGACACCGGTGATGAAATCGTTCTCGACCAGTGCCAGTACCGCTTGGGCGATGTTCTCTGGACTGCCTTCGCGCTTCACGAGCGTTGCGTCGATCGCGCTTCGGCGCTCCTCCTCGGGCAAATCGGCTGGCAGCATCACCGGGCCGGGGAGGATCGCGTTCACGCGCACGCGCGGGTTGCGGGTGCCCAGTTCCACGGCAAAGCTGCGTGTCATCGCCGTCACTGCACCTTTGCTCGGGAAATACGCCGCGTAACCGAGGTAGGGTCGCACCTCGGCCCAATCACCGATGTTGACGATGACCCCGCCAGCGGGTTGCGTCACCATCTTCAAGCCGACGCGTTGGCACATCAGGAATGTGCCGAGTGCGTTGGCATCGAAGTGCGTCTTAACGTCCGCCGCGGTGATCTCTTCGAGCGCTTTGCGCTTCCAGATCGCCGCCGCGTTGACGAGGACATCGACGCGGCCGAAGCGGGCGAATACCGCCTCGACCAAAATGTTCACTTCCGATTCTTCGGCGAGGTCGGCTTGAAACACTTCGACGGCGACGCCGCAGCCCGCGATACCCTGAGCGGTCTCGCGGGCTTCGGCTGCGGAAGTTCGGTAGTGCAAGGCGATGGAATACCCACGGCGGGCGAACGCTTCCGCGACGGTCGCGCCGACGCGTTTCTTCCCGCTCCCCGTGATCAACGCGACCGCCGCAGGGTTCATCGGAGTAACTCGTTCAGGGTGTAATAGGCTTCTTTGTGGAGCAAATCCCGCCCGTCGGCCGAGCGGACGCCGTTGAGTTTGAAATCGTAAACTCGGCCGACGCGGAGTTCGGGAACGTCGAGGCTCACGGTTTTGCGATCCCCGGACAAGCGGATGGCCGCGACCTTTTCCGGTTGCGTGTCGGTCTCGGGGCAGCCATAATTGCTGTTGTAAATGTACGTGAACGATTTAAGCGCGAAGGCGTCGGTCTTGGCGACGGCGTCCGGGTCGAGGGGCTTCGTGAAGCTGAAATCAAAACCGGTTTTCGTCAGCTTCACAGTGTGGACTTCCATCGGCACATCGCCGAGGAAACTGAGGCGTTGCAGGCCCTGGGGTTTGCCGCCGAGCGATCCCCAACCGCGGTTGGTTTGGCCGACGTACAAGCTGCCGTCGGGCCCGAAGGCGAGGCGGTTGACGCCGCATTGAAAGCCGCTGCGGAAGGGGAAGCAGGCCCCTTGGAAGACGCCGTTGACCTTTTCCAACGCGACTCGCATGACGACGGCTTTGGTTTGATCGCCTACAAAAATCTGCCCGGTGAACGGCCCGAATTTGCCGGCTGTGGTGTCCCACTTCGGCTCGCTCACCGACTGGCCCATTCGGCCGTAGGGGAACCAAATCGCGGGGCGTTCGACCTCGGGGAAGCCCTTGGGGGTCGTCTTCCCGGGCGCCGGCTGGCCGTCGTACATCATGCCGCTGGCGACTTTGTCGGAGCGTTCCGCGTAAGGCGAATCTTTCAACCAACGCAGGCCGGCTTGGTGCCCGTAGAACTTGCCCTTCTGAATGTGGCAAAGCTTGTTGCTGGCGCACCATTCCCCTTGATTGTCGGCGTAGAACAAATCGCCTTCGGGGCTGACCGTCACCCCGTTGGGCGAGCGCAGGCCGTAAGCGAACGGTTCCGTCTTCCCGGTCTTCGGGTCGATCTTCATGCACCAGCCCCGGAAGGCCCCCTTCGCTTGGTGCCCGCCGCCGAAACCGACGTTCAGTGTCACGTACATGTCACCGGCCTTGTCCACGGCCGGGCCGAAGCAGTATTCGTGGTAATCGCCCGAGACGCCCCACGCATCGGACACGGTGTTGAATTCGTCGGCGACACCGTCGCCGTCGGAATCGACGACCCGCGTGAGTTCAGGCCGTTGGCCGACGTACACGGTCTTGTTGTCCGGGGCGTAGATCCCGAGCGCCTCGTGCAATCCGCTGGCGAATTTGGTGAATTTGATATCGGCCTGGTTCTTGGATGTCGGGTTGCTGATGAGCCAAATTTCCCCGCGACGGGTACAGGCGAGCAACTTGCCATCGGGCCGGAAGGCGAGGCCACCGACTTCGAGGACGCAATCCGCCGGCTCTTGGATCGTCGTGATCTCGTAGAACTTGGATTCCCCGGTGGTGTCGGTCGAAACGGCGGGCGAACCGGTGCGCGGGAAGTCCTTGGCAAATTGCTGTTGGACTTTCTGCGGCAGCGTATCGGGTAGTTCCGGAGCGACGTACACTTCCCAACCGCCGCCGTACTGGCAGACCTTCAGAAGAAGTTGATTCTTGCCCGCTTTCAGCTTCAGTTGCGTGAAAAATTGATCCGGCGCCGCCGGTTGTTCGCGGTTTTCGTTGAGGATCCGCGTCCCGTTGAAGAAGACGCTCATCGTATCGTCGGAACCGAGAGAGATTGGCAATCGACCCGCTTCGGTCGCGTCGAACTCGTGATAGAGGTAGATCACGGCGTCGTTGTTGTCTTCGGGGATGATCATCTTGAGGTCGAGAATCTTGCCGAGTTCGAAGCCCTTGAATTCCTGCCAGCCGAACTTCTTGTCGTTCTTACCGACGAAGGTCGCCTTCAAATCGACCTCCTTCTCCGGTGGGTACTTCACGTCGATGCCTTTTTTGTCCGGGTTGTCGAACGGCCCGGCAAAGTACCATTTGCCGGACAGATTCGGCATCCCGAACGAAGCGAGGGTCGCCTTGGCCGTCTCGACGCGGGTCGCCTTCTTGACATACACGGCCTCCGGTTTGGGGTCGGGCTTCGGTTGGGCGAGCACGACACTGAGAACCAAAACGGCAAGACCGAACGAAGCGAGGAATAGGTTTCGCATGGCGGGATCCAAAGGGGATTGGCGAGCCGAACTCCGTGA
>Ga0105044_10012718_pt1 | contig 11446 bp, 6 predicted proteins | sample MAT01_FD_78092 | JGI IMG/M metagenome (GOLD analysis project Ga0105044, IMG submission 78092) | Freshwater microbial communities from Lake Fryxell liftoff mats and glacier meltwater in Antarctica - MAT-01 | ecosystem: Environmental > Aquatic > Freshwater > Ice > Liftoff microbial mat | place...
ATCTCGTAATATTGCTTGCGTTCAATAAGGATTTGGCTTGACAAACTGTAAAAACGTTCGCCACTATTTTCAGCACGAGCAAGCAACATATCTGTTATTGCTCTTCCAATTCTTCCATTTCCGTCATCAAATGGATGAATGATGATAAACCAAAAATGTGCAATAGCGGCTTTCAATACAGGATCAAGTTTAATGTCATTATTGAACCAAACTAAAAACTTCCCCATTTCTACTTTTACAAGCTCGGGATTTACGGCTTCGTAATGCACCTTTTCCTTGCCTATTGCACCAGAAACTACTTGCATATTACCTGTTCGGTATCGCCCTACTTCTATTTTATAAGGTCCGCTGTAACCTGTGGGGAAAAGTGCTGCGTGCCAGCCAAACAAACGTTTTTCGGTTAAGGGTGTGGTGTATCGTTGGGTAGCATCAAGCATCATTTCAACAATACCTTCTATATGGCGGTTACTTAGTATTAATCCTGCGATGTTGATGCCTAAACGCCTTGCAATAGATGAACGCACCTGTTCGTAGTCAAGTAATTCACCTTCTATTTCCGATGATTTTACTACATCTAAGGTTAAGGCAGTGAGCGTGGCTTCTTCTTTGGCAGAAAAGCCCAGTGCATTCATGTGGCCAATAATTTTGCCTTGCATAAGTCGTACTTCACCAAACACGGCATTTATAACTTTATCGTTCCACGAAAAATTTGTCCAGTTTTTCTGCTGATAGATGTATTTTACCATTGAGCCATGTCAATTATGCGGTAAATATAGTCATTATTCACCGCATATTTGCGGCAATTATTTCGTTTTTTCACGGCAATGGAACAAATTCTGACAATTCAGTTTGATGTTATAGGTTTCCTACCATTGACTATAATGGCAAATCTGATAGGCATAGGGTTAAAAAAACTTAATTGTACATTACAGTTCTTTCAATTCTACTAAATAAACTCAAAAAGATATACTACGTTTCGAAAATTAAAGAAATGAATTGCTTCAAACTGTAAATCGGCTTTGAGATTACTGCTAATATCATACAAGACGAAATTAATCTTTCGAATTTTTGTCTCAGACGCTGATTTAATGTGAAATTGCAAATTACAACCTGGTAATTTTTCAAGGTAATATAATTTGCAATTTCTATTTTAAGTTGCGAAGTTGCGGGTTGGTTAATTCCCTGTTTTTTTCTTTATCTTTTCAACGGCTTCAAATACCAGATTGTCGTCGACCTTTTCCTTACTTTGCACGCGGTAGGCAAATGATAACCGCATTTCCTGCATCAATTCAACCGTTGAATGAATGCTCGTTTTATCCCAATTCAATCTGTTTCCTGAGTGCATGCCGATTTCATCCGCGGCAGATTCGATATCGTGATCAGTACCGAGATATGCGAACGCCCAGTTGTTTTCTTTGAGTGTTGTAATCATGTCCTTAATCTCCTTGCCGGTAAACTCCCTGGAAACGTTTTCAGCTCCATCAGTTATAATGGTAACCAGCACGTGGTGGTCGGGTTTGCCATATACCAAATGCTTCACCTTTAATATAGAGGAACCCATTGCATCCCAAAGGGGAGTATTATCATTTGGCCTATAGTTACTTTCAGAAAGTGATACCGGTTCGTTCAGCATCTGATTAAATACTATCGTTTTAATACCTTTTCCGTTGAAGGTGAAAAAACTGATACGATGTTCCTGATCCGGATTTTCAGATAAAAGCGATTGATTCTGCTGCATCAGCGCATTAAAAGAGCTGATTGTTTGGTCAGCAATAGATTGCATGGACCCGCTTTCATCTAAAATGATGAGGTGATGGATGTTTGTGGTGGCTGTTTTTTCTGTCATAAAAGGCGATTTAGAGGTGAATAATGAAAAAATGAGGTATAAAGCATAATTTTATGCTCAAATACTTTGCAAATATGCAATATTAATTTGCAAATTGCAAATATTATGAGCATTTTTGATAAATAATTATGGCTTACGGACAAAAAATTAAGGAAATACGGAGAGCGAATCTGCTGAGTCAGGAGGAATTTGCTAAACGCGCAGGTGTTAGTCGAAGCATTGTCAGTCAGATAGAGATAGATAAGATACGACCAACGCTGGAGGCGCTCAAGCGCATTTCGCAGGAATTTCAAGTGAGCCTCGATTATTTGATGAGCACCGAGGCGCCGCCTTCGGAAACCGAAGACCTCCCGTTTTTCAATATAGATAGGAAACCGAGGCAGTTTTCAATGATGATAAAAAAATCGGAGGCAACACATAATTTTATGTTTAGTGAAAGTGAAGATTTATATTTCGATAAGTTTCAATCCCAGCGTTTTAAAGAAATACCGTTCTTCTCACTGGGTGATAGACGAGCATTCAGAAATTTCACAGATCTAAGTAGTATTAGTGAAAGGCTTCCAAAAATGCTGCTTCCAGTCGATGGACAAGGCCCTTACATTGCATTTGAAGTGCTGAGCACAATATTTAACCACCTCGAAATTCTCATCTGCGAAGCATCAAATATTGCAGCAACGCATGAACATCAATTGGCTGTTGTTACCACCGTTGATCGCATTTACCATGGCACCATAAAAAGTATCGACAGCGCCACCCTCAAATTTGATAAAATCCCGATTGCTGTAAATACAATTTCCTCCATTTGGAAAGTAATTTTAGTAATGGCACCACCCGATGCTACAGAAAATTTAAAAGAGCAAATGGAGAAAATGCAAAAGATGCTGGAGGAGATGAAGGGCAGAGTGGAGTGAAATAATTACAAAAACCTATATAACTAATAATAAATTTGACTACTAGCGGAATACTATTTTAACTTGCGGAGCCGCGGGTTGGAAACCGCGCGACAGCGAGATAATTATTAATCTAAAAATAAAATAGCACAACAAATTTCAGCATCCAATTCAGCAAATCATTAATAACCTAAATTGTCCCGATTTTTCAAGTGGTGCACGGTGAATACATGGTGGCACAATGCTTTCCGGATAATCGACTGCTAATCGCCACATATTTCCCACACCTAAACTTATTACATTAGCATTTGGATTGGCTGCATAGTGCAGGTCGTAAAAATGTTCCGTTAAATAGGATTCAAACCCCGATTCTTTTTCGTGATATTGTTTTTTAAGTTCATTGCGTATTTCCGGTATAAGCACCTTCTGTATGCCTTGTGCATTTGGCAGAATTTCGCTGGAATCGCCAAAATAAGTGCATAAAAAAGTATCTATTGGCAATGGTGAGCGGTCTATATGAAAAGAATAAACATCGGTTGCGCAAATATTTTCGGGTTCATCTTTATCATAATACTTTATCACATTAAGTGTTGGCAATGCACCATAATCTTGCAACAATTTAAAGTCATGTAATAAAATTTCACGCGCTATTTGCCCCGCCTCACTCAACTTTAATGTATGCAGTTGAGACAACTCAATTGTTGTTACATTTCCAGTTAATGTTAGCTTATGCACAACTTCGCTAAAATCACCTGTCAGCTCACGTTTCCAACAAATGGCATTCGTATCACCCATAAATAGATTGGTAACAAGGTCATTAAAATTAGTGACAACTAGAACTTGATTATTTTGGGGTGAGATATTTTGCATTAGTACGTAAAAACTTTGCTGACGGTTTTTCGAATTTTAAATAAATAGTTACATTACGATTCATTCAAAATTAAACAATAAATTTCGATAAAAATTGTATCTACGGACTGATATAAAGTAATTATAATCTAATTGAAACACTTCCATTCAAAAATAACCAGCCTAATTCACTTGTCAATAAATTTTCCTCAAATTCACGAAAAACTGTTGACCCAAAAAATGTCACATTTTTTACCCTGAAAGGCAATTAATAAGCAGTGTTCAGGTATTTACCAAGCCGCAACCCTGTCACATAAAATTGAGAAAACTACGATAAACAACGATTTAGGTTACATAAAGGATTGCCATTAATATGGTAAATTAATGATACCATTTACTTTCCAAATAAATGAATACGTTCTCTTCAGTTTTCAACCTACGCATCAATTGGACGGTTGATTGCAGCTTTTGAAAACAGGTGCTGTTGCATTTCATAAATAAAAAAATGTTTTTCAAAATGATTTGATTCGATTTTTTAAGTTAGTGATTCAAAAATAGAAGTTAACGGCAGACTCTATAGCTATTGGGTTTAAAAAAAATGATCAGGTGTCAATTGAGGCCAACATTACAGCTCACTCAAAAATACCAAATAAAATTAAAAAGGTGTACTACCTTTAGAAAAATTAAAGAAATGAATTGCTTGAAACTTTAAATCAGCTATGAAATTACTTTTAATATCTTTCAGGACGAAATCACACTTTCGAATTTTTGTCGCAGACGCTGATTTGAGGTGGAATTACAAATTGCCGCCAAGTAATTTTTCAGGGTAAAATAATTTGCAATTACTATTTTAATTTGCGGAGTAGCGGGTTGGAAACTGCGCGACAGCGGCATTGCATAAGTATAATTGCTGGTATATAAATTAGCCACTAGCTATCACAGCATTGCCAACTTCCGAAAAATAAATGGGTTGGTATTATAACCAAAAGAAATATTTAAAATTTATTCAACTAAATCAGATTGCGAATAAAAATTATAAACTAATGACTTCAGAACAAGCACACAATTTTTTAAACAGTAGTTTTGGGACGCATTTTAAATGTATTAGTAGCATGCAAATTTTAGCAAATAATTAATATCAAAAAGATAAGCATCCGTTAAAACGCCCTAAAAAATTACATTTTTAACTGTTTAGAATTGAAACTGATTTAAACTTGGGGTTTTGCACCTTGCAAAGCTGTTGTGGAACATTTTACTTTTGGTCTTACAATATGCTGGTTCATTTGTCAGCAAATTTTATTCTGTCGTTTTCTTTTTTTGCTTTACCTTGTTTCACTGCTGTGTCTATGACGCAACGCAATAACGTGTCAATCTGTTTACCAACTTTAGCAAAACCAAAAGTGCGAGCCAAGTAACGCAGCAATTCATCTTCTTCAATACTCAAATTGTTTGTTACCGCTTCCTCTAAAGCTACTAAAATTTCTTCGGGAGCAATGTCCTCCATATTTCGTTTTTCAATGTCGTTGCTACGGTAGTTATCTAAAGTTGTATTGTTACTCCAATAAAATGGCTGATGATGTATCGTCTGCGCTAAGTTCATCTCTCTGATAATACCGTCTAAATAATTGTCTAACCTTGCCCCTGCGCGTCTGGTATTCCACGCTTGCAATACTTTTTTATACAATAAACTTTTGCTTAGCGGAGCTTCTGTGTCTACTAATAATTGTATCTGTTGTTTTATGGTATTGCGGTTTTGAAACTCAAATATTGTTTCACTACTCGCATTAGTAACTGGAGTTAATGCATAGGCTGCATAAGGTTTTTGTTTACTTGTAACATTGATGGTTACAATTACTTCTGGAATTTCTTTAATAGATTCTAATGCCAATTCATCAATAGGTTCCGAGCTAATTATATCTTCAACTTCGGGCTGTGCTTGTATGTGTTTTACTCTTTCTATTATTAAATCAATAATTTTATCCGAATTTTCATACCAGTCAATTGTCCAAATACGATAAATATTCCAACCTAATGCCTTAAGAACGGAAGGCATTACCATTTCTCTGTCATTCATGGTGAGTGCATTATAATAATAATGACCATCAACCACTATTCCCAAAATATATTGTTGTGGCTTATCGGGGTGAACAATACCAATATCCAATTTAAAACCTGAAGTGCCAATATTACACCTAACTTCTAGTCCTTTTTCTGCTAATTTTTTACTAATAGATTCCGATAAATGTTGCATATTAAATGCTTCCTGTACATCTTCGGGACGTACAATTAAATGCCCCTTTTCTGCAAATTGCATAAAGGCTTTCAAACCTACAACACCCTCAGCAGCAGTGCGACCTAAATCAATTTGTTCTGCTCGCAATGTAGCGAATATATGCATTTCATAACGGGCACGAGTTATGGCTACGTTTAATCTACGCCAGCCGCCATCACGATTTAAAGGACCAAAATTCATACTCATTTTCCCTTCTTCATCTGGCGCGTAGCATACGGAAAATAAAATAATATCACGTTCATCTCCTTGAACATTCTCCAAGTTTTTTATAAATAAGGGCTCAACACCTTCATTGGTAAATTCCTCCAATTTCGTGTCAGACGCAAATAGATTTTGCAGCCTTTCTTCTATCAGACTCTGTTGTGTTTGACTAAACGTAACAACACCTACACTCAATTTTCGTTTTTTTGAATTGCTGTAATGTGATTTTATGTATTGTACAATTTCATCGGCTTCAAATTTATTGGTGCGTGTTTTTCCTTTATCATAAAATCCGCCAATACGGTGAAATTTTACTTTACTGTTCAAATCATCGGATGAAGGGAATGTAAGAAGTTTGTTTTCATAGTAATTTACATTGCTGAAAGCAATTAGACTTTCATGTTTGCTGCGATAGTGGCGCAACAAATATTTTGAAGGTACGGATATTGACAAACAATCATCTAAAATACTTTCCAAATCTTCTACCTCCAAATTTTCTTCATCCAACTTTACTGTGCTGAAAAATGAGGTAGGTGGCATTTGCTTGGGATCGCCAACTATGATAGACTGCTTTGCCCTCGCCAAGGCGCTCACTGCTTCGCAGGTTGGCAACTGTGAAGCCTCATCAAAAATTAAAATGTCAAAATGTTTAGAGTTCACATTAAAATACTGTGCGACTGAGATTGGACTCATTAACATACAGGGAGCAATACGCGGTAATAAAGCAGGTATTTGGTCAAATAGTTTTCTTAAGCTCAATCCTCTCCCTCTGCTTTTAATAGCGCGCTTTAATATGCCAATTTCAGAACTTTGCATTGCTTCGGCTGTGGTGTTCGGCAATTGGGCCGCTAACTTCATACGTAATTCCTGAATGGTAAGATATTGAAAGTCTTTTGCAATTTTTTTATACAAGTCTACTTTACTTTCAAATAATCCAGCATTAAATAAACTCAATGATTCGTGTTGCGCTATAATACGTTCTGAGATGGAAGCATGTACGCTGTAATTAAAGTAATCCATAGCATTATCCGCATCCCATAATTTATTCTCATAATCATTTATAAACCATTGTAATTGCAAAACTTCGCCTTGGCTACGAAGTTGCAAATAGTTCATCCAATTTTTTAATTGCGGAGTATGTTTTTGGATGTTTTTCAATTGTATTATTGTTTCATTTTGCCAGTTTTCTTTTTGTAGAAAATGAATACCCGTAAGCGTTACATAATTTATATTTTGCTCCTTGAAAGTGGATACTAATTGTATAAAATCTACAATTTCAGAAAGGTTGCCATGTACAATTTCATTAGAATATTGCAAGTTTTTTTCTTGCCAAGATTGGACCCATTTACCAAGCGCATTGCGCTCCCAATTGTTTGTTTTATTGCTTAAATGATGAACTAATGCAGCTCTATTGTCAATATCAAATAAATTTGTTTGTTCACCTTTGTATAAATTACCAAATGCCTGTTGCACAGCCACAAAGCGAGTTTGTTGCAGGAGACGTTGCACTTCCTGTAACTGATTATTATAAGAAAAAAGTTGCTCTAGTTCGCTGTCATCTTTAAATGGAGTATTTCTAAAAACAGCCAACTGTTTCCTAATTTTTCTTGTTTGGAACCACTTTGGTAAAAACCAAGCTTGCTGCGCCTGTTTCCATTGTATTTCGGAGTCTGAAACATCTGCGTTCAAAACATTACGGTTGTAATTTTTAAAAATGTTGTTTAAAACAGACTGATATTGACTGAATGCTTTACTCCATTCTTCATAAACATTGTAATTTTCATTGTCAGATAAATAGTGTACAAATTCTAATGAAATATCAGGCAATTTTTGCAATGAAACTACTATCTGAACAAATTGTTCCCACTCTGTTCTAGATTGGATTGAAAAAGGAAAATATATTGCTTTAGCCAGCGATTGCGATTTAGTTTGCAAATCAGGCAAAAGGTTTAATAATTTTTGTGTTTGTATTGCAATATCATCATTTAGCGTAGAAGTATACCGCGTTACATTTAAAGCGGTTAAAGGATTTTCAGAAGGGTGAATGATTAATTTTGTTATGGATTGAAACTGCGGAAGCCAATCTATCCATTGTTGCCAAAGTGCTGCGTTTAATAGCTGAAGCACTGATTCGGGTATGAAATTTTTTGGAAAATTTTTATCTTTATATTTCTCTAAAGTAGTAATACTTTCGTATAAATTCCAACCTGTTTGCTGTTTTTTGTGCAACACATTTACGTAACTGCTTATAGCTTTTTTAGCAGTATCCAAACGTTGTGCCTCTTGCTGAAAATCGGCTATTTTTGTAAGTTTTAATGTTTCAATTGATTTTGCCAATTGTGCTAATACATCAGATTTCTTAGATTTATTGGAATGCAATTCCAAGGTAAACGGCGCAAGTCCAATTTGTTCCAATCGCCTATGCACTACATCCAAAGCTGCTTTTTTTGCTGCAACAAACAAAACTCTTTTACCATGATACAAAGCATCTGCAATAATATTGGTAATAGTTTGAGATTTGCCAGTACCGGGAGGACCATGCAAAATAAAACTACGCCCTTGCTGTGCTGTAATCACAGCATCCATTTGCGAAACATCAGTCGCGATGGGTAATACTACGTCCTGCGAATTAATGTTGTCAAAATCATGCACAGCATGCTGTTCGAAATTTTCATTAAATACTAGTTTGCCCTCCACTAAACTGCGCACCATATCGCTTTTTAGCAATTCTTCTTGATGAACTACAATGTCTTTCCACAGAATCAGTTTGCTGAATGAAAAATTACCTAATATTAATTGCTCTTCTACATTCCAACCTTTCAACTGCATTATAGCTCTCCGCAGTGTGCCCATTACTTTTGCTACATCAACTCCTTTTTCATCAGTTGGTAGTTGTTCTAATGCACTTAAATTTAGTTCATACTCCTGGCGAAGAAATTCCACCAACGTAATGTTTAACATCGTTTCTTCCTCGCGGCTTTTCAATGTAAACTTGCTGTTTACAGACCTGCGGCTTATTTCTACCGGCAACAGCAGAATAGGTGAATAGCGCGGTTGTTCAGGTACTTTTTTATCAAACCATTTAAGTAGCCCAACCGCTAAATACAAAGTGCTTGAACCGTTTTCTTCAATTGATTGCTTTGCATTTTTATGGATATAAATGAGAATATTATCTAAATCTTGCTGATGATAGTGCGTTAATAAGCGGCCATGCTTTAACTCATCATTTGCTAATTGGTATAAAGGCGATGAATTATGAAGTGGCTGTGACAACAAATTATATTTCCGCAATTCCTCTGCGTTGGGATTAGGCATAATGGAAAAAGTCTTTCCATCTGATAGTGTGTCCTCCAAGTTACTTAGGTCAATATCTACCAATTGAAGCATATTACGGGTGATGCGCAGGTTCAGCAAATTGTTACGAAGTGATAAATCTAAAAGTTTGCGTTCCCATATTTTTTGCTTTGTTTTTGGTTGTTTACTTTGCAATAATTCGTCTTGGTAAATAGTCCCAATCTCAAAACGTTTTTCCATCGCAGTCGCTTCTGTTTGCTTTATGGCTTCTTCATCAAATTGCGTCCCCGCAGCATTTGAAATCAAAGGCAATGGACGTATGCGTAAAGTTCTTGCACGTTTTATATCAACTGAAAGCAAAAAATCTTCTTTTTGAACTAATTGTGCTTCACCTGCATTAAGTGCCTCACTGAACTTAATGTTATTCCCCTTACACACGCTTGTTGCTTCAACGGCGGCCATTTCACGAATGCCTTTTGAAAGACGTTTAGTAATGGCGGCTTTATCATCATTAATAACTTCAGAAAATTTATCGTCCTGCAGCCAGCAACCAATAAAAGCATGACCACGAACAATAACTATAATTGGGTTTAGGTCAACAGCCTCTAAACACGCGGCAAACAACAAGCTTATGTCAATGCAGTTTCCGAATTTCTCTAGCTGAATAGTATTAAGTAACCGCAACCTTTGACCAGTCTCTTCATAACCTGGAGGTAATGAACTGTAAATAATTTCCTCGCATTGTATTGCTGAATAAATAGCTGACATAATTTGCAACACACGCTCGGTGTCATTGCTCTGATAACCTTCAAAAGCCGTTTTTAATCCCTGGCTTTCTAAAATTTCAACAGCTTTTCTTTTGATGTGATAGATGTAAGGATGATTTGGCGTAACATAAGCTGCTATCAGTTCGGGCAATACTTGAAATCCTCCAAAGTGTTCTAATGACTGAATATCTATAGTAATCGTTTCCTTGAGTATTACAATTTCTTTCTCACAAACTTCAATGGTAAAATTCGCCTTTTCAGTTTCAGATAGGTTGTTAAGAAATTCACGGTTTACTTTCAAATTTTCTAACGGTATTTTTACATCTCGTTTAGCGGGAACGGATGAAACAGTAAAACTAAATGGCTCAATACAAGGAAGGTCAGCAGTTATCTTTATTTGAAGCTGAGCAGAATTAGTTTCTGAAGTATTTTCAATCGTCAATGACTGAATGGGCTTAATATCGTTCAGATACAAAGAGATGTTTAAAAATGGAAGTGTCTGCTTATGTATTAGGAGAGTAGATTGTTCTTGCATACGTTGTTAAATTTTTATCCAGAATTTCAGTAAAAAAATTGTTTTAATTTTCTATAAGCCACTGCTGATTTTATGGTGCTATAAGGTTGTTGAGTGGATATAAATTTTGAAGTCAAAAATAATTGTTATTAGTCATTCTTTAGTTTTGTTAAGTTAATTGTAAATATTATCCTAGTAATATTGTTTACCGATGAATAACTTGCAAGTTTAAATTGTTTATTACCAGAACTTATCGTGTTTGCGTAAAGCTGAATATAAATCGTGGTATTTTTTTATTTATTTCAATTTGAAATTGTTGCTTAAAGTCAAAAAGGTCTTGGCTAAAATAATTTTTAAACCCATCATTCTTTATCTTTTTTGATTCCAAATAAAAAGAACCAAATTTAATTATGTCATCCTGAAGTTTAACGCTCTTCAATTTATTCGAAAAGTCCGCAACTTACTGTGTCGTGAGTGTCTTCATAAAATTGGTAATATCCTCTGAGTGTGAAAAAAAACAATTTCTTAAAGACAACCATCAAAGTTAATAAGCGTATAAAAATAGCAAAATAATTATAATTGATGAGGTACATTTGTAATATATGGAAATTATTGCCAGTACTAACCGGCATCAAATTGCATTTTCAAGTTTGGAGGATGTAATAGCGCGGGATAATGTGGTTCAGGTAATGGAGGCCTTTGAGGAACATATTGATTTAACCTGGCTAAATTGGGTTACGCTATTGATGTTTGCCCTTGGTGTAAAACAGGAAGGATGATACGCATACTTTC
>Ga0105044_10012720_pt1 | contig 11445 bp, 5 predicted proteins | sample MAT01_FD_78092 | JGI IMG/M metagenome (GOLD analysis project Ga0105044, IMG submission 78092) | Freshwater microbial communities from Lake Fryxell liftoff mats and glacier meltwater in Antarctica - MAT-01 | ecosystem: Environmental > Aquatic > Freshwater > Ice > Liftoff microbial mat | place...
CCAGAAGATCGATATCTTCCGGTCGCTCCTTCGCCGTCGTGAAACTCCCGTCGATGATCACTTCCTTTGCCAGATTGCCGAATTGTAAGTCACTGATCAACTGACGTAACTTTTTCACCAGCGTCATGCGGTGATCGGTGCGTTGGAAACGACCGAATACTTCGTCGATTTCGTCGAGGGTACAATCGTGAATTCCCGGCGGTAGCACGCCATCTTCCAACTCCGGGATCATCGGGCGATCTCCTTTCCGTTTGTGGCACCGGAAACGCGAAGAGTAAACGGGAACGAAATTCAAGTGAGAAATCCACTTACTTCCCACCCGGTTTCGTCGGGAACATCCGTTGCTTCATGCCCCACCACCACGCACGAACTCCGCCCGCGTCGCACGCCAATCGCTTCACGACCCGTTGATACAACACCGCGAATCCGTCATCGAGATCAGTTGGCTTCACGACACCGAGTTTCGAGACGATGTCCTCGCACGCATCCTTAAAAATTCGCTGTTTCGACCCCGGTTCCGCTTCCTGTACCATCACGAGCGACTCGGCGAACGTGTACAACAGGCCGAACACGTCGTCGAGCTTGTAGTCGTCCACGCCGTCGAGGTGTTCGCCCGCCTGTTCGGTGCGACCCGCGAGCGCATCTTCCAGAGCGAGCCACACTTCGTGATCGGCACTCGTCGCGTCGGGGTGCATTTTGGCCGCACTCTGACTGACGCTGTACGCTTCGTCGAATCGACCCATCGCGAACAGTCCGCGCGTGAGCGGATGAAGCATCCACGGTTCGAGTTCTTTGCGATCCTTCCAGTCGGCGAGCCACGCGACCGCGAGCGAATACTGCCTCGCCATCACCAGCGAACCACCGACCTTCGCCCAACCGCGGTTCGACTTGCGAAGCGTTTCGTTGAATTGCTGAATCACCCCCGGCAACCGCGAACCGCGTGACGGAGTTCCCAGCAAATCGATGTACGTTACCAACGCTTCGTGACCGAGCGGACCGCTTTCGATCATCTTCGGCAACTTCTCGACGAACGCACGATCGTCCTTCGTCATCTCGCGTTCGACCCACAATCGACCGACCATCGTGTGCGCGTCGGAGTCTTCCATCAGATCCTGAAGCGCGATGTCGAGCTGCGATTGCCAGCCCGCGCCGACGATCAGTTCGAGCGACTTGTGCAACAGCGTGAACGTCGCCTCGTCCTCGGTCGCCAGATCGCGGAATGCTTCCAGAGCGGCCGATTCGTCCTTCTGCTTCACCGCGAGTTGAATCGCGCCGTATGCGACATACGGACCCCCGATGTGCTCCTGCAATCGCACCAGCGTCGTCATCGCCGCGTCGAGTTCGTCCGATTCAATCTGTTCGTCCAGCAAGCGCAGTCCGGCGAATGCGTAATCGGGGTCCAGCTCGAACGCTTTCTGAAAGTCTTCCTTTGCACCCTGACGATCGTTCAAATATCGCTTCGCTTCCCCGCGATGACTGAACGACATCGCATCCGACGGAGCGAGCCGAACGAGTTGTTCGGATGCGAGCAGGTATTCGCGGTATGAATCGTTGAGATCGTGCCAGCGTGCGAGTTCCTTCCAGCCCCAATAGTAATCCGGGTCTTCGTCGAGCAGTTTCTTCATGATCTCGATCGCGCGACCGCGTTCGCCGCGCAGTGCAATGATCCACGCTTCGCGGCCACGCAGGATGATCGGAATGCGATCACCCCACGGCGTCGGTCGGCACGTCGCGATGGCTTCGTCGAAACGACCCGCTCGCGCCAGAAGTTCCGCTTTGTAGTCGATGCTCTGCACGAAACGCGGATTCTGTTTGATCGCGCGATCGAGGCACTGAATGCGAGTGTCGAACTCGGCCTGCTGACCGGCGGGACTTTCGATCCACGCGATCGTGATCCACGGATGGAACGGCTCGTCGCCCTCCCACGCATCACGCAGTACCTCATCGACTTCGTCAGTCCATCCGGCGGATCGCAATGCATTGATCGCAGTCTGAACGGGCCATGAACCTTCGGTCGGCATTCGGCACACGTCGCGCAACGCTTCGAGGGCGTGTTCCTTATCCTCTTCGCGCACCGCGAGTTGAGCCTGTCGCGCCGCGACGAACGGACCGCCGAGGTGTTCCTGCAACACCGCCAACACCGATCGCGCCTCACGCCATTCTTCATCAGCGAAATACGCATCGAACAACAACATCCCGGCGAATGCGTAGTTCGGCGCGATCTTCTGAGCTTCGCGGAGGTCGGCTTTCCCCTCGTCGCGATCGCCGGTCTGAATGCGTGCTTCACCGCGCATCGCGAGCGCAACGGGTGATTCGGGACGCAGTCGAACGAGTTCTGAGGCGGCTTCGAGGTACGCGGCGGAACGTCCGAGTTCGTTGTGCCACTCCGCGAGTTGCTGCCAGCCCCAATAATAGCTCGGTTCGATCGCGACGAGTGCCTGCATCGGCGGAATCGCGGATGCGTAGTTCCCGCGTCGCGCTTCGATCCACGCCAATCGCCCCTGCAACGTGAGTGGCGGATCGCCCGCGAACAACTCCGGCGATGCGGCCGCTTTCGCTTCGTCGAAGCGTCCCATTTCGGCGAGTCGTTCGGCCTTCAGGTCGTGCGCTTCGACCGATCGCGGATTCAGGATCACCGCGCGATCGAGGGCGTGAATCGCTTCGTCGGCCTGATCGCGACCGTTGAGCACGCGTGCGAGCGACAACCACGTTCGCGGATCGCCGGACCGAACCTGTGCGACCTTTCGTGCGATGTCGATCAACTCATCGGGTTTTTCGAGTCGCTGTGACCAATCTCCCAAAGTTCGCCAGGCCCACTCGTAGCCCGGATCGATGAACACCGCCCGGCTCACTCGTTCGAGTGCTTCTTCGCTGTCGCCCGCGTTCCACAGCATCTCCGCGAGATAACCGTGATTGACGGGATCCATCGGCGTGCGTGCGATCGCGAGTTCGAGAACCGCTCGCGCGTCTTCCTGCTGACCGTTCTGTTCCAGCGCATCGGCGAGTTCCCGAGACGCGACGCTCCACCCCGGCGATACCTGAATCGCCATCCGCAACGCTTCGATCTGACCTTCGTTATCGGATCGTGCCTGTTGCACCTCCGCGAGATCGACCCACAGTCGTGACATCAACGGGAATCGCGAAACGGCATCGCGTGCGAGTGCGAGTGCTTCCTCGTAACGACCCATCATTCCCATTTGCTGAATGGTGACGGACCACGCCTGCCACATCTCCGGGTGCTTGTCGAGGACGTCGTGCAAAATGTCGTGCAGTTCGTCGGGATCGAGCGTGTGCAACGCCTGATCGCGGAATGCCATCAACCCTTCGCCGAATGTGTGCTGTGACCGCAACTCCTCGGCGATGAGTTCGATCGCTTCCTCACGATCCTGCTGACCGCGCGACATCGTGATGAGTTCGTTCACTGCGACATCGTTATCGACCGACAACCGAATCGCCTGTTTGTAGACCGCTTTCGCCTCATTGATTCGATCGGCTTTATGAAGTACATGACCAAGCGAATAGTAATACGACGGCGAATCGGGTTCGTCGGCGCGCGACCGTTCGAGTTCGGTGACCGCTTCATCGACGCGACCGAGATTGCCGAGATACAGCGCGAGTTCCCGACGCACCCACGCATCACGCGGAGTGACGCTCAACAAATGCCGAATCACCGGCTCCGAATCGACGTCCTGTTCGCCGCGATACCAGTCGATGACGAGTTGCCAGAGCGGATAACTGTGCGGATTCTTTTCGGCGTCGGCGCGCAACCAGTTCATCGTCGCGACACGGCCTTCGGTCTCTGCGACGAGTCGGGCGAGATTGCGATAGGCGTCGAGCGCGAGTGGTTCGTCGGCGAGCACTTCGCGCCAGAGTCGGGCGGCTTCGTGCAGGTCGATGCGCTGGGCCGCGAGTCGGGCGGCGGTTCGTCGCCAGACATTTGGTGCGACTTTCCCTTTCGCTTTTTCGATGAGTTCCAGACCGATATCGGGTTCGTCGTAGTTCGTCCGCATCTCGGCGAGGAACAGCAGCAGTTCGCCGTCGTCCGGTCGTGCGCGAACACCCTGTTCCAGAACCTCGAACGCGGACGGAATCTCTTCCTGTTCGGTGAGCGCGTAGAACAGTGCGCGTGCGGGTGCCGATAACTTCGTCTTCATCCGTTGGAATCGCACCTGCAAAAACCGCATCGCTTCGGGCAACTGATCGCACGACCGTGCGGCGCGGAAGTACCCTTCCGCCAGTTGTTCATCGCGTTCATCGAGCGACGACGCGAATCGGTACGCATCGCTCGCGAACGTGAACTGTCGTTCTTCCCAATAGAGGTTCGCGAGCAGATAGTACGCCGGTGCCGCGAACGGTCGGCGACGGATCGCGCGATCGAGCAATCGTCGCGCGAATGGGCGTTCGCGAACGTCGGGCAATAACGCCTGTGCGAGATGTTGCAGGAGCAATGGTTCGGCTTCGTGATCGGCGCAGAGTGTCCGCAGGATCGCGGTGCGCTCGGGGAATCGCCCCATGTCGCGCAACGTCGCCAGTTTGCCGAGCATGAACGTCGGTTCGTTCGGGTAATCGTTCAATAATGATTCGAGCGCGGCGAGCGTTTCGACCGGCTTCGCATCGTAGCGGGCGACCGCACCGTGCGCCAGTTTCGTGACACGATGGTCGGGAAAGTCCACGTTCATCGCCGCGAGGATCTGCCCCGCTTCTTCACGTCGATGCTTCCCCGTCGATACCTGAATACGATGCAACCGATTCCACACTTCCGAATCTGGAAGTGTCAGCAGTTCGAGCTTTTCGCGCTGGGCGATCGGCACGAGCGCGAATCCGCGTGGTCCGCAGAATCGATATCGATCCAAAAGTACGACCATCGGACCTTCGAGCGGTGAACGTCCATCGCTGTCGGTGAGCAACAGCACCTGTCGCACCCGGTCGTAGCCGATAACCATTTGCGAATGACCGTACCCCGAATCGACCGTCGTCAGCAGGAACGGAACCCCCGCGTCGATCAGCGATTGAACCGCGTCCGCCGTGACGGTGAATTCGCGTGTGAACCAGCCGTTTTCGTCGGCCCATTCGCGTTCGTGGAAATCGGGCAAACCGTCGAACGGGTAGACTTCGGGGAGTTTCGGTTCGGCTCCGGTTATCTGCCAGAATCGGAACAGCGAATGAAATAACTGCAACGTCGTCGGCGTCGTCGGGATCATCGGCGACGTCGGCTCGACGTGAATCGACAACGGCAACGCGACTCGAGCGGGTTCGGGAATCGGTTGCTGGAGTTTTTCGGCGAACTCGCGGTAGAACGGTTCGTCGACGCGAAGTGCGGCCTCGCGTGCCGCTCCGAAATCGCCGACGAAGTACGCGACATCGGCGCGACGCGAATCGAGCCATTTCCGTGTTTCGTCTTCGAGCAACGGACTCCATTCCGCATAGCGTTCGTAACTCCGTCGCGCGTCCTCGAACATTCGCAGATCCATTTGAAGGCCGGCGAGTTGGGCGACGACGATTCCGCTCTCGATGTGATTGCACGCTTCGAGGAGCAGATCGATCGCTTCCTTCGGCTTTCGCTGAATTTGCAACAGATGTGCGACGGCCTGCACGCCGGGTCGGAACCAGGGCGACAGTTCGAGCGAGCGTCGTGCGGAGTCCATTGCTTCGTCGAATCGCTCGGCGAATTCGAGGAACGCGCTGCGTTCGATGCAGAGCCACGGTTTGCCGGGCGTGAGCGTTTCGGCGCGATTGAGCCACCGTGCTGCGCGATCGAAGTCGCGCATTCGGGCGGCGACGAAGCCGTGGAATGCGAACCAGTCGGCGCGCAATTCGGGCGCGACATCGTTCCATTCGGGGAACGAGCGAATGAACTGCCACGTCGCGAGCGGCCCCTGTCGTTCGAGCCGATAGCGAGCGTGATAGTAGATCGCTTCGGGGAAATTGGGCGAATGGCGGTACGCACGTAGGTGCATGAGTCGTCCGCAACGCGGGGCACCGACCTGAATCACGATACGCCCGCCGAGCAGGCGCGCGGCAGAGCCTTCCCATGTGTGAAGCGGTCCGAATCGATGCGACGCCGACCAGGCTTGCGGATAAAGCCCACGGCCATACAGTTCGCGCAGTTCAGCCAGATCGGCGGAAGCGATTTCCATGCGGTGACCTTCAGACCCGGTGAACGAACTCATCCTTCTTCGGTGCGGGCGGCTTCGGCGATCGGCGAGATCATGCTGAGGATCGAACCGAGTTGCCCCAGACGAATACCATATCGATCCAGAAACTCACTCAACGCGAATTCGTTGTCGAACGGCTCGCCGTTCTCCGAACGGAGGTGTTCCGTCAGGTCGGCGATGAGCGTCATGTACGCCCGTTCGATCATAGGGAGTGTCGATTTGCAATCCCCACCGACTTGCGGAAACTCCGCCGACCAGCGTGCGAGGAAGTTCCGCCAACGCGTCTGCGAGTCGTGAGCCGCACACAGGAATCGCAACAATTGCGTCTGTTCGCGCTGGACTTCCAGTAATTGCCGAAGCAGATCGGTGGACTCCGGCGGCACGCCGGATGGCAGATTGTCCGGCACAATGGTCGCGCTGGGGGGAGCCACCTGGAACTGAAAGTGCATGGCGTCGGTACTCGGTTGCATCGGTCGGGGTTGCGCAATTCATTCCATTATAGGTTGTGGGGTGCGGAGAAGAAACGTAAACCGTGACGACGGGTGAATTTGGCGAAGTGCGGGCACGAAAAAACCCACCCGCTGGGGGGAGCGGGTGGGTTTCGATAGCGGTCATAAACCGGGAGGGGGAAAACCTTGTTTCAGCCAAAGAACTCGATTCGGGGGAAGAATCGGAGATCAACGGATGGGGGATTCGTCGATCTCGCGTTCGTTGGCGTTCACGAAAGTAATCAAATGCAACAGCGATGCCAATGTCGTCGGATGATTGTCACTGTCGCCCGAAGTGTTGATCGGCTGAGGGGATAAAAATTCTTCAGCCCGAATCGAGTTCTCATCGAGCGGGTTGTCATTGTAAGTTCGGGTTTACCGATTCAGTAGATTTTACCGATTATCCGACGAGTTGACCTTCGCGATACTCGCTCATGTCGAGCACGGGCATCGAAACGCCCAAAACCTTGAGAGCGGAGAAGTCAGTGAATTCGATCGCGACAATGTGCGTCGGATCGATGACCATGAGAGTCTGCTTCGTCGCGATCTCGCCGGTGGACTTCTTGTCGCGAAATTGTTGCACGACGAGCAACGCAGATTGATCGGGCATCAGGAGCACGGCATCGGCGGGGACGCGCCCGCTGACGAGTCGCGGGGCGTAGGACTTCATTCCGCCGGAGACGATGCTGTCGGGACCGGACGCCTTCACGCCCGCATCGGCGTCGAGGATCACGACGCAGGGACCGAACCATTCGCCGCCGGTGCCGAAGAATCGCACTAACAATTTCGCATCCATTGTCACACCCCATCCGAACCCCGAGCGTCAGCGAAGCGGGGTTCTTCTGTTGCCATTCGCTCCCGTACGCGACCCCACTTCGCTGACGCTCGGGGTTCGGACGGAAGAGATGTCCAAACGTAGCACACCTTGACGGAACCGACCGAACTTTCCAACTTACCCTCTACGAACGCGTCGAATCACGATTCATGTGAGCCACGAAATCTCATGGCCGAAGAGCTAAGCACGCTGAATTGTCCGGAACTCGAACGTAAAGTCTGGAAACTGTATCGCGAGTTCTTCGACAAGGCGGAACGCAAACGACGCTGGCGGGTCGCCGACGACATCCCGTGGAACGAGTGCAATCCGAATCTCGATTCCGCCATCGCGGATGTCGTCGAATCGTTTTGCGCCATCGAGATGTACCTGCCGGACTTCACGTCGAAAATTCTGCCCGTCGTCCGACCGAGCAAGGGTCGTACCTGGTTCTACGCGAACTGGGGTTACGAGGAATCGAAACACTCGCTCGCGCTCGGCGACTGGCTTCTGAAGTCCGGTCATCGCACCGAAGAACGAATGACCGACCTCGAAAAAATGGTCTGGGAACGCGAGTGGAATTTGCCCCACGATTCGTCGCTGGGAATGCTCCTCTACGCGACGGTTCAGGAACTCGCAACATTTCTGAACTATCGCAATCTCCGCACCCGATGTCAGGAACGAGGGGGCGACCCTGCTCTCGAAAAGATTCTCAGTCTCGTGTCGATCGACGAGAAAGCGCACCATGCTTTCTTCGCCGAATGTGCGAAAATGTTCCTGGAATACGACCGCGACGGCACGATCGCACAACTCCGACGGGTGCTGAACGGCTTCCAGATGCCCGCGATTCACGATCTCCTGGAAGGCAGCCGGCAACGCATCGACGCGATTCGTGATCTCGGAATTTTTAGCGAAGAGATCTTCTACGTGGAATGCTATCTGCCCGTGCTGGAAGATTTCGGCGTGACGCGTGCGGAGTTGAAGGGCAAGCCCGATATGAAACTGAAAAAGTCCACGATGCCGACGTGATTCTGTAGAATGCCGGAACGATAATATCACCCTGTTTCCGTGGAGCACACATCGATGACGCCACTTCAGTCACTGGTCGCCAGCGGCACGAAACTCTGGCTCGATTCGATCGACCCGATCGAAGTCCAGAAGAATCTCGCACTCGGTGCAACGGGTGCCACGTCGAACCCGATCATCATCGCCGACCTGATCAAAACCGGTCGATTCGATGAGATGATCACCGATCTCGCCAAAAAAGGGTTCGACGACGAAGCACTCGCATGGGCACTTACCGATCAACTGGTCGGTGACGCTCAGAAGGCGTTCGAGCCGATCTGGAACAAGACGGAATGCGACGACGGCTGGGTGAGTTTTGAACTCGATCCGCTCATCGAAGACCTCGCGAATCCGGCGTCGGCGGCTGAACGTTCGGCGAAGTACATCGAACTCGGCAAACATTGGGGTATCGGTCGCAAGAACCGCATGATCAAAGTCCCCGCCACACCGGGCGGTCTGGGCTGTCTCGAAGAACTCGTCGCCGCGGGCGTTGCGCTGAACGTGACGCTCATCTTTTCGGAACGACAGTACATCGCGGCCCGTGATGCGTGCTTCCGTGGCGCACAACGTCGCGCTGACAAGGACAAAGTGAAAACGGTCTACAGCATCTTCGTCAGTCGCGTCGATGTGTACACCGAAGCGAAAGTGCCGGAACTATCGCCCGCCGCACAGGGCGAAGTCGGGATCGTGAACGCGAAACAGATCTGGAAGCTGAATCAGGACTTCTGGGCGAACAAGGGACTGAAACTCAAGCAGGAAATGATCTTCGCCAGCACCGGCACGAAGAAGAAGACCGATGTCGCGTGGAAGTACGTCGGCGCGTTCGCCGGTTCGGACATCGAGACGAATCCGCCCGCCACGAATGATCTCGTCGCCGCCAGCGGTCAGACATTCACCCGTCAGGTGGACAAACTCCCGCCCGACGAGGTGGTGAAAGAGATCGCGACGAAAGTCGATGTGCAGAAACTCGAAGAAACGCTCATGACCGAAGGGTTGCAGAAGTTCGCCGATCCGCAGAAGGCGTTGCTCGCGCTGATCGCGAAGAAGCGCGAGGGGCTGACCGTCGGGGCGAAGTGATTCGCTTCATTTGTTTAGTTTTCGCGGTTCTGCCGGAATCGCGAAAAGTAAACGGGGTCATCGCATTTTCCATTCTCTCCTCGTTTGCTTCAGGGGTTTAGCGTGCCGGTCGTCGTCCAAAAATTCGGTGGTTCCAGTGTCAAAGATGCCGAGCGCATCAAGGCGGCGGCACGGCGGGCGATCCGCACGAAACAAGCGGGTAATCAGGTCATCGTCGTCGTCAGCGCGCAGGGCGACACGACCGACGATCTGATCGAACGCGCGAAGGAAATCACCGAGAATCCGTCGGGACGCGAGATGGACATGCTCCTCGCGACCGGCGAACAGATTTCCATCGCCCTGATGGCAATGGCGATCCACTCACTCGGCGAGCCTGCGATCAGCTTCACCGGCACGCAGATCGGGATTCGAACCGATAGTTCCCATCGAAAAGCGCGCATCAAGGAAATCTCGACCGCTCGGATGCGAGAAGCTCTCCGGGAGGGGAACATCGTCATCGTCGCGGGCTTCCAGGGTGTGGATGAGTTTTTCAACATCACCACACTCGGTCGCGGTGGTTCGGACACCACCGCCGTCGCGCTCGCGGCCGCACTGAAACACGATCCTCTCGCCGCGTCCGATTCGGAACGGTCGGTCGGATGCGAAATCTATTCCGATGTCGATGGCATCTACACGACCGATCCGCGACTCGTTCCCGTCGCTCGCAAGATGGATCAGGTGTCCTACGATGAGATGCTCGAACTCGCGAGCATGGGTGCGGGCGTCATGCACTCCCGCGCCATCGAGTTCGCGAAGAAGTTCGATGTGCCGTTGATGTCCCGTTCGTCGTTCACCGATGCCGAAGGCACCTGGATCGTGCCGGAAACCCCGTGGATGACAGAAGTCGTCGTCTGCGGGGCCGCCATCGCGAAGGACGAAGCCCGCGTCCTCCTCGAGGGACTCCCCGATCGACCCGGCATCAGTCATCGCGTGTTCAAGTCGCTGGCGGACATCAATGTTGCCGTCGATATGATCGCTCAGAGCATCGGCACCGGCGGGAAGGCGTCGATCGGCTTCACCGTTCCGCGTGATGAAATTGCGCGTGCGACGAGTCGCCTGCAACCGCTCGTCACCGAACTCGGTGCGACCCTTCGCACCGTCGAGAACGTCAGCAAAGTGTCAATCGTCGGAACGGGTATGCGAACGCACACGGGGGTCGCCGAAAAGATGTTCGCGGCACTCGCGGCGGCGAACATCAACATCATGATGATCACGACCGGCGACATCAAAATTTCGGTCCTCGTCGCGAAAGTCGATGGTGAACCGGCGTTGAAAGCAGTCCACGCCGCATTCGGACTCGAACTCGCTCGCAAAGGGGCCGGGTTGCCCGAAAGCGCAGGCGTGCCCGCGTTCAAACCACGTCCCGAACCGCGCAACGAAGCCATTGCTCGCAAAAACACCGCACTCATCGCGCAACTGCTCTCCAGCATGGAAGGCATCGTCGTCAGCGGCGTCGAACTCAACGCCGATCACGGACGAATCACGATTCACGATCTCCCCGATGTGCCGGGGAACTGCACGAAAGTATTCGAGGCGGTCGCAACGGGTGGCATCATCGTCGATATGATCGTGCAGAACCTGACGAGCGAAGGGAAAGTCGAACTCTCGTTCAGCGTACCGAAAAGCGATCTCCGACGCGCGTTGATCAACACTCAGGATGTCGTGCTGCAACTGAACCCGAAAGCGAAGGTCATCGGCGATTCGGACAGTGCCGTTGTTTTCGTGTACGGTGTCGGAATGCGAACGCACACGGGCGTTGCGGAAAAGATGTTCGGTGCGCTCGCCGCGAGGGGCATCAACATCAAAATGA
>Ga0105044_10012721_pt1 | contig 11445 bp, 10 predicted proteins | sample MAT01_FD_78092 | JGI IMG/M metagenome (GOLD analysis project Ga0105044, IMG submission 78092) | Freshwater microbial communities from Lake Fryxell liftoff mats and glacier meltwater in Antarctica - MAT-01 | ecosystem: Environmental > Aquatic > Freshwater > Ice > Liftoff microbial mat | place...
CCAGGCTATTTACCCGATGAAACACCCGATACACCGACATTTTTATTGGTGCGCCGCGATCAGGACTACAAAGTGCATTTCGATGAAATCAGTCCGCTGACATTTCGATTGCTGGAACTCATCAGTGACGCACCAGAGCGCACTGCAAAACTACAACTCACCGCACTCGCCGAAGAAGCCAATGCTGATGATCTTGAATCATTCATCGAGTTAGGCCTGGGTTTGTATCAAAATTTAATCGAACAGCGAACCCTTCGACCAACTGCCTGACTCTTACCAAGTACGACATTATCGAACGCAAACTCTGCGTTCATTACTTGGAAAACACATGCTCAGGGAAATTATTGATTTATATTCGGCGACCACGAATCGCTTGCAAGGTGTTGGCGAATGGCTGGCACCTTTGGGTTTGCGTTTATTGCTAGCCTGGGAATTCTGGGAATCTGGTATTGAAAAGTATCGAGGCGAGAACTGGTTTACCGATATTCAGACGAACTTTCCATTCCCCTTTAATGTCGTGCCGACTGATATCAGTTGGGGCATGGCGACCTGGTTTGAATTGATTGGCGGCGTGGCCTTGCTGCTCGGCCTGGGGACGCGTTTCTTTGCTTTCAGTTTGTTTGTACTGACGATTGTTGCAACCTCTGCCGTGCATTGGCCGATGGACTGGAATAGCTTCAAGGATTTATTGATGGGCTATGCCATTTCAGATAATGGTTTTGGTAATTTCAAACTGCCTTTATTATTTATGGCAATGCTTTTACCTTTGATTTTTCGTGGCGCCGGAAAGTTGAGTCTTGATGCAATCATTACCGCTTTCATTGATTCTGATGAGCAGAAAAATATTCTGGATCTGCGTGCCTGGAGTTTAGGCTTATTGGTTATCGCCGCACCTTTGAGCATCTTGTTTCCTGTCTTCGGTTTATCAGTCAGCGGTCTGGCGTTATTGCTTGGCGCAATGTCGTTTTTCATCAAACGATAAATGGGTTTGACAGCTAATCCTTAATTGAAAGACCACGAAGATAAAACCGTAGGAGCGTCCGTAAGGCGCGAATGACCTGCGCCGCTAGTGAGAAATAGAGTGTCTTGCTCATGACTTTGTTTCTGGCTAAGCCTGCCAGTGATCCCAATCAAGTGATCGATATATGGAGCGAATCTGCAGAAGACGGAATTATTTGTAAATTTCAAACCAGCACCGTCTTCCCCGAGTAGGCGGAGATCCAGTGCCGCTTCTTTGATGCCTTAAATCGCTGGGTCCCCGACAAGAGCATTCGGGGATGACGACATTATTTGTAAATTTTAAACAAGCACCGTCTTCCCCGCGCAGGCGGAGATCCAGTGTCGTTGCTTTGATGCATGAAGTCGCTGGGTCCCCGACAAGAGCATTCGAGGATGACGACATTATTTGTAAATTTTAAACCAGCACCGTCTTCCCCGCGCAGGCGGAGATCCAGCGGCGCTGCTTTGATGCATGAAGTCGCTGGGTCCCCGACACGAGCATTCGGGAATGACGACATTACTTGTAAATTTTAAACCAGCACCGTCTTCCCCGCGCAGGCGGGGATCCAGTGCCGCTGCTTTGATGCATGAAGTCGCTGGACCGACAAGAGAATTGTGGAGTGTCGATTTCAAAATGTCGGGAGCTGGTATCCTGTCACTATGACCGAGCCGACTCCCCCACGCCGTATCGCTGATCGTTTCCGCGGTTTCCTGCCTGTTGTTGTGGATGTCGAGACCGGTGGCTTTGAATGCCATCGCCATGCCTTGCTTGAAATCGCCGCTATTCCCATCCTGATGGATGAGGATGGCATATTCACTCCCGGTGAATGCATTACCACCCATGTGGAACCTTTCCCGGGTAGTGAACTGGATCCAAAATCGCTCGAAATTACCGGCATCGATGTGACGCATCCGTTTCGTGATGCGAAACCGGAACGTGAGGCACTGGATTTTATTTTTCATGGTGTGCGTATGGCGGCGAGAAAAGCGGAATGCCAGCGTGCAATCCTAGTCGGTCATAATGCTCATTTTGATCTTGGCTTTCTCAACGCATCGGTTGCCCGTGTTGACCACAAACGCAACCCGTTTCATCCGTTTAGCGTATTCGATACCGTCACGCTCGCTGGTATGGCTTACGGCCAAACGGTATTAAGTCGTGCCGTACAAGCTGCCGGAATCAAATGGAATGCCGACGAGGCCCATTCCGCCGTTTATGACACCCAGAAAACGGCAGAGTTATTTTGTAAAATATTGAATCGTTGGGGAACATTGTAATTGTAGGGTGGTCATCGCCCACCTTGTCGGATTAAACTTTGGTGGGCAATGCCCACCCTTCAAAGGACTTTGCCATGATCTACGACAGCATTCTCGACACCATTGGCCGCACCCCTATCGTCCGCATCAATCGTCTGGCGCCTGCCGGTGTCGAGATGTACGTAAAAATTGAAGCCTTCAATCCAATGTCATCGGTAAAAGATCGTTTGGCGCATGCCGTTATTCTTGATGCCGAACAACGGGGTGTTCTGAAGCCGGGACAAATCGTGGTGGAAGCAACCTCGGGAAATACCGGTATCGCCTTGGCGATGGTTTGCGCCGCAAAGGGTTATCCGTTTGTCGCATTCATGGCAGACAGCTTTTCGATCGAACGCCGCAAACTGATGCGAATGCTCGGTGCGAAAGTGATTTTGACGCCGGCTGCCGAACGCGCTGTCGGCATGATTGAGCGCGCCAAAGCCTATGCGGAAAAACACGGTGCATTTCTTACCGAGCAATTCGACAATCCTGCTAATCCGGCCTATCACCGCAACACCACCGGCCCGGAAATTTTGCAAGACTTTGCCGGTCGTCGCCTGAATTGGTGGGTCAGCGGTTGGGGTACAGGCGGCACATTGACTGGGGTTGGCCAAATGCTTCGAGTGGCTCGTCCCGAAGTACAAATTGTCACAACCGAGCCAGCAGGTGCCGCCATGCTGGCAGGAATGGAATGGGCCCCGCACAAAATTCAAGGCTGGACGCCAAATATAATTCCATCGAATCTCGACCGTAGTGTTTACCATCACAATCTACCGGTGAGTGATGATTTATCTCGTGATACCGCTAGAGAATTGGCACGCAAAGAGGGTATTTTCACTGGTGTCTCTGGTGGCGGGACTTTTGCTGCCGCATTAGAAGTCGCGCACACACATGCGCAAGAAGGCGACGTGATACTTGCGATGTTGCCCGATACCGGCGAGCGTTATCTTTCTACTTTCTTGTTTGAAGGTATTAATGAAGGTACTGACGAAGAATAATCATTGCACTTGAAATACAAAACGTCATCCCGACGAAAGTCGGGATCCATAAACATCCACGAAGTAGAATCTAAATCATGCTTCACACCCTGCTTCTTGGTTCGTTTTTTGAGCGGAATGACGAATATTTATTTGCAGTTGATCACTCGCAAACCCGATACGTCCTTCGTCATACAACAAGGCTTTCGATACGCAACCGACATGAAGTACTTTAGAACTCTCCCCTTGCTTGTATTAAGTCTGCCTTTGCATGGGCAACCCATAAAACTTGAACACGTTTCAAATATAGGTGTCAGTGCTGGTTGCTTTTTTAGTGACTTGAAAACAAAAGAACAAACATTTGTTGTTGCCCATAAATCCAGACCCAAGCACATCAAAGGCGTTGCTCATATCGGTTTTAATGGAAAGCAATACGCACTCGATTTAATCGAGCCGCATCCAAAGAAAATCGATATTTACCAAGCAGGCGACATACGTGTAGAAGTTACCGGCTGGAAACCCGTCGCACCCTTTTGCAAAGGCTCCGAATGCGAAGGCGCGTACTACAATGTTCACTTAAAAATAATAAAAGCAGGCGATAGCATTCGCCTGAAAGCCTGAGCACATTGCGGCGCTTGAAATTAAATCATAAATTATATTTTTCGCCATTACCTTGACGAACGTCAGGAAGATAAAAAAGCAGGCTTATTCCAATCGCAGATAAATCAGATAATGTTTCAACGACAAACGTATCTTCTGGATTGGTGCGAGTAGTTGCAACAAATCATGTGCTGAAAGATCCATCACTCACGGGCGTGATTGTCCATTGACGATGGCTTCCAGAGTCACACGCCCTGCCAGGCGTTGAATGCTTTGCGCGGTGGCATTCAGGCATCCGCGCGAATCACGAGGCAATTACGAATGCTTGATATATGCAATTAGCGGAATCGCGAAGACAATACGGCCAGTCGCTCTTGCAGTTCTTTGGTTTCGATTTTCTGGAAGCGTTCTGGCAACAATGATCGACGCGAAGTTTCTTGTACGGCCAGCAATTCCATAAACTCGATCATTTGCGGCTCGCGTGGTGGAATAAAGTCATTAGCCGCCTGGGTAAACAAATCATCATCGATGGTACGTTTCGCGCGCTGAGCCAAATCTAGTGACAGTAAGGAAACCGCTTCAAGATCGGCATTAGAGTAGCCTTCAAAATTAGCCAATAGCACTTCAGGCTTAGTCCAATCAATGTTGGTCTTGATGCCATAGCGCCTATAGACCGCTTGAATAATATCAGCCTGCTCGTTGGGTGTTTGCGCGTAGAAGAACGGAATCTTGCGATCCAGCCGCCCGGGACGCTTCATGTCAACTTCGAGACGATCAGGCCGATTGGTCATGAGAATAAATAAAACGCGGCCTCTGTTTTCTGTGTCGGACATGAATTCTTTCAGTCGCGCCATCACACGTGAACTGGTACCACCATCAACCTCTGCGCTGGTGCTACCGAAACTACGATCACCTTCATCAATGATAACGGCGATGGGGCCCATCGCTTTTACCGTTGCCAACACGCGATCCAAGTTGGATTCGGTGACACCGTTCCATTTTGAGCGGAAATTTTTCAATGTTACGGCAACCAAACCGGCTTCTTTCACGAATGCCTTGATCACGTAAGTCTTGCCTGCGCCCATCGCACCGACTGCCAACAAGCCCATGGGCGACAACGTACGGTCGCCTTCACGGAAAACCTTGGCAATTTCAAGCAGTTCACCTTTAATGTAATCACAGCCGCCGACGGCTTCCAGTCCGTGCTTGGGTTCGATGAATTCAATCAAGCCCGAGCATTCTTTTTCGATGATTTCACGTTTGCGCTTGCGCACAATCATCAGCATTTCTTCATCGGGATTAACGCTTACTTCAAAGGTGGCACTTGGATCAACCAGTTTGGCAATCTCGTGCTCGCTCATGCCGGCGGTTATCTTGGCGAGGCGCTGTGCTCTTTCGGCATCGTCTTTTTGGCCCTTGATGAGCTTGAGAATGAAATCATAACGCTCATCTTCACTTAGGCTTGATGGGCTTTGACTTGCAACAATGCTGCTCGCTTGCAGTGCCCGTAAGCCTGCCATTTGTTCTGCCAATACTTGCACTTGTTGCTCAGGCATTTTGGGCGCACTGCTTCTTATCGCATGTGCTCGCTCATCGTGGTCCGGGATGGGTATCTCGACCGTGGCCACTCGAGGGTTTGAAACCAGCGCCTGATTTATTTCGGCAAGTGATTCAGTAATCAGAATAACAAGCGCGTCTTGTTTGGCGATATCAATATCCAAAGACCAGCGATGCAATGTGGTCAAGGTGACCCTTTCATCGACCGATAAAAACTGGGTCTCTCCATTAGGCAGCAAAGTACTGGCATAAGGAATCACCAGTGCTACCGAAAGTCCGCTCAGCATCTGTACTTCAACGGCATTCAACAGGCCGGCAATACCGGTTTCATCAAGCCTGCGATCCAAGCCCGGAACAACTTCGGTATTATCGGTGCGCAAGGCACGTAAGCCACGGCCTAAACTTAATTCCAACACCACTTTATTTTTATTTTGAAATAAAACATGTGCCAGAAAATCTTGCAGCGACCAAGATTTTTCGCCAACCCAGAAACGATCATAGACATTGCCATGCAATACGAACAAAGACGCCTCACCCGCCAGATATTTTTGACGAATCGCCTCTGCCCATACCGGCAGGTCTTTTGACGCTTCTGTTTTTGCTGTCATGGCCTAGCAGATCCTTTAAAGTGTTTTTTGTTGCGATGCTGTAGTCTTTTCAGCCTGCGCGCGTTTCAGCGCATCAAGCTTGGTTTGGTTTGTTTGCGCGGAACCGGTTTTACGCAGTTGTGCAAGTCGGGTATCGAGATCGGATTCTCGAAGCTCGTCACCCAGATTGGCTTTGGCAACTGTATTTTTGATGTGTTCGCGCACATTGTCGAGTGCACGCACTTCGGCATCGACCGAAAGTCCTTCAAGTTGATTCTGGATTTTAACCCGTGCATCGGCACTGAGCATTTGTGCCAGCATGCGATCTTTTTCCGCTTTCAGTTTGGCAATTTCGGATTTGACCTGCATCAGTGAATCCTTGGCGGTGTCGGCATCTTTGACCGCCTGTGCCAACTCGCCTTTCAACTCGGCAAGACTTTCTTCGAGAGCTTCTTTTTTTGGAATCAACAGCAACGCCAAGTCGTCCTGACCCGAAGCTACTGCCGCTTCAAGGTCGGCCGATACCTTGGCATATTCCTTTTGATCGCGTTCAAACCGGGTTTCGATATCCTGGCGGCGACGGATAATGGCCGCCGTGGCATTTTTAAGTTGATCGAATTTTCCAATCATCGAATCAATTGCATTTTGATAAGCAATTTCAGGATGTTGTTTTTCAAGGTCCGTAATGAATAGTGACATGAAGCCTTTGAAAAGATTACCCAAGCGTACGAAAAAACTGATGCTGGCCATGACTGACTCCCTCGATGTAGTTAATGTGTATTTGAAATTGGCTGCTTCTGCGCTGGTGCAGTTGCAGTTGCTGTTGCAGTGGGTTTTTGTTCGCGAAATGGAACTACTGAAATGGTTTGCTGAAGGTCGTCATTAAGTTCATCTTCCAGCTCTTCTTCGAGCCGCAGACGTGACAATGATTCTTCGAGTTTGGAGTTCATGCTGAACGAGAAAGGCGCTGCCATTATCATTTGATAAATTTCTTCGACTTGGTCTGGCATGCCCAGCATGGCCGCTTCCATCGCGTGGCGCTTGCTCAGCATGATGCGGTGCCTTGACAGCAAAGCTGTATATTCGGCACGGGCATAGCGAAGCTGTTTTTGTTGTCCGGGCTCGGAAAGATTCGCCAATTCTTCGTCAATGTCGGAGATTTTTTCATCGACATCCTTCACGTTGATCGCACTGTCCCGATCGTCAATGACCAGAAGGCCCAGCCACAAACACAGAAAATCCAGTGTTGCACCTTCAAGCCGTTCAACATCGGAGACCGATAATTGTGTTTTGCGGTCATTGGCGACCATTTGCAGCGATTGAACGCGTTCAAGCATGCGCCGATATGCAAACCTGTAATTTGAATACAAAGAGGGTGTGGCCGACTTGGAGTCACGGCGTGACCGATTTAACTCGACCGGAATCGACTCGTTATTTTCCCAGTCCAGATAAGGTGTTCTTTGACGGATTTCGCGCAATAGATGTGTTTGTGCTTTTTCACGTTGTTGTTTGCGATAGGCCGCATCCACCTTGGCACGAAAAACCAGACTCGAGGGCAAATACAAACTTGCGATGGCACCGCCAGCCAAATAAAATAGAACCGGCGCCAATCCGATCCCCAAACCATAAGGCAGCGACAACAGCGCGCCACACGCCATGCTGCTCAGCCCGGCATAAAGGTTGGCCTGACTAGTCAGCATTGCTCGAAGGTAGGATGGTTTTTCAGTCACGGAAATAATCCATTAAAAACCAACGCGCAGCGAACCCTTGCCCGGGCTCGCCTGATGCAATCGGGTCAGGACGCGTTCCTGTAATGCGACCGCTTCGGGTGAACGCAGCCACTGGTTGCCCCTTGGGCGTGGCTCGAGAATGGCAAAATCGTCTGAAATAATGGCTGGCATGGTTGAAAGCACGATCACTCGATCACCCAAAAGCAATGCTTCCGATACGTCATGCGTAACAAACATCACCAGACAAGGATTGGACTGATGCAGCCTAACCAGCAAGCTTTGCATTTCTTCCCGTGTTTGCGCATCAAGTGCACCAAAAGGTTCATCCATCAGCAGTATCCGTGGTCGCAATACCAAGGCCCTGGCTAAGGCTACGCGTTGATTCTGCCCACCAGAAAGCTGGTGCGGATAAAGATCTTTTTTATCCATCAAGCCGACTGCTTGAAGTACGGAATCCACTCGCGCTTTCCACTCACTAGTGGAAATTTTTTTCTTCCAAAGATCCAAACGAAATGGAAACGCAATATTTTCATACACGCTTAGGTCGGGACGGTTTGCATAACGCTGAAATACCATCACGGCATCATTGTGCGGACCAAAGCACTGCTGCCCATCAATCAATACCGAACCCGACGTTGGCGTCGTGACTTCAAACGGACGCACCCCGCCCATCATCCGCAACAGTGTGCTTTTGCCACAACCGGAAGGGCCAAGCAGCATGTTGATACTGGGCCGATTGAATTCCATGGAAATATCATGAACCACACGATTGATTTTTCCGTCTTCGGTCGGAAATTCCTGCACAATGTTTTTCAACTGCAAGATACTTGAAGCAGCGGCAGGATTGGTGGTAACTGCATTCATGCTTGAGTCTCCCACGCATACAGTTTCTGCTTTATCCAGCGCATGGTCTGGTAGGTAATCAAGGCAAGTGCCACTATCACGATAATGCCTGCAAACACCTGATCCATAGCACTGAAACGTCGAGCGTTTTGTATGAGCTGTCCGAGCCCTTCCTTAGCGTTCACATATTCGGCTACTGTAATGTAAGTCCACATCACCGACACACTGACAATAATCGCATCGGCAATTCTGGGCATCGCCATCGGCACCACAGTGCGGCGAATACATTCCCAAGGCGTAGCCCCAAGATCACGCGCACCGATCCAGTATGACTGCGGTACCGCCAAAATTGCATCGCGAACCATTGGCACCAGATACACCACCGAACCGGCAAACAAGAACAGAATCTTCATCAACTCATCGATGCCGAACCACATCACCAAAATCGGCAACAACGCCACTACCGGTGCCGAGCGAAACGGGTCAACCAGCGGCGAAAACATGGCATTGATTCTTGGTGACGCACCCATCACGATCCCGATTGGAATTCCGATGAACACGACCAGTAAACCGGCCACTGCCACACGTCCGGCCGACCATAGCGTGGCTACCAGCAGCTTGCTTTCACCTTCACTCCAGGCGAGATACTCCATCGCACTAATTACCCGCCAGGGGGCGGGTAATTTATTGGGACTGATGCTGCCGGATGCCGCCAACAAACTCCACAAAATCAATATTCCAGCAACCGAAATTATCCCGAGGCCGTATCGCTGCCTCGAGGATAATTGTGCGTAAGGATTCCAAAAATTCTGCATGAGTTTATTTCGTGGAATACACGGCAATTCGCGTCGTGCGATTGGTTGCACGGCAATCTTCCGGAGTTACACCTTCAGCCGTTGCAGTGGCTTCGTTGCAAAGCGGTTTATCGGGCCCGTTGCCCACTACCTTGAAACGCTCACGAGGAAATTCCCATTGGCCAATCAGGTAATCGGCGACCGCTTTTGCACGTTGTTCCGACAGCGCGACGTTACTGGCATAATTTCCTGTCGAATCGGAATTGCCACTCAACTCAAAATAGGCCTGACCATTGTTTTCAATAAAAGGCACCATGGTTTGATCAATGATTTGCAAAGCACGTTTGCTAAGCGAAGCCTGCCCTACCGAAAAATTTACTAGCACTGGCTTGGTGACGGTGGCCTGTGCTTCAGAGCTGATGGCGACTTTCTGTTCTGCCGCAGTAAAGGTAGTTGCCGGTTTTGCGGCAGATTCCTGAGCGGCTTTGTCTTTATCGAGCAATTGTTTTATGAAGCTGTAGTCAAAACTATCCTGCGGGTTAATCACCGGGGACTTGGGGTTCGCCAGCGCACCGGCAGCACGATAAATACCATCAAAGCGCTTATATACGCGCTCGTAGTGATTGGTGCCGCCAGCCATTCCCAAAATGCGGGCGTTATCGTCCAAACCGGTCCACAGAATATTAGGGAAAAGCCCTTTAATGAAGTCGCTACCTTCCTGTTTTTTAAGCAAGGCAAAAAACTCTTGTGTCTTCACGAGTGCATCAACGGCGTTGTCTGGATTTTCTTTTGCAGCTTTCACGCCATCCATCCAGCCTGCAACAAATTTCTGTATGGCAGCACGGCCGCTTGTCGATTCCAATACACGGCTGTCACAAACCATGACGTCAAAAATAAGATTGGTTGCTGTTTTGGTCGAATACACGACATGCGCGTTAGCACTTTTCATGGCAAGCGACAAATCTGGATCCCAGATTACTGCCGCATCCACATTTCCTGATTCAAGCGCTGCACGGACCCCTGCAGTTCCTTCTTCGGCATTGATGAAAACATATTGAATCGAGGTTTTTTTACGCGCCGACAGCGAAGAATTATCGACAGCATCAATAATCATGCCGTGCGATGGTGTGAATTGCAGCAATGCCACTTTTTTACCGGCCAGATCTTCAATACTTCTGATGGCAGGATCGCTCGCAATGACAGCATCTGCACCCTGGGTATTATCAACGATCATGACTGCCTTGCCGTCCATGCCCGCATTTCGCAAATTAGGTTGTTCCTGAGCCCAAAAATCCGAGGTGCGCCAGGCGCATTGTGCCGTGCCTGCTTCAAAAATCGTGGAAAGCGTTGGAATATCGTCTTGAATAATGAATTCAATATTCAAGCCTTGCTTGTCGTAAATCGAACCATCTACAGTCGTCAGACTGTTCCCATTTGCCACCATTGCCGGCGCATAACCGTGAAAACTCACGATACTGACTTTCAATGGATTGTCTTTACTGCCTATATCTCCGGAAGCGCTATAGCTTGCGGCCGTTTTCACGCTATCAGAAGTCGTATCAGCGCTGTCAGTGGTTTTGCTCGAATCACTTTTTGACATGCCTTTTATTTTTTCACCCAGGCCAAGATTCCACGCCAGTGAGGCGGCAGTGGCAACGATGGCGACGGTGAGAATACCCTTGGCGAGCGGAGTCAGCTTGGCCATTTGCGTTCCTTTAAGAGGTTGGTGTGAAGGATGTGAATGGAGAAATCAAAGTATTGATGCTGTCGATTTTAGCCGACAAACGTTGCCGCTCACGATCGGCTGCCTGACGGGCTGACAATGCTTGAGCATTGAGCTTGGCAGTCTCGGCGGCGTGTTTTGAGACCGTAGATTCAAGCAGTTGCTGAAGCTGGGAAATCTGCCCCTGAATGTCCGCAATCAATTTATCTTTTTCAGAGGCAATTAGTTGAACATCTTTCTCGATGTTTTCCTGGATACGTGCAACTTTTGAAGTCGCAAGACTGGCGTATGCCGCCAATGCATCCATTTTTTTTCTGGCATCTTGCAATATGTCATCAATCG
>Ga0105044_10012722_pt1 | contig 11444 bp, 8 predicted proteins | sample MAT01_FD_78092 | JGI IMG/M metagenome (GOLD analysis project Ga0105044, IMG submission 78092) | Freshwater microbial communities from Lake Fryxell liftoff mats and glacier meltwater in Antarctica - MAT-01 | ecosystem: Environmental > Aquatic > Freshwater > Ice > Liftoff microbial mat | place...
CAAAGGCGGCACTACTTACGGCGAAAGTGATCAGTGGGGATACAAGCCGCTCGATCGAAAGAACCCAACTCAGGGCTATGACATTCACCCCACGATTCTGCATCAACTCGGCATTGATCACACCAAGCTGGTCTATCGCAACAATGGTATCGATCGGCGATTAACCGATGTCCACGGTCGTGTGCTCAATGAGTTGATTGCCTAACTGGACAACGCAACTTTGCATCGAAGGTTTCGATATTTGCTGCCGTTGCGAACTTATTTGCCGTTTAGGCGCTAGCCACGGTTCTCAGTGCTAAAACCGTGGCTAACGCCAAAACGGCTAATCCAATGTAGCGCTGACCAGCAGAGCAAAGTTCGGAATCGCGCGGCGAAAAAAGAGGTTTGGGTCTTTGCCGCCGGGCAGCAGCGTCAAGCCTTTGCCGCCGTTCGCTTCGGCTTGCAAATCTCGGTCGCGGTACCGAAGTGAACTTCACCTGCATTCATCAATTTTTCGCTAACCTGACGACACTTTCGTTCACGTTCACGTTCACGTTCACATCACATCCGCCAGACTTACCGCGCTATGTTTTCCGACAACGATGTGGTCGAGCACTTTGATGCCGATAATCTCGCCCGCTCGCTTCAAGCGATCGGTGACAGCGCGGTCTTCGGCACTGGGCGTCGGGTCGCCTGAAGGATGATTGTGGACCAAGAGCACCGAGGCTGCTGAATCGCGGATCGCAGGGCGAAAGACTTCGCGGGGATGAACAAGGCTGGCGTCGAGCGTCCCGACTGTTATCTGGTGTCGCGCGATCGGTTGCAGCTTGGTATCAACGGTCACGATATGAAACTCTTCTTGGCAACCGTCGATCGCCAGTCTCGAAAAATGATGCATGCAGTAATCGATGGCGGCGCGCGTGCTGGTGATCTTTTCGGTCGGCATACCAAAGCGATGCATTGATTCGGCCACGCGCCGTCCGAGCTCGATCCCCGCCATGATTTGACAAAATGCCACTTCGGAAACGGCACTGCTGATGCGTTTCAACTCGCTTGGCGACATCGTTCTTAAGTTGTCGATACGGTCGCCGAAGTGGTTGGCGATGCGTTGACCAGATTGGACGGCGGACTCACCCTTGCGACCGGAGCGAATCAATATGGCGAGCAACTCAGCGGTGCGCATGCGGTCCGCTCCGGCTTCAATCAGCCGTTCGCGTGGACGCTCCTCCTTCGGTGTCTGAGTGACCTGGTCGCCAACGATCTGCCGCTCGATCCAGTGGCCGGTCTCGAAATCCTGGCCACCGCGCCAACTGAATCGCTGGCCATCATCGGCACGAATCGTTTCCAGCATCCCGTCTTGCATCAACTGCTTTAGAACCGCAGTCACAAACGCCGGCCGCGCTTCGCGACACTGCTGCTGAATTTCTTCCTTCGTGAACTCACCGAGAGTTCCGATCAGTCCAAGCACTTCCTCATATTTCGCTCGGCGCTGTTGGTCGGTGCGTGAAAGCATGGGGTTGGATCAATTGCGTCAAGCGTGGAACTAACTGTCGCAGGGCACGAGAGCGATGGCTGAGTACATTTTTTACCGCAGCGCCAAGCTGCGCGAAAGTGAGGTGGTACTCTGGAATCACAAATAAAGGGTCGTAACCGAAGCCACCTTGGCCCGAAGCCGTCATCGCGATCGTACCACGGCAAATGCCGGCGGCTTCCAAAACGATTTGCCCAGACGAATCGGCAACGGCGATATGACAGGTGAAAGACGCGCCACGACGATCGCTGGGAATCGCACTCAGTTCTTGCAGCAAGAGCTGATTGTTGGCTTCATCATCGCCATGTTTGCCGGCAAACCGAGCCGAAAACACGCCGGGACGGCCTGCGAGTGCATCGACTGACAGCCCGCTGTCTTCGGCCAGCACCCAGCGCCCTAGATGCTTGGCTTGTTCGCTCGCCTTCAGCCTGGCGTTGTCGCCAAAGGTGTCGCCGGTTTCATCGACATCGATCGAGCCTGCGATATCGGCGAGCGAAATGAGTTGCAGGGACTCTCGCGGCAGCATCTCCCGCAGCTCAGCGACTTTGTGACGATTTCCCGTGCCCAGTACAAGTTCAAACATTTTGACCTTCTCAACCAAAGCCTCGCTAGACCTTATCGCATTCCGAGCTTGTTACCGATGAACAGACTTCGCTTTGACTTCCTCGGAACTGCAATCGGAGTTGGACGAACATCGAAAGGGATCAAGGCGATATTGTTGGCCACAACGCCAGAGCCTTTGTATTCAGCCGGTGGCGCTTGACCACCGGCGCAGTATTTCTGCATGATCTGCCTGATCTCGGCAGTGAACTGAAACTTCCCACCGGGCGACTGTTGACCGAGAGATTCGAAACTTCCGATCGTCACCAAGCTTCTGTTTCGATCGTGAAATTGGTATGCTTCGACTCCCTCCTTACGCAACGCTTGCGTCATTTCATCCGCGTTGGCCGCGCAATTGTCCATCCGCTCGCTGCTGGGCACGAATTCCTTGTCCTGCCTGCCATCAACGATCGCTCCCAGTCCAGAAAATGTTCTTACGACAACTGTATAGCGACCTGTATTCTCAAGCAAACTAAATTGAACTTGGCTGTTCAATTCCATCACGAACGAATCGACCTCTGGAGCACTGAAAAATTCTTCAGGCAGCATCGGATTGGTCGTTGCAAAGGCGTTTTTCAGTGGGCTGGTGTCCGTCTTGCCCGTTCTCTTCATCAGGCTCTGCTGCAACTTTCGAACAGCAACGAGTGGGTTGTCTTCCTGGTTGGAATCGATGACTTCGCCTTCCAGTGATTTCGGCTTCAACGCCTTCAGTCGCTTTAGGTCCTTGATCAATTGAGGATGATCGACGGAGTCGTATTCCCCAGCAAGGACGGCGTAGGCTTGGTATTTGGCTTGATTCGCGTACCGAGCCATTCGCCCGTCGGGGCTGTCCGTATTCAGCTTGCCACCGAAATCGAATTTTTCTTCGTGAATAAAAGCAGGCATTCCGTAGACACTACTGAGCTCTTCGGCGAGCGATTGAGCTTTCTGTTTGCCTTCTTCGCCAGCGAAAGATGCGGCGAGAATCATCCACGGTCCGTCGACCTCGGACAATTGTTTGGTCCCAACTTTCTTTACAGCGGCCGGATCTTTGCCGAAAATCCGCAGCAATCCCGGCGGTGCGGCGTGCAGCGTTGCAGCGGCCTGCCCTAAACTGCAGGCAACAACAAATATGGTTGAAAAAAGCGTCCTACGCATCGCCATTCGTGGCTCCGGCAACAGGGGATTCTAGTCGACGGATCGAATACGGATCTCCGTCGGTAGACGACCCTAACAAATCGCAAGCCGACACCGTAAGAGGATTTTTAGTTTTAAAATTTGATTTAATGATCACCGGCCTCCGGGAAGCCTTTCAAGGCCGGGGATGGCTCGGAAATCCTCCGAATTGGGGCACTTCTCGCTGATCGCCAGGAGGTTCGGTTCGATTGCGAGCAAGTAACCCTGGTTATGGTTGAGAAAGGCAATCGACGGATCGAGTTGCCAGCGTTTGTGAAGGCGTTGCGAATCGTTCATGCGAACCAGTGATCGAGGATCGCAAAGTAGACTTACTTCAATGGCATGCCAGGCTCTGGCTTGCCGTTGGTGGTGAGAACTTGAAAATGATGAACGCCAGCAGCAAGCGCATGATCGCTTGTCCAAACGATCTGTTTCTGTGGTGTCACTTCGACCATCGATACGCCAGACTGCGCAGCATGACTGCCAACGACTGTGTTGCCATTCGCAAGCCGCTGCGAGCCGCACGGATCTTTAAAAAGTCCTTTCACGTCGTCGTTGACAACGCTCCAAACAATTTCACCAAGCTGGTTTAGCTCCACCACTTTGTTACCATGTGTCAACGAGGTAACGGTGTTTCCATTGTCTAGTCGTATCGCTGTGAATGGCCAATTCTCAGCTTCACGTCCACCGATCTTTTCAAGGTCAGTTTTCAAGACGTGTACGACTTGACCATCCGGTGAATACTCCTTGATTGCAAATGCGAGCAGGTGCGGAACCAGATAGTTTCCGTTCTTGAGTTGACGGGCCATCCGCGTTTGCAGATGCGCGTTATCGGTCTCCGGTTGCAGGGGAAATTCCTTGACAATCGCCCCTTTGGTGTCGATCTCCAAAAGTCTTGGACTCGCACCCAGTTCGGTGACAAGCGTGTTGCCATTGTAGAGCCGCTGAGCGGTTCCGATTTCGCGATTCTTCTCATTCAGTCGATAGGTCAGCACCACTTCTTTGGCACGAGTGACTTCTTCGACACGGTTGGCGAATGCAATCAAAACATTTCCACTGGGCAAGACAAACCCATCGCGAGAGCCTCCCTCGTACTCCCAAGCGACCGCTCCGTCTTCGCCGATGATGGCCGTCTTTTTTCCCAGCGTGAGATAGGAATGTTGAATCGGCGAGTTGGCATCGCCGGTTTCTTCGGCAGGCACATTTGCACAAAAGAGCCAAAGAAGAATAGGAATCACCAAGAATTTGATTGGCATTAACGAGCTCCGGAGGGAGGGAGTAGGCTCAATTGGGAAACGCGACCTTACTTCTCGGATTGTACCAAGTAAGATCATTGTCCACGCGGACCCAGCGCCAAAGACGTAACCTTCCCAAAAACTCTTGCCTCCAAACTCCGAAAAGTTCTCGACATGCGATTCGATTTACTTCGTTCAGGTTTAATTTTCACTTGCTTGGCAATCGCGATTTCGACTGCTAAGTCGTTTGTTCAGGCACAACAACCAGCCGCAAATCCGGCTTGGATCTGGATTGACGATTCTGGACAAACAGAGCGAATCTTTGTGCGCCGAGAATTCAAGGTGGATTGCGAGATCAAACTGGCCGCCGTAAGCGCCACTGCGGACAATCACTGCGAAGTCTTCGTCAACGGAACCAAGTTGGCGTCTTCGGATGACTGGGCTCAGTTAGCCACCGCCGACGCGAAAAGCAGTCTTCGTCAAGGCGTAAATGTCATCAGCATCTCCGCCAGGAACGAAGGCGGTCCAGCCGGCTTGATTGCCTCTCTGACGATTGAACAAACCAATGGTAACAAGCAGACCATTGCAACCGATGCATCTTGGAAGGGAGCTGTCGCTGCCAACAGCGAATGGCAGAACGCCGGATTTGATGACAAGGGCTGGGGCGCTGTGACGGTGTTGGGCGAACTCGGCGATTCAAAACTGCCGTGGAGCGGGAGCATCAACAAGGATCGCTTCGACTCCGAAACCGTGAATAGCACACCAAGCGAATTCATGCCCAAGATCGCTGCCAATGCGCAGGTGCCCGATGGTTTCAAAATCGAGAAGATTTTTCAAGTGCCGAAGTCGATGGGCTCATGGGTTTCGCTGACAACCGATGATCGCGGTCGCCTGTTCGCCTGTGACCAAAACAAGGCTGGCTTGTTTATGATCACGCCAGGGAATGCATCCACGCCGACCAAGGTCGAGCCGCTGCCCGTAAAAATTACCGGTATTCAAGGCTTGCTTTGGGCATTCAACTCTCTTTACGCGGTCGTCAACGGAGGCTCAGAATCGGGCTTGCACCGCTTGACCGACACTGATGGCGATGGGCGTGTTGATGCCGATGAATTTTGCATGCCGATCAACGGCGGCGGTGAGCATGGACCGCACGCAGTCATCCTGAGCCCTGACGGAAAGTCGATTTATGTCGCGTCCGGCAATCACACCAAACTTCCTGACGCGATCGTCGGCAGCCGGATTCCTCGCAACTGGAACGAAGATCATTTGCTGCCACGACGCTGGGATGCGAATGGCCACGCAGCCGGAATCTTGGCACCCGGTGGTTGGATTTGCAACGTCGACCCGAGCGGTAAAAAGTGGGATGTCTTTAGTATCGGCTATCGCAATCAATACGACATCGCATTCAACGAAGATGGTGAGCTGTTCACTTATGATGCCGATATGGAATGGGATTTTGGCTCGCCCTGGTATCGTCCCACTCGCGTTTGCCATGCAACCAGCGGAAGCGAATTTGGTTGGCGAAGCGGCACCGGCAAATGGCCAACCTACTATGAAGACTCGTTACCTCCAGCCGTAGAAATCGGCCCTGGTTCACCGACGGGAATCGCATTCGGCACCGGAGCAAAGTTTCCAGCTAAATATCAAAAGTCGCTGTTCATTCTCGATTGGACTTACAGCACGATCTACTCCATTGAATTGACTCCCGATGGGTCAAGCTATCGCGGCGAAAAAGCGGACTTTGTCACCGGCACTCCGCTGCCAGTGACCGATGCGGTGGTAGGAACCGATGGCGCGTTCTACTTTGCCGTCGGCGGTCGCGGCACTCAGTCATCGCTTTATCGTGTCAGCTATGTTGGCCAAGAATCGACGACTGCTGTGTCTGGAAAAGACAAAGCCGGAAGCAGTCTGCGGGAGTTGCGGCATCAACTCGAAGCATTTCATGGGCATACAAGCGGCGATCTGGATTTGATTCTTAAACACCTCTCCCACGATGATAGATTCATTCGCTATGCCGCACGAGTGGCTCTGGAAAGTCAGCCGATCGAAACGTGGAGAGCTAAGGCGTTCGCCTCACGCGACCCTAAATTCGTGATCAACGCAATGATTGCGGTGGCTCGGCAAGGTAACGTCAGCGACTTAGATAGTTTGCTCTCTAGTCTCATGCGACTGGATTTTAAAATGCTCAGCGAAAGCGACCAGTTAGCTTACCTGCGTGCTTTCGAGCTTGCCTTTGCACGACAAGGCGAACCATCGGATGCATGGCGGGCGAAATTGATCAGCCACTTCGATTCTCTATATCCCGCCAACTCATATCCTCTGAATGCCGAGCTTGTGCAGTTGCTGGTCTATCTCCGCTCGCCAACGGTTGTCACCAAGACGCTGGCGTTGATGGATACGCTCGGTCCCGAACCGATTCCGAACTGGAACGACGTGATTGCCCGGAACGCTGGGTATGGCGGTACCGTTGGCAAAATGCTTGCTGACATGCCGCCGGTTCGCGGAATTCACTTCGCCTTCGTGTTGCGAAATGCGAAAACCGGCTGGACATTAAATGATCGCAAAAAATACTTTGAGTTCTTTATCGAAGCGGCTAAGCACCCAGGCGGCAATAGCTTTGCCAAGTTCCTGATGCAGTTCCGCGAAGATGCGTTAGCGACCTGCTCCCCAGCGGAACAGATTGTCCTCGAACCGATCACAAGCGTTTCCTTGATTGAGGCGTCTGTTCCTTCAACGCCACCGCAAGGTCCCGGACGTGTTTGGAGAACGACCGAGGCTTTGGCGACTTTAGGAAACGAGCTTTCCCATCGCAATTTCGACAAAGGCCGCAACCTGTATCATGCAGTCTCTTGCTCCAAGTGCCATCGACTCGGCGGTGCCGGTGGTGGCATCGGCCCGGATCTTTCCACGGCAGCGAAAAAGTTTTCCCTGCAAGACATGCTTGATGCGATCCTCGAGCCTAGCAAAGCGATCTCTGATCAATATGGATCGCAGCAAGTCATCACCGATGATGGCAAGGTACTGATTGGTCGAACTGTCGAAATCGGAGACGAGTATTACGTCTACACAACCGATGCATCCGCAAAACCGATCGTCTTGAATAAAAGCGAAGTCGAGCAAGTCTTGCCCTCGAAGGTTTCGCAAATGCCAATAGGCTTGGTCGATGCGCTCAATGAAGAAGAGCTCAAAGACTTAATCGCTTACTTGATGGCCAGCGGCGATCCCAAGTCCAAAGTTTTCGATTAAGAGTCGCCAATCGTCGCCCTCCGCTCCGCGAGGGTAGCGTCAGGGATCAACTAACCGAATCCGCATCAGTCCGCCAAAGAAAATCACAAGGCACATAACCGATTCTCCAGCCGTCGCCGAACGGAACCTATCGCTAGCTCGTTCAAGTTGCCTGCGACGACGTCGACGTTCTCGATCATGCCCGTAGACCCGTGTCTGGATTTGTTAATCACAACTGTAATCAATGGTGCAGACGAAAACGACCGCAGTCTCGCTCACGTTGGTGAAACGACTCGTTTTTTTACCATCTTTCGCTTTGCAATGGCAACGTTCCTCGGCAGTGCGAAGAACGACAAAAAACTGCACGTTGCGGCTACTGACTGGCTCTAGCTTGAGCCAACAATTGATCGCGAAGCTCGACGAGCTTCTTGTGCTCGGGGGTCATTGCGTTGGGCGAAACGGTAACTTGGTTGAGTGCTTGTAGGGCCGCCGCTGGATTTTTGCTGACTTTAAGTTGAATCTGTGCGATTCGAATACGGGCTTGGTTTGCGTTCTCTCCCTGATTCGCCGCGACGATGGATAGTGGCCGCAACGACTGGGTCCAGAGTTTTTCAGCAGCAAGCAGGCGAACATAGCCCATCAGCAATTTATCCGGCAGGCCGGTTGCTAACTTCAGTTGACCGAGCCGAGAAAAATGCTGCTGCGCCATCAACAAACTGTTCGTTTCAATCGCCTGGCGAAGTAAGAAAGAAAGTCGATTGAAATCGGGATGTGACGTTACGTCAGGCTTTGTTTCTGTTGTCGGATCTGATTTGGCTTTCGGTCCACCGAAAAACCTTAGCTTTCCTCCGGCTTTCGCAGGGACTGGCTTCTCCTTCGCAGTTTCCTTTGCTGAATTGACGACCCAAGTATCAGCACTAGCCGCAGACGAACTGGCCGTTGCCAGCGCGGCTTTGATCGGGTTGTAATCGTCGACCTCTTTTTGCTTCCTCTTCAAGCGTTCTGCCGGCGGACAGAACAAACTGTATTCCTGGAGCCATTCGTTTTTCGAGATAAAGTCCCAGCCTTCGCAATCGACCATCTTCTGACGGAGCATGTAGACACCGAACACCAGTCCGATTACTGCACCAACCATGTGCAACATCTCCGAGGACATCGAGAATCCACCGAGAAAAAGAAACAGGATCTGCAGCATCATGAAGACACCTGCCAGCTTGACGATTCGAACTTCGAAGGTGCCCATATAAAGGCCGAAGAAGTAAAAGCAATCCATTTCGTTCTCGGGTGCCCACAACATCGCAATCGTCATCAGCGCAAAAATGACACCCGATGCACCGAGCGCTCCGCTATCGCTACCGAGAAAAAACATCGGCAGCTGGATGGCAGCTCCGTCAACCGCAGCCATCAACATGTAAAGGGCAAGAAACCGCAAGTTTCCAATCTTGCCTTCGACCACTAGCCCAAACGCCCAAAGAAAAAACATGTTGCCGATTAAATGCATGAAGTCACCATGCATGAACGCGCCCGTGATCCACTGCATCGGGTTGATCGTGTCAAACTGCAGAATCAACCAGTCGAGTGACTCAGGTTCAACGTTACCCAACATGGCCTGAAACGTAGTGGTGAAAAAAATTGCCGCATTGGTGATTATCAGTCCACCCGTCACCAACGGAAGATGATAGATCGGAGCATCGGTCGTGTAGGGCGCGATGATCATATCAACGTACTTCTGGCGATCAGCGGGAACGAGCGGCGAGGACCAGGGTACAACGCAGCCGCGTGACTGGCTAGCTGTGGTTCTCCCAGATTGCCACGAGATTGGTCGCAAGCTTTCGCCGCGTCAATGTTGGTTAAACCCGTCCAGCGTCGACTTTGATATCACAAACGGAGGCAGACTCAAATCCCAACTTCTTCCTGCACATCAGCGTCTTCTTGAACTTCGGCGTCGACAGGCCAGCCGAGGGCGCGCTGCAGCCGGAATTGCGAACGGTTGTAATCGGCGATGATGCGAACGTAAGTTCGGCGCGCTTCGTCCAACGCTTGGATCGACTGCAAGACCTCGATCGGCAGTCCTTGCCCGTCACGGATTCGGGCGGTGTTTTGGCGATAGGATGCTTCGGCACTCAAGATCGCCGTTTGGGCAAGCGTGATCTGATCTCGCCTAGCCGTGACCTCTGCATGAGCCTCGGCGATCTCTGCGGCAACCGTATCCATGGTGCGAATCTGTTGCCACTTGGTCTGCTCCACGCGAGAAAAAGCAGCGTCGCGAGCCGCCTTTTCCCCGTAACCGAGATTGCGGACTTCCCACCATGCAGCCGCATCGAAATCCATTCGATCTCCGAAGCGATCAATGTCGCCATTGAGACCGCCACCATTGCCGCCATAGCTCATCCCCAGCAGGACGCTGGGCACTAGCGGTGCATATTTTTCACGCTTGAGTCTTTCGGTTGCTTCACGAACGAGGTGCTTGGCTTCGTACAACTCGGGGCGGGTTTCCAATCCTGTGGAGACCATCGACCGCAAAGGCGAATGGAGCTTGACCATTTCAATCGCGACAATCGAAGGCTCAACCGGGACGAGAGTCACATTCTGATCTGCGTGAAGCAGCCGAGACAATTTAACTGACGCGACGCGTGAGACCTCTTCGGCTTTGCGAACATCGATCGTGCGAAAGGAAAGCTCCGTCCGTGCGCGGTCCGCATCGGATTGAAGCCCTTCGCCGGTCTCCGCAAAGTCGTTCGCAAGATCTGCTAAGCGAGTGGCGTTCTCAAGCGATTGTTCCGCCACCGCTTTAATCTGCATCGCTTCCAGTAAGTCGACATACGCAACTGCGGTTGCTAGTAACAAATCGTTGGACACAGCGCGACTTGCCTGTCGTCTCGCCGCAACCGTTTGGCCAGCGATCCGTGGCTGGAAGATCGCATCGCTAAGGTGAAAGTTCATCAATAGTCCGGGCACAGCAGGTGAGCCTGCACCAACGGCTTGGGCGCCTAGTCCAGTGTAGACCGAACCTCGGCTGGTCTCAATGATTTGACCCGCGACGTCTTGGATTCGGCCTTCGTGCTTGTTGTAGTTGGCACCGGCCCGAATCGAAGGCAACCAAAGTGTTTCGGCAGATTGAAGCTGCGCAAACGCCTCCGCGATTCGCTGTCTCGCAAAGTTTACTTCAGGGTTTTGGCCAGCCGTCATCGCTAACGCGGCCCCAAGGTCAATCGGCTGAACGGCAAGTGCGGGCTCCGTGTAATCGGTGATCATGCGATCGTCGGCGATTGGTTCGACGAGTGTCACAGGCGGAGCATTGGGCGAGACCGTCGGCGCGATGGGTGAAACCGCTGGTTCGGCCCAGGCGGACAACTCGATCGCTGGGGCTTGCACATCTTCGTGTTTCGAGGCGATGTTCGTTGGCTCGGTCGCAGACTTGCGGTCGACGCTCAATGTCGCTGCATCGGCGTGATTTCGGTTGACAAACCGGCGGCAGGAGTTGCGTATCGCGCAACCTGAACCAGCGATCAAAAGCACCCAAACGAGTGTGAGGGCAACCTGCGATTGACGACCGGGAGACGGAGTCGCTCCATTAAATTTTAGTCGCAGCATTGAGCCTACCTCGCTGACGTTCGAAAACTCGCAGCATCCAACAGGACGCTATATCTCAACGCTCAATCGGCACAACGCATTTTTTCAGATCAACTAAATTAATCCGGCCCGCAAGGTCCAGCGAC
>Ga0105044_10012723_pt1 | contig 11443 bp, 12 predicted proteins | sample MAT01_FD_78092 | JGI IMG/M metagenome (GOLD analysis project Ga0105044, IMG submission 78092) | Freshwater microbial communities from Lake Fryxell liftoff mats and glacier meltwater in Antarctica - MAT-01 | ecosystem: Environmental > Aquatic > Freshwater > Ice > Liftoff microbial mat | place...
GCGCTAAATTGCGCGAAATGATGCCGTGGATCAAAAAGAATAAATTGGTCGATCAAAGCAAGAACTAATCGCTTAAGGCGACAAAGTAAGTACGCAAAAACCTGGGCTTTAGGCTCGGGTTTTTCTTATTTAGTTTGACTAGTAATTCAAATGTCGTTGATCTGAAGTGCTTTGCAGGGGAAATTGCCGATTTTGTTCGACGTGTATACTGGCCCCCTTAACCTGCCGCTTACGAGAACGCACGGATCGTGGACGCTCTAACCCAATCTATTCGCAACTTTGCCGCCCGGCCCTGGCAGCTGATTGAGCAGGCGTCGCAAATGGCGGCAGCCTCGGAAGACGTGATCGCTAGCGCAGCACAGCGTATGGTTATGGGTGCCGAATTAGCGCGCGAAATTCGCTCGCGCGGCTGGATTGACGATAGTTACTACGCTGAAGAATTGGCCATGCATGCAAAATTTCGGGAGGCCTTCAATGCCGTTGCACGCCAGCTTCAGCGCCGCGCTGATTGATCTAAGTAGGGCGCTAAAAGCACGGAATTGGAGTTTAATTGGCGCGCAAGGCGCGACTCTGTACGGTTCAACCTAGAACCTGCAGGGCGCCCGCGTGATCTTGATGATCTCCGTGCAGTGTTGCGGCGGACGCGCTTTAGCGCCAGTCTCATAATTGAAACCCTTAGGTCGCTGGAATTTGCATTGGATAGATCCGATTTAGTCAGCACCCTTCAAGGCTTGCAGGCTGATATTTCTAGGTAGACGAAAAAAAAGTCGGCGCTAAATTGCGCGAATTGATGCCGTGGATCAAAACTAATAAATTTGTCAATCAAAGCAAAAACTAATTGCTTGGTTGATATTGTAAATATGCAAAAACCGGGGCTTTCGGCTCGGGTTTTTTACTGTAAAGACTAAGGTGATCGATTCGCTGCAACGGAAGGCGGTTAAGGATTCCAAATGCCAAAGAATTGCAATACTATAACGTTTTGTTTAGAGCGCAATCATGGGTATCAAATCATCTTTGAGACTTGAGCGTACATTGGTAATGCGTGATCGGGGCGCTATTGCGACGGCGGTCGCACTCGCCCTTATTTTGCTCATTTCGCTGATTTCGGGAATGCGCGCGGATCAGGCAGAAAGTGCGGCGCTGCGCTCGGCTGCCGCCAAGGTGCAGGCCGAGTGGGCCGCCCAGCCGCCTAAGAATCCGCATTCCGCGGCGCATTATGGAATCCTTGTTTATCGCCCGCGCGCGCCACTGCAAGCGATAGAACCCGGCGTACTTCCGTTCCAGGGCGCGGTGACGTTTCTGGAAGCGCACAAGCGCAACGCGCCGATGCTTTCGCCCGCATCGGTGCGCGTGGCGGAGCGTAGCTATGGCAGCACGCGCTATTCGCCCATGCTTCAGGTTGCGGGGGGCTTTCTGGCGCTGGTGCTCGGGTATTTGATCGGTGCGCGTGAAGCGCGTCGCGGCATGATCCCGCTGCTTCGGGGCAGTGGCGCGCGCGGCGGGTCGGTGGTCGCAGCTAAGGCGATTAGCACCGGCGTGCTGGTGTTGCTGGCGGCGCTGCCATCGCTGATCTTCGCGGCTATTAGCGTAGGCGCTGGCGATCCCGGGCTGCGCTTCGCGGCACTGTCGGTGGCCTCATTAACCCATCTTTTTATCCTTGCCGCGTTCGGCGTGGCGAGCGGCATCTGGCTTGGGGCAGCACGATTTGGTCTGGCCGCCGTCGCTTTCGCCTGGGCGATGAGCGTCATGATTATGCCGCGCATCGCTGACATCGTTGCCGAACAGGCGGTGCCGCTGACTCAGCAGAGTTTAAATGAGGCGATATCAGCAGATTTCAAACGCGGCCCGGACGGCCATGGCAACAGCGTCGCGAATGATGCGTTCGAACGCCAGACGCTCGCCCAATATGGCGTCAGCCGCAAACAAGACTTGCCAGTAAACTTTGACGCGCTGCTGATGCAGGCCGATGAGGACTATCGCGGCGGCGTTTATGACCAGCGTCTGGCCGAGGCCGATGCCGTGCGTGCGCGCCAGGACTTTATCCGCCAGTTTGCGTGGGCGTTTGGGCCGACACCCGCAGTGCTCGATTTGTCCGTACGGATTGCTGGCGCAGACGCCGACACGCAATCGCGATTCGACACCTCGGCAGAGGTTTTCCGGCGTGAATTGGTCAGCATGCTGAATCGACACATGGCTGAAAACAGCCGTACCGGCGACTGGGAATGGAAGCCGGCTGATCAGTACTATTCGAGCTTTGAAGCGTTCAATCCGCCTATGCCGACGCTGGCCGATGACGCGGCGCATTTGTTTCCAGGCAGTTCCGTGCTCTTTTTGTGGGGGTTGCTCGCGCTGGCGGGTTTGATTTTTGCAGCGCGCCGTTTCGACGCGCGGGCGGCATTATGATTAGCGCACTTATTCGGCTTGATTTGGCGCTGCTCGTTCGTTCGCGAGCAGCCTGGCTACTGACGGGTTTGCTTATTGCCGCTGCTGCATTGGCATTATCGAGCGGATTGGACTGGCGCGAGCGCTATCTCGGCGCTGCAACCAGCGCACGTGCGCAGGCTGCGCAAAGTGAGAAAGTGCTCGTCGCTGTCTATGAAGATATCGCTACCGGTCGGCGTCAGCCGACAAACGTGGAGACCTTTGACGGCGACGGCGAGTTCATTCCGGACCCGCGCGACCCGTATGTCGCAGGTTTTTATCACACCCGAATTGCCGAATTGCCAGCTGGGCCGCTGCTGGGTTTGGCGACTGGCAGCACTGAACTGCGCGCGACACATCATTTGATCAAGTCGGTGCCACTCGCCAGCTTGATGCGGGTCGGCCAGCCTGCCGAGCGCGTCAATCCCGGTGCTCTGGCGGCTGGGCGTTTCGACTTGCTCGCCTTTATTCTTTACCTGTGTCCGCTCGCGCTGGTCTTGCTGCTGTTCGACGCGACTGCGCGCGAGCGTGAGGCAGGGATATCGCAACTACTAGCCGGGCTTGGTGCCAGCCGACGCGAGCTGCTGATTGCACGCGGCATCACCCGAGGCGGGCTGGTGGCCATCACAGCGATTGCGGCATCCATCATCGGCATTATTTTGCTTGGTGCATTGGCAAATGCGGCGGCGGGGTGGTGGATAGTAGCCACGTCTGCCTATTTGCTGATGTGGACAATGTTGCTACTGTGGGTCGCATCAAGCCGGCTCAGTGTCGTTGGCTCTGCGGCGGTCGCGGTTGCCTTATGGGTCGCGCTCATGTTGCTATCACCAGGCTTGGTCGAACGTATGCTGCGCCCCGAAGGTCTGCTGGAACCGCGCGCACTAGCCGACGCGGATGTGCGAAAAGTGACCCGCGAGATCAACGCCGATGAGGCAGCGTTGGCTGCGGCAAAGCTAAGGGTCGCACGGGATTACTGGCGAATCGATTTTGCAAAAGCCCCTGCATGCGCTGATCGCAAAGATGTACTCAAGGACTATGTCGAACGTAGGCTTTCAGATGAAAGCTACACCAGCGCCATGCAAGCCGGTGCTGCGCGTGAGGCGCTGTACGACACCCGGCTTGATCGTTGGGGTTGGCTATCGCCGGTTCTCGCTATTCGCCGCGCAATGGAAGGCGTGGCGGGCGTCGATCCGGCACGGCAACGCGCGTTTGAGCAGCAGGTGATCAGCTATCACGCCACGTGGCGCAACCGCGTGACTGATGCGGTCTTCGCGTGCCGCACATTTGATCGTGCTGAATTCGATGCTGCGCCGAAATTTGAATGGCGTGCGCCTGAGGTCGGCACAACGCCCTGGATTGGTTTGCTGATTGCCGCTGGACTTGCGCTGCTTGCCGGTATCGTGGCGCTGCGGCGCAGAGTGCTACTGGGCTGAGGAACAGTCCCTAAGCAGCCGCTTCGAGAAAAAAGCGCCGCTCAATCTCTTCGGCAGACAGCTTCGTAGGGTCAAGACTGAGCACAATTCGGCCATTGGTCATGATCAATATCTCGCTCGCGACTTCGCGGGCGCGCCAGATATCGTGGGTCGCCATCAGCACGCCGACCCCCGCCGCAGCCGTTGTGCGTAATGCCTGATTAAATTCAGCGGCCGAATGTGGGTCAAGTCCGCTGGTGGGTTCGTCCAACAGCAGCAGCGCAGATTTTCGGCTTAGCGCCAAAGCTAGGCCGACTTTTTGGCGCATGCCTTTTGAGTAGGTTGACGCACGTCGCGTGTGGGCTTCGGCGGGCAGGCCGGCCGCCGAAAGTGCTGCATCCAGTTTCGCAGTCGACAGGCGAACGCCAGAGCCAATTTCCAATAAGTGCGCAAGATTTTCGCGACCCGAAAGTTCGTCATAAAGCGCGACATTTTCAGGTAAATAGGTAGTCGCCCGACGCGCGTCATCCTGATTTGATGCAAGCGCGTGTCCTGCGACTGCGATCTCGCCACTGTCGGGTGCGATAAAGCCAGCGCATATCTTCATCGTGGTGCTTTTGCCAGCACCGTTCGGGCCTAGCAACGCCACGATTCCGCCGCTCGGCACGACTAGCGAAACGCCATCCACCGAAGCCTTGGCGCCGTAGCGCTTGCTAACATTCGTCAATCGCAGTGCATCAGTCATTATCGGGCTCCAAAAGTGCGGCTTAGCGTCACCACATACTGGCGCGGTGCTTGGGGATAAAGCGCAAAGAGGTTCGTGACATAGCTGCGACGGTCCGTGACATTGTTGATATTTAGCCCCAGCTGCCAGCGCTCTGCAACTTTGTAGGCGATGCCCAGATCGACCCGCGCATTCGATGGGATGACGATCGTGTTGGGCAGGCTTGCCTGGATTTGACTGTTCCACGTCAAACCCGCATTCATGCTCAGCCCCTTGGCCGCGCCTTCCGCAAATGCATAGCGCACAAATGCCGATGCGCTGTTTTCTGGCGCGGCCGCAAGCTGCTGTCCGAAATTGACATCAGTAGGCTCGGCTGCGCGCGCTCGGTTGTAGGCATAGGTTGCAATCGCATCGAATCCGGGTGCGATTCGACCGGTCAGATCGATCTCAACGCCCCGACTGGTCTGTCGTCCGGCTGCGATTGACTGGCCGAAACTATTGATGTCGGGGATGACGACATTGAAGCGCTCAATATCGTAGGCAGAAACCGTCAACAGCGCACGATCGTCAAACAATTTTTGGCGCACACCCACTTCAATTTGGCGAACTTGATCCGATTCGAAGACGTCTCCATCGATATCAAAAGCGAAATTGGGCGCAAAACTTTTGCCCCAGTTGCCAAATAAAATGGTGTTCTCACTTATAAAATAGGTGGCGCCAAATCGCGGGGAAAGCTGGGAGCCGGTAATTGGTTCGCCTTGCCCGTTGAACTGGCCGTCGTTGGTCTGCTCGTCATAGCGCAAGCCACCGAGCAATGACAGCTGTTCGGTCAACTGCGTAAAAGCTTGGGCATAAAAGGCATCGCCTTCATATTTTGAAAAGCCTGCGAAGGCAGGTGTTAGCGCGCCGATTGTTGCAGGTGTGCGCACGCCGGTTATAAGATCGAGCGGCCCGAGCGCGCGCGTTGACGCATCATAGTCATAGCGGTTTTCGAAATGTTCGTAACCCGCTAAAAACACGGTTTCCACACCGATGGCGCTGGTTTGATAGATTAAATCCGACTGGATAGTGCGACGCCAGTTCGCTTGCGGCCCCTCAAACGTGACGCGATCAACGGTGCGGCCGTCGGGTCGAACGCTGGCGCTGACCCGAGACGCGCCGATATCGACCTCATAGTCTGTGTACAGACCTGCCACCCGCAAGCTCAGCCCGTCTGCCAACTCGAAATTCGATTCACCGCCGACTGTGGAATAGCTTTCCTCGGCGCGTTGCGCATTGCGGTCAATAAAAGTTCGTGCGATTGGCAAATCGAAAGTCGTCAGACCAGACGCAAGACTGCCGTCCAGCAGCGGTAGGCCTTCATCGAAACTGTAATCGCGTCTTAAATAGCTGGCGTCCAGCCGGAGCGACACGCGCTCGCTCACCTGCCATGCCAGAGATCCCGAGCCGATAGATTTATCAGAGCTAACAAATTCACGAAAGCTATCTGCGCTTTCCGCGGCGCCGGTAAATCTGTAAAGCAGGTTGCCATCCTGAGTGACTGGCCCGCCCACATCGCCCTGCAGGCGATAAAATGCATCCGATCCGCCAAATAAAACCACTTCGCCACCAAAGGTTTCCAAGGGCCGTTTGGTAATAACGTTCACGTTTCCCGCAAATGCACCGGTTCCACCATAAAGGCTGCTGATCGGGCCTTTGAGCACTTCGATACGTTCAATGTTGCTCAAATCGGCAGGGTTGTCGCCCCGCACGCCATTGCGCAGGATTTCATAATTGGCAAAGAAACCCCGTATCAAAAATCCGGAGTTATCGCCAAAGCCAGGCAGCTGCTGCACGCCGCTCACATATTTGGTGACGTCTTGGGGTAGCGTTGCCCTTGTATCGGTGAACAGTTCTTGCGGCAAGATACGGATCGTGTTCGGTAGCTTTTCGACATCGACGGGAAAGCGGCTACCTGTAGATGATTGCCGCGCACGCAAACCATCAGATTCGCTAAATGCGTCGCCCGTGACGATGATTTCGTCGAGAACAGCGGCATCTTCGCGATCTGCTGTTTCGACAGCTTGCTCAACCGTCTGCGCGAAGGCTGCCGTTGACGTCAGCATTGCTATCCCGAAGGCACTCATAGTTCGCATCGGCACTTTCCTTTTTAAGATAATTAGATAATAGAATAATATTACATTGCATTATATAGGCAAGCGAAAGAGCGATCTGAAAAAGGTCAAAGGATGAATTCGCTTCGCCTATCCAGAGTTCCCTGCAATGCAATAGGTATTGCTGTGGCGGCGTATATTTGAGCAGCCGAAGATCGTGACGTCAGCCACTAAAAAGGCGATGGAAAAGGCCGTGCATGACATTCAAACCGGCGAATACGCGAAGAGCTTCATTCTCGAAAACAAAGCCGGTGCACTGACAATTTTGAGCCGCCGCCGCTTGACTGCAGAACATCCGATCAAACAAGTCGGCGCTAAATTGCGCGAAATGATGCCGTGGATCAAAAAGAATAAGTTAGTGGATCAAAGCAAAAACTAAGTGGCATTTCGGTGCTGCATAAACCCGAGTTTCAAACCCGGATTTATGCAGCGCACTCCTGCGCATAGTGGGCTGAAGCGCAAGCAGACTTTATGGTGCGACTACCGGCGGTTCTAGACCAGCGCGTCCTGCACGATTCCGAAATTTGGTGTCGAAACTTAGCATTGCTGAACAGTTATGCGCAGCCTCAAGATGCAGAGCATCGGCGAAGTCCAAGCCAGTGCGATATTGATTCAAGGCACGAGTGATTACTTGATCATCAGCAAAACGTAGGTTTCGGATCGATAGTAAGGCCTCAAACGTCGCTGCCACGCGATCTGGCGGTAGCGAGTAGGCACCACGCAAAACCCATTCAAGCTCCAAAGCCACCGTGAGCGGAACAAAGAATGCGGCACCGGTATCAATACGTGCAGCAACGCGTCTGGCTTGCGCAGCATCGTCACCGGTCACTAAGCGGACTAACACATTGGTGTCAAGCGCGATCATCGTTTGCTAGCAAAGTGCGCCGGATCCATAGCATCCAAGTCAAGTTTTGGCCCGATATAGCCTGAGATGCCAATACACGCCAATGCACTGGTGGTTTTGCGCTGCGGCTCTACCAGTAGACGCAGATTACCTCCCTCTTCGATAACTTCCATGCGCGTACCCGCTGAAATGCCCAGCCGCGCGCGCAATGTGGCGGGGATAACTAGTTGGCCTTTTTCAGAAACGGTTACGATCATAAACAATTTGCCTTACTCGGGTAGTACGAGTCTAGCAGATAGCTAGCATAGCAGGATGGAAAATCAAATTGGGATAGGCGAGGGCAAACTAGCTTGACTGCACCTGTAAATTCTGTGCAGCACGTAACGCGTTAACGCACAAGTGCGTTGGGTAACCTGATAGTACTCAATATTTAGGGTAGTGCAAGCAAGCCTTTTAGTTAGGGTGAAATAAAGGCGCGTTTTGGGTGTGATTTTTATGTAGCTAACTAATGAAAGGGCGTTTATGCGAAATATGGGTAGAGTTTTAGCGCGGTGCGTGATTTGGCCGCTTTCGATGTACGCCGGCACAGTAATGGCTCAAGAGGCTGCGCTACCAGAAGTGGTGCTTAATTCAGGCGATACCGCGTGGATGTTGACCGCGACGGCGTTGGTGCTGCTGATGACGATTCCCGGCTTGGCGTTGTTTTACGCGGGCATGGTGCGCTCGAAAAACGTGCTTTCGGTAATGATGCAGTGCTTTGCGATTACCGCACTGATCACCGTGCTCTGGACGGTGTATGGCTACAGCTTGGCCTTTGATACCACCGGCATGGTGGAAGGCACAACGAATCTGAATTCCTTTATTGGTGGCTTTAGCAAAGTGTTTTTTGCTGGCGTTGGGCGTGATTCATTGGTGCTTGCGATCCCGGAATCGGTGTACGCCACGTTTCAGTTGACCTTTGCCATCATCACGCCTGCTCTGATCGTGGGTGCGTTTGCCGAACGCATGCGTTTTGGCGCGCTGCTGGCATTTATAACTGGCTGGTTTACGCTGTCATATTTGCCGATCGCGCACATGGTTTGGGCAGGTCCAGGCGGCTTTCTGTGGGATCTAGGCGTGATTGATTTCGCCGGTGGCACGGTCGTGCACATCAATGCCGGTATTGCAGGCTTAGTTGCTTGTTTGATGCTCGGTAAACGCAAAGGCTTCCCGACCACGGCGATGCCACCGCACAATTTGACCTACACGCTGATTGGCGCTTCGCTACTTTGGGTGGGCTGGTTTGGCTTTAATGCGGGCTCGGCGGTGGCGGCGAATGGCTCGGCGGGTATGGCGATGTTGGTTACGCAAATTGCGACAGCGGCGGCGGCGCTGGCTTGGATGTTTGCAGAATGGATTGTGCATCGTAAGCCATCGGTACTGGGTGTGGCGTCTGGCGCGGTTGCAGGATTGGTCGCAATTACACCCGCTTCTGGTTCTTGTGGCCCCGGTGGCGCGCTTGTGATTGGTGCAGTGGCGGGCGTGGTTTGCTTTTTTGCGGCAACAAAACTCAAGCGAAAATTTGGTTATGACGATTCGCTCGATGTATTTGGTGTGCACGCAGTTGGCGGCATCGTCGGTGCGATATTGACCGGGGTTTTTGCGTCAGCGGCTTTCGGTGGTGCTGGACTGGTGGAAGGCGTAAGCGTTGCAAGCCAGCTTGGTAAGCAAACCATCGGCGTTGTTGTCACGATTGCGTATAGCGCCTTAGTCAGCTTCGTGGTTTTAAAGGTGATCAGTTTTGTGACACCGTTGCGCGCTAGCGACGAAGAAGAGTCACAGGGTCTGGATCTTGCATTGCATAACGAACGCGGCTACAGCCTCTAATTCCCAACTTCTCAAACTTAGGTGAATTTTATGAAAATGATTACCGCAGTGATCAAGCCACACAAGCTTGAAGACGTTCGTGAAGCACTGAGTGACGAAGGCGTCACCGGCATTACCGTCAGCGAAGTGAAGGGGTATGGCCGACAAAAAGGCCACACGGAGCTTTACCGGGGCGCTGAATACAGCGTTGAGTTTCTGCCCAAAATCCGCATCGAGATCGCGGTGACCGATGACAAAGTGGATGGCGTCATGGACGCGATTGCGCGTGCGGCGTCCAGCGGCAAGATCGGCGATGGCAAAATCTTCGTGACCAATCTAGAAAAAGTCATGCGTATTCGCACCCGGGAACTGGATGCTGACGCGCTGTAGAAGCTTTGAGAGTAAAGGCCTGGGCGAGCGTGCGCATTTTTTAATGCGCACGCGGGTTCAATGAGTTGGCACGGCGCTGATTCTGTCGCTACATATAAAATCGCACCCCTTACCCCACTTCACCGTCATCCCGACGCAGGCCGGGATCCATTTTGGAACTTGCGACAGAGCTGTGTCGAACACCGATCATTCGAAAAGCCAATGGATCCCGGCGTGCGCCGGGATGACGATTGGAAGTTCGACGCCGAATTTGGAGTTCTGTGGCTTCACTTTTGATTGAGGCAATGAAGCCCAGGCAGTTAAATCAACGTCACACCGGTTTTACTCTGTACTTCCTCACGGCTGACGCCCTCTGCTAACTCCATGAGTTTGAGCCCGTCCGGCGTGATATCCATGACCGCTAAGTCGGTAATAATCCGATTCACCACGCCCACGCCGGTCAACGGCAAGGTGCATTTTGGCAATATCTTCAGATCGGTCGTGCCGTCTTTCTTCTTTGCGACATGCTCCATCAGTACGATCACGCGCTTGACGCCGGCAACTAGATCCATCGCGCCGCCCATGCCTTTGACCATCTTGCCGGGAATCATCCAGTTCGCTAAATCACCGTGTTCGCTGACCTGCATGGCACCGAGGATGGACAGATTGATTTTGCCGCCCCGAATCATCGCGAAACTTTCATGGCTGCCAAAAATGGACGAGCCCTTTTGCGTGGTGACGGTTTGCTTGCCCGCGTTGATCAAATCGGCGTCGACTTGATCTTCGGTTGGAAACGGGCCGATGCCCAGCATGCCATTTTCCGATTGCAGCCACACTTCGATATTGTGCGGCACAAAATTGGCCACTAAGGTCGGAATGCCAATTCCTAGATTTACGTAAAAGCCGTCTTGTAGTTCTTGTGCGGCACGCTGTGCCATTTGGTCTTGAGTCCACGCCATGATCAAATTCTCCGTAAAATTAAACGCGCGAATCTAAGTTCGCTTCCTTTCGTCGTCATTGCGAGCGTAGTGAAGCAATCTATTGTATTTATTTAGTTTATAGCGATCCGAAAAATGGATTGCCGCGTCGCTGCGCTCCTCGCAATGACGAGGCGGTACTTTTATGTTGCTAGTCCTAAAATGCTATTTGCTCGGGCTTACCGTGCGCTTCTCAATACGTTTTTCGGGATTTGGGTTATGCACGATCCGGTGCACATAAATGCCCGGAAGATGCACTTCGTCTGGAACCATATCGCCTGTTTCGACAATTTCTTCGACTTCAACGATGCAAATTTTGCCGGCCATCGCGACCGCTGGATTGAAATTGCGTGCGGTTAAGCGAAACTGCAGATTGCCCGATTTATCCGCGCGATGCGCCTTGACCAGCGATACTTCCGGCAACAGGGCGCGCTCCATAACGTAGGTTTCGCCGTCGAAGTCGCGTAACTCTTTGCCATCAGCGACGATCGTACCAACGCCAGTTTTAGTGAAGAATGCGGGTATGCCAGCACCGCCAGCGCGCAACTTTTCCGCCAATGTGCCTTGTGGCGTGAACTCTAATTCCAACTCATTCGCTAAATATTGCCGTTCGAACTCTTTGTTTTCGCCGACGTAGCTGGAAATCATTTTTATGATTTGGCGGGTTTCTAACAATTTGCCCAGCCCAAAGCCGTCCA
>Ga0105044_10012730_pt1 | contig 11440 bp, 7 predicted proteins | sample MAT01_FD_78092 | JGI IMG/M metagenome (GOLD analysis project Ga0105044, IMG submission 78092) | Freshwater microbial communities from Lake Fryxell liftoff mats and glacier meltwater in Antarctica - MAT-01 | ecosystem: Environmental > Aquatic > Freshwater > Ice > Liftoff microbial mat | place...
GAGGCCGGCGACGGCGTCGAAGGCATCAAGCAGGCCGCCGCGCAGAAGCCCGATGTGGTGTTGCTGGACCTGCACATGCCCGGCATCACCGGGGTGGACGCGCTGGCCGGCATGCGCGAGCTGGCGCCGGACGCACGCATCCTGATGCTGACCGTATCCGAGGATGGCGCCGACCTGATGGCGGCACTGCGCGCCGGCGCCTGCGGCTACCTGCTCAAGAACATCGACGGCGAATACCTGGTCGACTCGATTCGCCGCGCGGCGCGCGGTGAATCCGTGGTGTGCCCGGAACTGACAGGAAAACTGGTCGATGGAGTGCGCGATGCGACCAGCCCGCAGGGCTTGCAGGCCCTGAGCCCGCGCGAGCGCGACATCGTCAGCCACATCGCCGGCGGCTGCAGCAACAAGGAGATCGCCCGCGCCCTGGGCGTGGCCGAGAGTACGGTCAAGATCCACGTGCAGCACGCGATGCGCAAACTCAATTGTTCCAGCCGCGTGCAGATCGCAGTGCTGGCCGCCGGCAATCGGGCGCCCGCGCGCCTGCCGGCGCGCTGATCTCGCGGGTCTTCGGTGTTTCACTTTGCTGGCAGGCAAGCATGTTCAAGCACCTCCTGATCCCGATCGACGGCAGCGAATTCTCCGACCTGGCAATCGAGGCCGGCGTGCGTTTCGCGCGCTCGATCGGCGCGCGCATCACCGGGTTCATCGCCGAACCGGAAGTGACGGTACCGAACCTGCCGGGATTTGTCGGCCGCGAGGCCGGCGCCGGCGGCGGCCCCACGGTCAAGCCGCGCCTGCATGCGCAATCCGCGCTGGATCGCATTGCCGCAGCTGCAGCAGCAGCCGGGGTGTCGTTCGCCATCGACTACGTGGCCCACGACGATGCGGCCGAGGCGATCGTCGCCGCAGCCGAACGCCATGGTTGCGACCTGATCGTGATGGCCTCGCGTGAAAGGCGCGGCCTGGATCGCCTGCTGCACGGCAGTGCCACCGGCGCTGTGCTGAACCAGACGAAGCTTCCGGTCCTGGTACTGCACTGACGAAAAGCGCCTGGCGATGCTGCGCGGGAGTCGGACCGCGGCGCGCAGCCGTGCTCCCGACCAGTGCGCATAGTTCTTTCGAACTATGGCGCATCCTCCCGACGATTCCCGCCGCGCCCCCATCAGGTGAATGTGCAGCTTGCGGCATGCAGCCTACATTTCCATGCATGTCAAACGGCGAGTGATTCATGGCAAGCACGCAAACAGGCAAGGCGGTGTCGACGCTGGTGGTGAGCACGCTGGCCTTCACCGTCTGCTTCGCGATCTGGATGATGTTCGGCGTGATCGGCATTCCGATCAAGAAAACCCTGGGCCTGAACGCCACTGAATTCGGCCTCCTGGCGGCCACGCCTGTGCTCACCGGCTCGCTGATCCGCGTGCCGCTCGGCCTGTGGACCGACCGCTACGGCGGGCGCATCGTGTTTTTCATCCTGATGATGTCCTGCGTGGTGCCGATCTGGCTGATCGGCTATGCCACCCAATACTGGCATTTCCTGGTGCTGGGACTGTTTGCGGGCATGGCCGGCGGTTCTTTCTCGGTCGGCACCCCGTATGTCGCGCGTTGGTTCAGGAAAGACCAGCAGGGCTTCGCCATGGGTGTGTTCGGTGCCGGCAACTCGGGCGCCGCGCTCAACAAGTTCGTCGCGCCGGTGATCGTGGTGGCGATCGGCTGGCAGTTCGTGCCGCAGATCTACGCGGCGGCCATGCTGGTGACGGCCATCCTGTTCTGGTTTTTCAGCCATTCCGACCCCAGCCACCTGGTGCCGGCCAAGGTCACCTTGCGCGAGCAACTGGCAACTCTCAAGGATCCGAACGTCTGGAAATACTGCCAGTACTACTCGATCGTCTTCGGCGGCTACGTCGCGCTTTCCTTGTGGATGGTGCAGTACTACGTCGGCGAGTACGGCATGGACATCCGCGCCGCCGCGCTACTCGCCGCCTGCTTCTCGCTGCCGGGCGGCGTGCTGCGGGCCATCGGCGGCTGGTTGTCCGACAAGCACGGCGCGCACAGCATCACCTGGTGGGTGTTGTGGGTGAGCTGGATTTGCCTGTTCATCCTGTCCTACCCGCAGACCGACTTCACCGTGCAGGGCATTGACGGCCCGAAAACCTTCCATATCGGCCTCAACGTGTGGGTGTTCACCGCGCTCATGTTCATCATGGGCATCGCCTGGGCTTTCGGCAAGGCCTCGGTGTTCAAGTACATCTCGGATGAATACCCGCAAAACATCGGCGCCATCTCCGGCGTCGTCGGTCTTGCCGGCGGCATGGGGGGCTTCGTGCTGCCGATCATGTTCGGCGCGCTGCAGGATTTCACCGGCATTCGCTCCAGCGCCTTCATGCTGCTGTACGCGATTGTCTGGGTCTCGCTGATCTGGATGTACTGGACCGAAGTGCGCAAGACCGAGGTCATGGGCCACAAATCCCCCGCCAGTCCGCTGTCGCCGGCAACGCCGGCCAAACCCTGAGTGCTGTTCGCTTCCCCCTACAAGGAGAGACATCATGGCATCCCACGTACTGAACGAATGGAAGCCTGAAGATCCGGCATTCTGGGATGGCCGCGGAAAGGCGGTTGCCACGCGCAATCTGTGGATATCCATTCCGGCACTGTTGCTGGCATTCGCCGTCTGGATGGTGTGGAGCGCGGTGGTGGTGAACCTGCCCAATGTGGGCTTCAGATACACCACCAACCAGCTGTTCTGGCTGGCGGCGCTGCCGGCCCTGTGCGGGGCGACGCTGCGCATCTTCTACTCGTTCATGGTGCCGATTTTCGGTGGTCGCAAGTGGACCGCGATCTCGACGGCTTCGCTGCTGTTGCCGGCACTGGGCATTGGCTACGCGGTGCAGGACCCGACCACCGGCTATGAAGTCATGGTGGTGCTGGCACTGCTGTGCGGCTTCGGCGGCGGCAATTTCGCCAGTTCGATGTCGAACATCAGCTTTTTCTACCCCAAGGCGCAAAAGGGCATGGCGCTGGGCATGAATGCCGGCCTGGGCAACCTCGGCGTGTCGGTGGTGCAGTTCGTGGTGCCGATGGTGATCACCGCCGGCGTGTTCGGCGCGCTCGGCGGCGAACCGGCGACCTGGACCAAGGGCGGCGAAACCCGCCAGATGTGGCTGCAGAACGCCGGCTTCATCTGGGTGCCGTTCATCATCGTCGCCTCGCTCGCGGCCTGGTTTGGCATGAACGACATCGCCGATGCCAAGGCTTCGTTTGCCGACCAGGCGGTGATCTTCAAGCGCAAGCACAACTGGCTCATGTGCTGGTTGTACCTGGGCACCTTCGGTTCATTCATCGGGTACTCGGCCGGTTTTCCACTCCTGATCAAGTCGCAGTTTCCCTCGGTCAACGCGTTGCAGTACGCATACCTTGGACCGCTGGTGGGCGCTCTGATCCGGCCGGCCGGCGGCTGGCTGTCCGACAGGCTTGGCGGCGCGCGCGTCACGTTCTGGAATTTCATCGCGATGGGGCTGGCGGTGGCAGGCGTGCTCTATTTTCTGCCGAGCGGACCTGCGGGCGGCAGCTTCCAGGGCTTTCTGGTGATGTTCATGTTGCTGTTCACGACCGCCGGCATCGGCAACGGCTCTACATTCCGCATGATCCCGGTCATTTTTCTGACCGAGCGGCAGCGCGAGGCCGCCGGCAAGGGCCCGCAGGCACAGGAGCAGGCGGTGCGCGATGCAAACAAGGAAGGCGCAGCCGTGCTCGGCTTCTCCTCTGCGATTGGTGCTTACGGCGGCTTTTTCATTCCCAAGAGCTACGGCACATCGATTGCCCTGATGGGCGGGCCGGAGGGTGCGCTGTACGCGTTCATCGTGTTCTACATCACCTGTATCGCCATGACCTGGTGGTACTACGCGCGCCGTGGCGCGCAAATGCCGTGCTGAAACCGGGCCACACCGTGTTCAATCGAAGGAAGCCAAATGTCGCATTTTCTTGATCGCCTGAATTACTTCAGTAGCCCCACCGAGCGCTTCGCCGACGGCTTTGGCGTTACCAACGCCGAAGACCGCACCTGGGAAGACAGCTACCGCAATCGCTGGGCGCACGACAAGATCGTGCGCTCCACGCATGGCGTCAACTGCACCGGTTCGTGTTCGTGGAAGATCTATGTCAAGGGCGGCATCGTCACCTGGGAAACCCAGCAGACTGACTACCCGCGCACGCGCTGGGACATGCCCAATCACGAGCCGCGCGGCTGTTCGCGCGGCGCCAGTTACAGCTGGTACCTGTACAGCGCCAATCGCGTCAAGTATCCGCTGATCCGTGGCCGCTTGCTCAAGGCCTGGCGCGCCGCGCGCGCGGCGCTGGAACCGGTTGCCGCCTGGGCGTCGATCGTCGAGGACGACGCCAGGCGGCGCGACTACCAGCAGGTGCGCGGCCTGGGCGGTTTCGTGCGCTCGAGCTGGGAGGAAGTCAACGAGATCGTGGCCGCGGCCAACGTATACACGATCAGGAAGCACGGGCCCGACCGCATCATCGGGTTCTCACCGATCCCGGCCATGTCGATGGTCAGCTATGCAGCGGGCAGCCGCTACATGAGCCTGATCGGCGGCGTTTCCATGAGTTTCTACGACTGGTACTGTGACCTGCCGCCGTCCAGCCCGCAGGTCTGGGGCGAACAGACCGACGTGCCGGAATCGGCCGACTGGTTCAACTCCGGCTTCATCATCGCCTGGGGCTCCAACGTGCCGCAGACGCGCACGCCGGACGCGCATTTCTTCACCGAGGTGCGCTACAAGGGCACCAAGACAGTGGCGGTAACGCCAGATTATTCGGAAGTGGCCAAGCTGGCGGATATCTGGATGCATCCGAAGCAGGGCACCGATGCAGCCGTGGCGATGGCCATGGGCCATGTGATCCTGAAGGAGTTCTATTTCCCCGACGTAGGCGAGCGCAGCGCCTACTTCGACCACTACGTGCGGCGCTATACCGACATGCCGATGTTGGTGACGCTCAAGGAACACACGCTGCCCGGCGGGGAAGTCATCCAGGTGCCCGATCGCTATGTGCGCGCATCCGATTTCGCCGGCAGCTTGGGCCAGGTCAACAATCCCGAATGGAAGACGGTGGCTTTCGACGACGCCGGCCAGGTGGTGCTGCCGAATGGCGCCATCGGCTTTCGCTGGGGCGCGGATGGGCGTGCCGACCAGGGCCAGTGGAATCTCGAGGCCAGGGAAGCGCAGCACGGTCAGGCGGTCAGGCTCAAGTTGTCGCTGCTCGAGGGCGCCGCGCCCGATGCAGCGGTCGCGCGTGTCGGCTTTCCCTATTTCGGCGGCATCGTCAGTGAAAACTTTCCCAACAACAAGCAGACCGACGTGCTGGTACGCACGCTGCCGGTGAAGCGGTTGCGCCTGGGTCAGGCGGGTGCCGAACGCGAGGTGCTGGTGGCCACCGTGTTCGACCTGCAGGTCGCCAACTACGGTGTGGCACGCGGCTTGGCCGGCGAATTCGCCGCCACGAGCTTCGACGACGACACCCCCTATACGCCGGCCTGGCAGGAGAGCATCACCGGCACTCCGCGCGCCCAGTTGATTGCGGTGGCGCGCCAGTTCGCCGAGAACGCGCACAAGACGCAAGGCCGCTCGATGGTGATCATCGGCGCGGCGATGAATCACTGGTACCACAGCGACATGAACTACCGCGGCGTGATCAACATGCTGATGATGTGCGGCTGCATCGGCAAGAGCGGTGGCGGCTGGGCGCATTACGTAGGCCAGGAAAAGCTGCGCCCGCAGACCGGCTGGACCGCACTGGCCTTTGCGCTCGACTGGATCCGCCCGCCGCGCCAGATGAACAGCACCAGCTTCTTCTATGCCCACACCGACCAGTGGCGCTACGAGAAGCTGGGCATGGAGGAAGTGATCTCGCCCTTGGCCGACAAGGCGCTCTACGCCGGCAGCATGATCGATTACAACGTGCGTGCCGAACGCATGGGCTGGCTGCCTTCCGCGCCGCAACTGCAGACCAATCCCCTGCAGGTGGTGAAGGACGCAGTGGCCGCCGGCATGGAACCCAGGGACTACGCGGTCAGGGGCTTGCAGACCGGAACGCTCAGGATGAGCTGCACCGATCCCGACCATCCCGACAACTGGCCGCGCAACATGTTCGTGTGGCGCTCCAATCTTCTTGGTTCCAGCGGCAAGGGGCACGAGTATTTTCTCAAGCACCTGCTGGGCACCAGCAACGGCGTGCAGGGCAAGGACCTGGGTAGCGAGGAGGCCAAGCCTGCCGAAGTGGTGTGGCACGAGAAGGCGCCGGAAGGCAAGCTCGATCTGCTGGTTACCCTCGATTTCCGCATGAGCACCACCTGTCTCTACAGCGACATCGTGCTGCCGACGGCCACCTGGTATGAGAAGAACGACCTCAACACCAGTGACATGCATCCCTTCATCCACCCGCTATCGACCGCGGTGGACCCGGCGTGGCAGTCACGCAGCGACTGGGACATCTACAAGGGCTTCGCGAAGAAATTCAGCGAAGTCTGCGTCGGCCATCTGGGCGTGGAGCGCGAACTGGTGTTGGCCCCGCTGATGCACGACAGCCCGTCGGAGCTGGCGCAGCCGTTCGAAGTGCGCGACTGGAAGCGCGGCGAATGCGAGCTGATACCGGGCAAGACCGCGCCCAACATGGTGGTGGTCGAACGCGACTATCCGAATGTCTACAAGCGCTTCACAGCCCTGGGACCGCTGATGGCCAAGGTCGGCAACGGCGGCAAGGGCATCGCCTGGAACACCCAGGTCGAGGTCAGGCAACTCGGCGAATTGAATGGTCTTGTCACAGCCGAAGGGGTGACCCGCGGCATGCCGAAGATCGAGACCGACATCGATGCTTGCGAGGTGATCCTGCAACTCGCGCCCGAGACCAACGGTCACGTGGCAGTGAAGGCATGGGAAGCCCTGGGCAAGCAGACCGGGCTGGATCACACACATCTGGCGCTTCATCGCGAAGACGAGAAGATCCGCTTTCGCGATGTCCAGGCACAGCCGCGCAAGATCATTTCCTCACCCACCTGGAGCGGCATCGAGAGCGAGTCGGTGTCGTACAACGCCGGGTACACCAATGTGCACGAGATGATTCCCTGGCGCACCCTGACCGGACGCCAGCAGTTCTACATGGACCACCCGTGGATGATCGCCTTCGGCGAAGGCTTTTCCAGCTACCGGCCGCCGGTGGACCTGAAGACCACGGCCGGTATTCAGGGCGTCAAGCCCAACGGCAATCCGGAGATCGCGCTCAACTTCATCACGCCGCACCAGAAATGGGGCATTCACTCGACCTATACCGACAACCTGTTGATGCTCACCTTGAGCCGCGGCGGGCCCTGTGTGTGGCTGAGCGAGGACGATGCGCAACGTGTGGGCATCGTCGACAACGACTGGATCGAACTGTTCAACATCAACGGCGCGATAGCGGCGCGCGCGGTGGTGAGCCAGCGCGTCAAGCCCGGCATGGTGATGATGTATCACGCGCAGGAAAAAATCGTCAACACGCCAGGCTCTGAAATAACCGGCGCTCGCGGCGGCATCCACAACTCGGTGACGCGCATCGTTCTCAAGCCGACTCACATGATCGGCGGCTATGCGCAGTTCAGCTACGGTTTCAACTACTACGGAACCATCGGCACCAACCGCGATGAATTCGTGGTGGTGCGCAAGATGAACAAGGTGGATTGGCTGGATACGCCGGTGGCGGACGAACGCATAAGGTCCGTGCAGTCCGAGGGAGAAGTGGCATGAAGATACGCGCCCAGATCGGCATGGTGCTGAACCTCGACAAGTGCATCGGCTGCCACACCTGTTCGGTGACCTGCAAGAATGTCTGGACCAGCCGCCCCGGCATGGAGTACGCCTGGTTCAACAACGTCGAGACCAAGCCCGGCATCGGCTACCCCAAGCAATGGGAGAACCAGGACAAGTGGAATGGCGGCTGGGTACGCAAGGCAAACGGCGCGATCGAGCCGCGCCAGGGAGCGAAATGGCAGCTCTTGATGCGCATCTTTGCCAATCCCAACCTGCCCGAGATCGACGACTACTACGAGCCCTTCACCTTCGATTATCAGCACCTGCAGTCGGCACCCGAGATGCGCGCCACGCCGACCGCGCGGCCGCGCAGCCTGATCACCGGCAAGCAGATGGACAAGATCGTCTGGGGCCCGAACTGGGAAGAGATTCTCGGTGGCGAATTCGCCAAGCGCGGCAAGGACCGGAATTTCGACGATATCCAGAAGGACATCTACGGGCAGTTTGAAAACACGTTCATGATGTATCTGCCCAGGCTGTGCGAGCACTGCCTGAATCCGGCCTGCGTGGCGTCGTGTCCTTCGGGCTCGATCTACAAGCGCGAGGAAGACGGCATCGTGCTGATAGACCAGGACAAGTGTCGTGGCTGGCGCATGTGTGTCTCCGGTTGCCCGTACAAGAAGATCTACTACAACTGGAAGAGCGGCAAGGCCGAGAAGTGCATTTTCTGCTATCCGCGCATCGAAGCCGGGGAGCCGACGGTGTGCTCGGAGACATGCGTGGGGCGCATTCGCTATCTCGGAGTGCTGCTGTATGACGCCGACCGTATCCAGCAGGCCGCCAGCGTCGAACACGATCGTGACCTGTACCAGGCGCAACTCGACATTTTTCTCGACCCGTTCGATCCCAAGGTGATCGCGCAGGCGCAGATCGACGGCATTCCGGACAAATGGATGGAAGCCGCACGCAACAGCCCGGTCTACAAGATGGCGGTGCAGTGGAAGGTGGCGCTGCCCCTGCACCCCGAATACCGCACCCTGCCGATGGTCTGGTATGTGCCGCCCTTGTCGCCGATCAGCGCTGCGGCCAATGCCGGCCAAGTCGGCAGCAATGGCCAGATTCCGGATGTCAAGCAGTTGCGCATTCCGGTCAAGTACCTGGCCAACCTTCTGACCGCCGGCGACACCGTGCCGGTGGTGCGGGCGCTGGAGCGCATGCTGGCGATGCGTGCCTACCAGCGCGAGAAGCATGTCGATCAACGCGTCAACCTGGAGGTATTGCAGCAGGTGGGCTTAAGCCAGGCCGAGGTCGAGGAGATGTATCAGGTGATGGCCATCGCCAACTACGAAGACCGCTTCGTGATTCCCACCACCCATCGCGAGTACGCCGAGAACACCTTCAACGTGCGTGGCGGCTGCGGCTTTTCCTTCGGCAATGGGTGCTCCGAGGGAAGCAGCCAGGTGAGCCTGTTCGGCAGCGAGAAGAAACGCACCATTCCCATCAAGCTGGAGGTTTGACCATGTTTGGAATCAACACCCCGCCGCCGATGAAAACGAGCCTGCGCGTGCTGGCGGCACTGCTGGGCTACCCCGACGCGCGGCTGCGCGGCTTCTTGCCGGAAATGCAGGGCTTGCTGCGCGACGAAGCTGCGCTGACGGCTGCACGGCGCGCCGAACTCGATGCGCTGATGGAAACGCTGGCTCGTGGCGCACCGCTCGATACCGAGGCCGACTATGTGGAGTTGTTCGATCGCGGCCGCGCCACCTCGCTGCATCTGTTCGAGCATGTGCACGGCGACTCGCGCGACCGCGGACCGGCGCTGATCGATCTGGGTCAGACCTACGCAAGCGCCGGCCTGATCCTGGCCGAAGGTGAATTGCCCGACTATCTGCCGGCGGTGCTGGAATTCGTGTCAACCCAGCCGCCGGTCGAAGCACGCGCCTTTCTGGGTGAGATGACGCATATTTTCAACGCCATCTTCGGCGCCCTGCAGCATCGCCGCAGCGCGTATGCCAGTGTTCTCGGTGCCCTGATCGAACTGGCCGGCGAGAAAGCGCAGGCAGTCGCGCCGGCTGCGGAGTTGCCGCTGGACGAAAGCTGGGCCGAGCCGGTGGTGTTCGACGGCTGTTCGTCCAGGGGGCAGGCCCGGCCTGGTCAGGCGCAACCCATCCGCATCGTTCGCAAGAGCGCGGCAGTACAAGGAGCATTGTCATGAATGGCGTGTATGGTTTTCTGTTCCAGGTCTATCCTTACGTGTGCTTCACGGTGTTCATCGCTGGCAGCCTGCTGCGCTTCGACCAGAATCAGTACACCTGGAAAAGCGATTCCTCGCAGTTGCTGCGCAGCGGCCTGTTGCGCTGGGGCAGCAACCTGTTCCACTTCGGCATCCTGTTCCTGTTCGCAGGCCACATGGTGGGCCTGTTCACGCCGCACTCGGTATACGGTGTGTTCATGAGTGCGGCGACCAAGCAGACACTCGCCGTGGTGGCCGGCGGCGCGGCCGGCATGGTGTGTTTCGTGGGCCTGACCATGCTGCTGTACCGGCGTGTGTTCGATGCGCGCATTCGCCTGACCAGCCATGCCACCGACATTGCGATTCTCGTGATCCTGTGGGTGCAACTTGTGGTGGGCCTGATCACCCTGCCGTTCTCCTGGCAGCACGCCGACGGCAGCGTCATGCTGATCCTGGCGGATTGGGCGCAGCGCATCGTCACACTGCGGCCGGTGGATGCCAGCACGCTCATCAACCTGCCATGGCCGTACCTGTTTCACATCGTGTTCGGCATGACGATCTTTCTGTTGTTCCCGTTCAGCCGGCTGGTGCATGTATGGAGCGGCTTCGCCACTGTCTTTTATCTGTTCCGTCCCTATCAGGTGGTGCGCAGCCGGCGCTTGAATCTGCCGCCGGGGCACAGCCATCCGCCTGAGCGCCAGACATGAAAGGGAGTGTGCAGCATGCATACGCATATTCAAAAGCTTGACCACCAGCCCTCGTTGCAGGGCGGCGCGCCCCCTGTGGCACGCGTCAACGGCACCGCCCTGCATGGTGCCAGCGTGCAACTCGCGCCCGAAGAGTTGCGCCAGCGCGCCTGCAGCGAACTTCTGCGTCAGGCGGCGCTTCGCTCCGGCCTGCTTGATGCGGCCGACATGGCGCCGGGCGACGGCGTCATCAGCGAAGCGGCGTCGCAGGCGATCGACACCCTGCTGGAACGCGAATTGCAACTGCCGGAGCCCGCCGACGAAGCCTGCCGGCGTCACCATGCGGCACATCCCGCACGCTACCGCAGCGGCGAGCGCGTGCGGGTGCGCCATATCCTTTTTGCGGTCACACCGGGCATGGACGTGGTGGCGTTGCGCAATCGTGCCGAGGCCTGCCTGCTCGATGTCCGTTGCCACGACGGCAAAGCTGCCGACGGCTTCGGCGCGTCTGCTGCCAGGTGTTCCAACTGTCCCAGCGGTGAAGCGGGGGGCGAACTGGGATGGCTCACGGCGGCCGACTGCGCGCCCGAGTTTGCCCGCGAGCTGTTTGGCCATGTCGAGGTGGGGGTGCTGCCGCGCCTGGTGCACAGCCGCTTCGGCCTACACGTAGTCGAGGTGCTGGAACGCGACGGCGGCATCGCGCAGCCCTTCGAGGCGGTGCGTGGCGCGGTGGCGAC
>Ga0105044_10012734_pt1 | contig 11440 bp, 10 predicted proteins | sample MAT01_FD_78092 | JGI IMG/M metagenome (GOLD analysis project Ga0105044, IMG submission 78092) | Freshwater microbial communities from Lake Fryxell liftoff mats and glacier meltwater in Antarctica - MAT-01 | ecosystem: Environmental > Aquatic > Freshwater > Ice > Liftoff microbial mat | place...
AGAAATCGAAGTACAAGTCGAAGGGTCAGAAGGGCGGCTCTAAGAAGCTGCTCTTGATCGGTGGGGCGGCCGCGCTACTATTCTTCCTCTGCGGCGGCGGGGCCATCGGGGCCTACTTCCTCTTCTTCAACGACAGCCCCAAAGCGGCTTTCGAAGATTTTGCCGCTGCGGCCGAAAAACCCGACGGCTCACGTATGTGGGATCGGTTGGACAAAAGATCTCAAGAAGAGGCGGTCAAAAGCATGGAAAGCATGCAGCAGTTCGGCGACCCGAAACATAAGGACAAGAGAGGCAGGGAGTTGTTCATTGCTATCGTCGACGACTCCAAAGACTCAAAGGGCAAGAACTTCACGAACCGCCTTATCCGAGACAAACCCACCGTGATTACATCGACCTCGAGTGGAAGTTCGGGCAGCGTGACTGTGAAAACGCTCGATGGATCTATCCTCAACGTGCCGTGCACCAAAGAAGATGGAAGATGGCGTCTCCAACTCTGGAATGTAAAATGATACTTTTCTGATTGTCACCCGGCCGTCGCGGGCAGGCGCCAATCAATCGCCGCTTGCCCGCTCGCTTCCAACGCCGCATTCACTTGGCTGAAGGGTTTGCTGCCGAAGAAGCCGTTCTCCGCCGACATCGGCGACGGGTGAACGCCCTTGATGATGGCGTGCTTCTTCGCATCGACATTCGCCGCCTTTTTCTGGGCGTGGCTCCCCCACAGCACGAACGCCACTTTCCTCGGCAAGCCGTTCACCGCGGCGATGGCCGCATCGGTGAAGGCCTCCCAGCCCTTCCCCTTGTGGCTGTTCGGCGTTCCGGCCCGCACCGTCATCACCGTGTTCAGCATCAGCACGCCTCGCTTCGCCCAGCTTTCGAGGTAGCCGTGGCCCACCGGCGGAATACCCGAGTCGGCTTCGAGTTCCCGGTAGATGTTCCGCAGCGTTTTCTTTTTTCGGACACCCGGCCCCACCGAGAAGCAAAGCCCGTGGGCGTGCCCTGGCGTCGGGTACGGATCTTGCCCGAGCAGCACCACGCGCACCGCATCGAGCGGCGTCGCCCGGAAAGCGTTGAAGACATCCGCCGCCGGCGGGTGGATGTCGTGGGCTTTGCGCTCTTCGACGATGAACTTCCGGAGTTCAGCAAAGTAAGGTTTGTCGAACTCGGCCCCGATGGCCGCGGCCCAACTCGCGGGGAAGTTCGCGGGCATATTCGGCGATGCGGTCGACGCGGCCACCGGTTCCAGGGCGGCTTCGAACAGCGTCGGCTGATGATGGGCCACGATCGTACTCCAGAGGCAAATGATCTTCGTCCGACTCGGAAATGACAGAGCGGCACGACATGCGACGTTTCTTATTCGCCCCAACTGGGCCGCCGGCGGTTCCGTATGGCGGGTGGCGTCTCCGGAACCCGCCATCCAAAGAAATAGCTTTTTGAGACTCAACGCCGGACTCGATTTTTGTATCAACACTGAGGGGTAATCCGATAGCCCAAGAAATCCCGATTGTGCTGATTCCTCTCAAGATCGACACGACGACAAAGCAACTCGACTGGCCTTGGGTAGATCGCCGCTACTCGGACGATACGAAGTCGGCGAGGATCAACTCACGATATGCCTTGGCATGTAAAACCTTCCGCGACCTTCAAACGTTGAAGTAAGCTCGGAGAGTTGCGTGTAAGTTTTCCGCCGCGCCGCGAAGTCTGATTCACCGGCTGATCGGTTGCGATTCGCCTTTTCCCGTTCCGCCGATTATTCCCGTCCCGACGCGCGATCCGGCACCTCGCCCGGTAAACTACCTTGTCCGGTTTTTGCTTCCCGACCGTCTCATTGTTAAGCTGGGATATGTGTGCGGAGCGTGAAGACGCCCGCGCGACCGGTCCACCCACCGACATTACACGCCAAACCGCCACGCAGGATAATACCACCATGCCCCGATTCGCCATCCCCATCCTGTTGCTGTTCGCCGTGATCGCCCCCGCTTCGGCGGCCGGGCAGGAGCCGATTCGTTTCCCGCGCTCGCCGGACATTTCACCGGATGGTAAGCAGGTTGCCTTCAGCTACCTCGGCGATATTTGGATCGTCGAAGCCATCGGCGGCGTGGCCCGGCCCGTCACCATGCACGAAGCCCACGACTACGTCCCCGCCTTCAGCCCGGACGGCCGCACGCTCGCTTTCAGCAGCAGCCGCTACGGCAGCTACGACGTGTTCGTCGTGCCGACCATCGGCGGTAAGCCGAAGCGGTTGACCTTCGATTCGGGCCACGACATCGTCACCGGTTGGACGCCGGACGGCAAAAATGTCGTCTTCAGCAGCACGCGGAGTTCCGCGTACCCGAGCCAGCAAGAGTGCTACACGATCTCCGTCGAAGGCGGGGCCGAGAAGAAGTTGAACTTGTTCGAAGCCAAGGAGGCCCACTTCGCGCCGGTCGGCGATAAGGTCGCATTCGTCCGCGGGCCGGGGACGTGGTATCGCCGCGGCTACAAAGGCTCGAGCAACGACGATCTCTATATCGCCGCGGCCGACGGCAGTGCCACGAAGCAGCTGACGACCCACAGCGGCCAAGACACGGCGCCGATGTGGAGCAAGGACGGCAAGACGCTTTTCTACGTCACCGACAACGGCTTCAACAAAGGCTGCTCGAACATCGTGAGCCAATCGATCAACGGCCTCGCGGCCGAGGGATCGCCGAAGCCGGTGACGCAGCACACCGACGACATGGTCCGCCGGGCGCGGCTCAGCGGCAACGGCGAGTGGATCGTCTACGAGTGCGGCGGCGACATCTGGGTGACGAGCACGAAGTCGAGCGGGCCGCCGCGGAAGTTGGCCATCGAAGTCCACGCCGACGATAAATCGAACACGTCGCGCACGACGACCTTCAGCCGCGACGCCACGGAGTTCGCGCTGTCGCCGGACGAAACCCACGCCGTCGTCGTCGTCCACGGCCAGTTGTTCCTGACGAAAGTGCCCCTCGGTGGCAAGTCGACGCGGCTCACCGAGCACGCCTCGGCCGACCATTCGGTGTCGTGGTCGCCCGACGGTAAGACGCTCCTGTTCGCCTCGGACCGCACCGGCGTCGAAGAACTGTACAGCCTGCAAGCCGATGATCCCGAGCACCCGGAGCTGACGAAAGCCCACAAATTCAAGACGACGCAACTGACGAAGACCGGCGAAGAAGAGAGCGCCCCGAGTTTCTCGCCGAAGGGAGACCGCATCGCCTACCTCCGCGGCGGCCAACTCTGGACGATGAAGCCGGACGGCACCGATGCCAAGGTGTTGGTCGACGGGAAGAAAGTGCTCGACTACGATTGGTCCCCCGATGGCAAGTACGTCTGCTACGCCCGCATGGACGGCAGTTTCGCCAGCGAGGTCTACATCGTTGGGGCCGACGGCACGGCGAAGCCGGTGAACATCAGCCGGTATGCGACCTTCAACAGCGACGTGACTTGGGGCGCGAACAAGATCGCCTTCGTGAGCCAGCGGCGCGGGAATATTTTTGCCATGCACGTCGCCAGCTTGCAAAAGCCGGCCGTGGACGGGGCCAAGACGACCGATGAAATCGAATGGGACGACATCCACCTGCGCGTCGATCGCGTCAGCGCCACACCGGCCGAAGGCGGCAGCATCTCGCCCGATGGGCTGATGGTCGCGTTCCGCTCGCTGCAAGGCGGCGACGATCTTTGGGTCGCCGGCAGCAACGGCCAGAACCTGGGCCGGTTGACGTCGGGCAACCAATCGCCGCGCGGCATCAAGTGGGCGAAGAAATCCTCGGGCACCGTTTACTTCCTCAACGGCGCCGGCGAACTCCGCTTCACGCGGGCCAGTTTCGGCGGCTTCACCGGCACCGGCGGCCCCGTCGGCGATCCGGGCCAAGTCCGCTTCGCCTGCAAGCTCACCATCGCCCGAGACGAAGAATTCGCCGAGATGTTCGCCCAAGCTTGGCGGTCGCTCTCGGACAACTTCTACGACAAAGATTTCCACGGTGCGAACTGGAAAGAGGTCCGCGCGAAATACGCCCCGATGGTGTCGCACTGCGCCAGCCGCGAAGACCTCTACGCCCTGATTTCGCTGATGCTCGGCGAACTCAACGCCAGCCATCTCGGCATCAGCGGCCGCTTGCCCGTCGCCGAGGAAACGACGGCCGACCTCGGGTTGCTGTTCGACGAGAAATTCGCCGGGCCGGGGTTGAAGATCGCCGAAGTGCTGAAGCGCGGCCCGGCCGACAAACGGGGGTTGAACCTCAAAGCCGGGGACATCATCACGCACATCGACCGCGTCGAACTGACGCCGCAGGTGAATCTATCGAAGCTATTGAACAACCGCGTCAACGATGCCGTCGGCTTGACGCTGGCGCCGACGACGCCCGGCGACCCGAAGTCGATCCGCAAGTTGGAAATCTCCGGCGTGGATCGCGCCAAGATCGGCGCGCTGATGTACGACCGCTGGGTGGCCAAGAACGCCGAGCAAGTCGATAAACTCTCGGGCGGCAAACTCGGCTACATCCACATCCCGAGCATGGACGATGCCGGCTTGGAGGCCTTCATGCGGAGCCTGTATTCCGACAACTTCGACAAAGAGGCCATCGTCATCGACGTCCGCAACAACGGCGGCGGCTTCACCCACGACATGGTGCTGAACTACCTCGTCGGCAAAGATCACACGCGCTTCGTCCAGCGCGACGGCGGCGAAGGGCAAGTGCTGCGGAACTTCGACCGCAAATGGAGCAAACCGCTGACGGTGCTCATCAACAACCGCAGCTACAGCGACGCGGAAATCTTCCCGCACGCTTTCCGCGCCAGCGGTCTCGGCAAAGTCGTCGGCCAAGCCACCGGCGGTTTGGTCATCGGCACCGGCAGCACGCGGCTCATCGACGGCTCGCAGTTCCGCATCCCGCGCATCGGCGTCTTCACGAACAAGAACGTGAACATGGACAAAGAAGGCGTGCCGCCGGACGTGGCCGTGGAAATCAGCCCCGAAGATTGGGCCAAGGGGATCGACACGCAAATCGCCAAGAGCGTCGAACTGCTGACGGTCGAAGTCGCCTCGTGGAAGAAAGCCAAGACGGCGCACGCCGCGACGATACCCACGACTTCGGAGCCGAAGCCGGTGGAAACCAAGCCGATGACCGGGGCGGAGATCAAAAAGTGAGCGAAGGCAGCGAAGCGTAAATCACGGAACGGCGAGGGAAAACCCTCGCCGTTTTTCGTTGGCTTACAGGTGCGAGTTGATCAACTTCGACAATTCCGGTTCGCCGACAACGCCGACGAGTTCGTGAACCGCTTTGTCGCCGCCTTTGAAGAACAGGATGCGCGGGATGGTGTTGACATCGTACTTCACGGCGAGGTCGGGGTTCTCGTCGATGTTCACTTTGCCGACCTTCACTTTGCCGGCGAACGCGTCGGCGACTTTTTCGATGGTCGGCGTGAGCATCCGGCACGGCCCGCACCAGGGCGCCCAGAAGTCGGCGACGACGAGCTCGCCCGAGGCGACGGTCGCGGCCCAATTGTCGGTAGTCAGTTCGAGAACGTTCGGGCTTCCCATGATGCACAGTCCTTTCGAGGTGGAGGTGTTTGGTATTGTAGCAAGCGCCGGCAAGAGTGATACCGGCAACTGCACCGGGGCTTTCAATCCGCCATTTCGCCGAACCGGCGCGCGGAGGCTTGCAACCCACCGGGGCACCGGATACCCTCACGGTTCAAACGTCGGCTGCACAATCTCATCCGGGGGCGAACGATGTCGATGCCAGATTGGCTATTCGCGGTGGAAATTGTCGCATACGTGACCTTGCTGTCCGCTTGGCCTCTGTTTCGAACCATCAACTTCTTCTCATTTTCGCAGGCCATCCCCGTCCCCGTCTTCGTCCTCGCGATGCTGCTGATCGTCCAAGGCTGGATCGGCTCCGGCATCGGCGCCTTCGCCGTCGTTTGGAAAGACCCGGCCGACACCGCCAACCCGTTTGCGATGTGGGAGTACGCCATCTTCTGGAACGGCTTCGCGCTCAGCCTCTACTTCCTAGTGCTGGCCTACTTGGTCTACCTGCTGTACGCCCAGACTTATCCGGAGAAGAAAAACCTCGAAGAGCGACTGTCGGCCGTGGCCTGCTTGGCGGTGCCTTCGCTGCTCGTCATGAGCGAAAAAGAGATCACGGCGAAATACGGTTTGACCGAAACCGACAAATACGATTCCGCGTTCTATTTGCGCTGGCGGCACAACAATGCGCAATACGAAGTCTTCCGTGAGCAGCTTAGAGACTATTTTCCGATCCACCGGCCGGCGGCCGAGTGATCACGGAATGCTGTTCAATACGTGCGTGCTGCGGGGCGAGTGGTAGTAGCTGAAGTTCTCGCCGTAGCACGATTTCGCCACCGGGTGCAGGAACACGCCGAAGCGGCCCCACTTCCCTTCGACGAGGACGGTGCCGTCGTCGAGGACGCTCCGCACAATGGCCGAGTGGGCGACGGCGCCGGCATCGGAACGGTAGAGGCACAAGTCGCCGGGGTGCGGCGCCGTCATCGGAGAATAATCGTTCTCGTCGAGGATGGTATCGACCTCGTGGCCGAGGATGGCGTATTTGCCGCCCGTGAACACCCAGCCGTGGCAGTTGCTGGAGTCGTCCGGCGGACCCCGGCGGATGATGTAGTCTTGGTACAGGGCCGATTGCATCGTTTGCGATTCGATCGTCGCCAGTTGCTCGACGCTCTTTTCCTCGGCCACGGTCATCATGTGGATCGAACTGCCGCGGTCGGTCTTGGCCAAGCGCGATTCGTCGGCGACGTACGGATTCACTTCGGCGATGGCATGGAGCTGCGCGATCTGGGCGTCGGCGAGCGAATTTTCGAGTGCGTCGAACCGGAGGAATTCCGCCGCCATCCAAGCGACGCCGCCGGCCGCGACCGCGCTCCACGCCAATCTCGGTTGGCGCAACTGGGTCACAATCCGCCGCACGGCGGACGTGCGGGCCAGGCTCGACAGAGTCAAGATTCCGGCGCCGACTCCCGCGAGCGGCGCCGCGTAGTCGGGGATGAAAACCGATGCCGACAGAATCGCCGTCGAGAGCCCCGCAACTGCGATCGCCGCGCGAGTCCACCAAGTGCGCGGGCCGAACAGGGCATTGCCGGTGCCGGCCACGATGAACCCGAGCGCCACCGAGAAGCTCAGAAACAATCGGTCGTTGAGTGCGAGATCGAGCATGGCGCGAACCCCAAGAGTTATTCCGTCGGTCTCGTGCCATCATTCTTAGCACGCACGCCATGAGTACAGGGTGAGTCCGGGATGAAAACCGAATGAGGCCGCCGCTCACAATTTCTTAATTCCCAGCGGCTTTTAGTCCGGGCATGCCTAGCTATTCAACACGCGGCCGAAGAGCAGGTTCTGTCTGAATTCCGCGGAGCATCGAAATCGGCTGGGTGTAGTCGGATTCCCGAGCGATGCGCCCTTGACGGCTCCCGGTGGCGCTTTACTATATCCGTCTTCGGAATCGTCGCGTTTTTCGCCGTGTGCAAGGGTGCAGTCGCAATGTCCACATTCATGGCCACCCGGGAAACGGTCACCCCCCAGTGGTACGTCATCGACGCCACCGATCTCGTCGTCGGCCGCTTGGCCGTCACGATCTCCAACCTGCTGCGCGGCAAACATAAGCCGACGTTCACCCCGCATTGCGACACCGGCGATTTCGTCGTCATCGTCAACGCGGAAAAGGTGAAGTTCACCGGCGCCAAGTGGGACAAGAAAAACTACCAGACGTACTCGCACTACGCCGGGGGCCAGAAGATCATCGCCGCCAGCGAGATGCGCGACCGCAAACCGGAAGAGATCATCCGGCTGGCCGTCAAACGCATGATCAACAGTGGTCCGCTCGGATACAAGCAGATGACCAAACTCAAGATTTTCGCGGGGCCGAGCCACGAGCACCAAGCCCAGCAACCCGTCGAATTCAAAATCGATCATTCCTCCAAAGCCTAATACACCCGACTCTTGACAGAGGTCGGCTCGCCCAAACAGACTCCGCCCGCTGATGCGAGCGGCTCGCCCAGGATTTTCCCGACATGGCAGAGAAGAAGAAAGTCACGTTCTACTTGGGCACCGGCCGTCGCAAGACCGCCGTGGCCCGCGTCCGCGTCACCGAAGGCAAAGGGACGATCACGATCAACGAGCGCCCGCTCGAAGACTACTTCTCCGAAGAGAAGGACCGCGGGGCCGTGGCCGCACCGCTGATCATCACCGATCAGCTGACCCGCGTCGATGTGATCGTCCGCGTCAACGGCGGCGGGATCACCGGCCAAGCCGACGCCGTCAAGCAGGGCCTCGCCCGGGCCATGAAGACGATGTTCTCGCCGAAAAACGAGCAGAAGATCATCACGCGCAATCACGTGACGATGATCAAAGGCTACAAAGCCCAAGTGAAGGAAGGCCCGAAGCCGGTCGCCGATCCGAATGCGCCGGCGCCCGCCGCTGCGGTTCTCGGCACGCCCGTAATGTCGATCCCGGACGATCCCGCCCTCGGCATGGTCAAGAAACTTCGCGACAGCGGCTTCCTCACCCGCGACAGCCGGATGAAGGAACGCAAGAAGTACGGTCTCCGCGGCGCCCGCCGGGGAACCCAGTTCTCCAAGCGCTGATCGACTGCAGTACGAATCGACAAACGCCATGGGTTTCCCCGTGGCGTTTTTCTGTTCCCATGCTGCCACTTCGGCGTACGATAACATCGCTTTCGCATCCGTTATATCACCGGAGTGTCGCCATGCGTCGTTTGTTGCTATCTCACGCCTTTGGCTTGATCCTCGTTGCCTTTGCACAAGCCCATGCAATCTTCATCACCGCCAGCGGAGAGAAAGTCGTCGTCGTCTTCAGCGATTCGCTCGAGCCGGATACGAAAGTCAAAGAAGCGACCTGGAAGCGCGTCGGCACACCGACGCTATCGGCCCGCGATGCCAAGGGGAAAGTCACCGAAGTCAAAACCGAAAGTGCCGAAGCGAGCCTCAAGGCCACCGTGCCCGCCGGCACCGCGATTGTGTACGGCACCGTCCCCTACGGCATTTCGACGCGGGGCGACAAACCGAAGCTGCTGACCTTCTATTCGAAGGCGGTCCTCGACGGCAGCACTGGGAAAGCCGCGACCCTCGGCAACGCGGCCGTACTCGAGATCGTCCCGGAAGTCGAAGCGGGCAAAGTCCGCTTCCTCGTGCTGGCGAAGGGGAAACCAGTCGCCAAAACCGAAGTGGGCGTGATGGTACCCGAGAAGAATGAAACCGAAACCGTAACGACGGATGACAAGGGGCTGACACCGGCATTCGACGCCAAGGGCCGCTTCGGCGTCACGGTCCGCGTGACCGAAGCGAAGGCCGGGGAACTGAAGGGCGAAAAGTACGATGAAGTCGGCCTCACCGCAACGCTGGTTTTCACGGCTAAGTGATCGATCCGCGGCGCCACCCGTGAGCTACTTCACCGGGGCGCTGCGGCTGCACCAGAGATACCAGGCCGCGAAGGTGCGGTACGGCGCCCACGGCTTGGCGAGCTTGTGCAGCTTTTTGGCGTCCGGCAGCTTCCTCAGTTTGAACACGTCTTGAACCGCGAGCCGCACGCCGAGATCGCCGACAGGCCAGACATCGGGCCGGCCGAGGCAGAAGACCATCAAAATGTCCACTGTCCACGGGCCGATGCCGTACAGCGGTAGCAGCGTTGAACGGATGAAGGCGTCGTCGGCATCGGTGAGCTTGGCGTTCAACCCGCGCGTCGACGCGAACAATTCCGCGACGCCGCGGATCGTCTTCCGTTTCACCCCGGACAATCCCGAGGCCTGCATCTGTTCGTCGGTCAGAGCCAGCACGCGGGCGGGCGTGATTTTACCTTTCAACGACGTCTCGAACTTCGCCGTGACGGATCGCGCCGCCGCCGTGGAAATCAGTTGGGCGATGACGGCTCGTACCAATCCCCGGAATAGATCGGGTTCCGGGACGAGCGCGCACGGTCCGTGGAGTTCGATGATCGGGCCGAAGCGTGGCTCGACGGTTACGAGGTGGAGTTCGGCTGCGCGGGCCAACTCGGCAAACGGGGGCATCGGTCGAACTTTCGGATCGGGTCACTGAATCGGTAGCACCGGTGATCGCGAATTGATCCGGCGACGAGGCCTTGCGCAATTACGTCCGACAGAGCGTCACCAAACTGATTTCCGGCGGGCAATTGTAGCGCAGCGGGAGGCCGGTGACACCGAGGCCGCGGGACACGTACACTTGGGTCGCCGGGGCTTCGACCAGGCCGTGGGCGTACTTCTGGCCGTAGCGCGAGGGCACGAATGGGTTCGTCAGCCCGCGGAAGCTGAGTTGGCCACCGTGCGTGTGGCCGCTGAGCATCAAGCCGACGCGGCGGTCGGCCATCGTCTCGGCGACGTCCGGATTGTGGCTCAGCAAGACGCAGGCGTCGGTCGGTTTGGTATCGGCCAGCGCTTCGTTCACGTCGGCGCGCCCGCACCAAAGGTCGTCCATCCCGGCCAAGCGGATGCGTTCGGAGCCGCGATTCAGCCAGACGCCGCGATTCGTCAATTCTTCGATCCCGGCTTTCGCCATGCCGGCTTTTGTCGCGTCCACGCCGTGCCAGTAGTCGTGGTTGCCGAGGACACCGAAGACGCCGAGCGGGGCCTTCAAGGAAGCGAGCACTTCCAAGCAAGGGGCGATGTACGAATCGCTCTTCAACGAGTAGTCGCCGCCCAACAGGATGACATCGGGTTGGAGTGCGAGTGCCGTGCGGACGAATGCCGCGACTTGATCGAGCGTGACGTACGGCCCGTGGTGGATGTCGGTGAGGAAGGCGACTTTCAACCCATCGAAAGACTGCGGCAGATTGGGCAGGCGGGCATCGACGCGTTCGATCCGTACATTCCCGGCTTCGGCGAGGCCGTAACCGAGCGCCGCCACGGGTGCGGAATACGCCATCAACCTCAAGAAGTTCCGCCGATTCATGGCTCACTCCGCGTATTCGCCCCACGCCGATATGGGAATCCTACCCATGGCCAGCGTCGGTAGCGAGTGCAAAGCCCGCCGCGATCCGGCCGATTCCGAAACCGATGTCGGCTTTCGCCACAGGCGCGTCGTTCGGGCTACAGGTTCATGGCCGGCCGCAACCGCTGCGGAGGCGCGCCGTATCATAACCGAACCTCTTCGCTCCTTTCACCGGAGTCACCGTTATGCGCCGCTCGCTCGCCCTTTTGATCACCGTCGCTTTCCTCGCACCGGCTTTCGCCGAAGACAAACCGAAGGAAGAATGGATCCCGCTGTTCAACGGTAAGAACCTCGACGGGTGGACGCCCAAGATCAAGGGGTACGAACTCGACGACAACCACGCCAACACCTTCCGCGTCGAGGACGGCCTGCTGAAAGTGCGCTACGACAAGTACGAGAAGTTCGACGAGAACTTCGGCCACCTCTTCTTCAAGGAGAGCTACAGCCACTA
>Ga0105044_10012735_pt1 | contig 11440 bp, 8 predicted proteins | sample MAT01_FD_78092 | JGI IMG/M metagenome (GOLD analysis project Ga0105044, IMG submission 78092) | Freshwater microbial communities from Lake Fryxell liftoff mats and glacier meltwater in Antarctica - MAT-01 | ecosystem: Environmental > Aquatic > Freshwater > Ice > Liftoff microbial mat | place...
AGTGTGCGGTTTTTTGTACATTTACTGTAGCAACGAAAGCCACGTTGATGTGTTCTTTGATAATTTACAAGTAATACATACGAGAGGTCAAATTTTGGAGGAAACTCATTATTATCCGTTCGGGTTGACCATGAGTGGCATCAGTTCTAAAGCTGTTGGTTCTTTAGATAACAAATATGAATTTGCGGGAAAAGAAAAACAAGAAAAAGAGTTCAGTGATGGAAGCGGGTTAGATTGGATGGATTTTGGAGCAAGAATGTATGATAATCAAATTGGTAGGTTTTTTACTCATGATAGATATGCAGAAAAATATTATTCGCTCAACCCTTATCAATACGCAGCAAACAACCCTATCTTTTATATAGATAATAATGGAGATTCTCTTGTAGTTAACGGAGCAAAGAGTGGGTTTGAACAAGTAGTGAATAATGGTTTGGGCGGCTTATTTACAATTAATCAAAACAGCACAGGCACTTATTCGCTAGTTTCTACAGGTGCGGAAGGTTCTTTAACAAATCAGCAACAAGAGTTTTATGATAACTTAAATACAGTGCTAACTGATGGAAATACTATAACGATAAATGCGGTTGAAAATAGTGATCAAATAGATATTGGTCAGTACCTCACACAAACCATTGATGTTGGAGATATGAGTAAATATAATTCAATTGGAAATGGGCAACCTACTACTGGCTCAACAGCCGAAGGCTTATTAATACACGAGGTTATTGAACAGTTCGGATTGCAAACATCAGGAGTTAATTTGGGAGATAAGGCTGCTGTTAGAGCAAGATTTGATACAGACCATTCTGCAGGTATTTTAATAGAAAATAAAGTAAATGGCAATGAAAGGGACAGGAAAATGGAAAGATTAGATTCCTTTAATTCTAATCCATTTTCTAAAACTTATACCAAATACTTTAAAGAAAAAAATGGAACTTATACAATTGAGAGTTTTACACAACAGACTAAAGATATGAAGGTGACTAAACAAATTAATCAAAAATGAAAATGAAGATAGGCGTTATGAAATTTTTTTTATTATTATTTGGTCTGAGCATCCTATTATCAAATTGCAGCCGTCATAATTGTATGTCTACTGTTGAAACTAATAAAGAGAATTTTAAAAAATTTCTTAACATCATAAAAGGAAGAGAAGCAGGTGGTAAATCGACATTTGTTGATGAATATAAAGAAGCAATAAATTTTTTAAGCCTTGTAACAGGAATAGACTCAAAGGCCGATTATAGCAGCACTTTTGGATACAGAGATAAAGCTGATTATAAAAACGACATGAAGCAGTGGAAAAAATGGTATAAGGAAAATCAATGCAAGATTACTAATGAGTACGTGGATAGTGTGTATAAAAGAGTAGGACTTAAAAGATAGGTTTAAAAATATTCAATAAATTAAAATAACAAAGCCCCTCACGGGGCTTTTGTATTTTATGAGGCGTACGCCTGTTTAGTTTTTACATCTCTCAAAAATCCACCAATCACTCTAAGCAAAGCAGTCTTATCATCAGTGGGTAAACTTCGCCCGTGTTGGTGTTACTGCTAAAAAACAAAAGCAGGATGCTATGCTAACGCCGCTGTTGAGCGTCTCGCCAACAGCCGAAGCACTAACCATTTTAATCTTTGTAATGCTTAAGTATCCCTCACTGGCAAATGTGCGGTTTTTTGTACATTTACTGTAGCAACGAAAGCACCGTTGATGTGTTCTTTGATAATGTACAGGTGATACATATAAGAAGCCAACTTTTAGGGATAATGCATTATTATCCGTTCGGTTTGACGATGGCGGGGATTAGTAACCCTTTACGCTAAAAATAAAAGAAGAGAATTTATTGTTTTTCTGATTTTTTCTATATCTTAGCATTTCCCCAATCAAATAAGTGATGACTTACCCCATCATTTTCGTTTCTTCCAAAGAATAACAAAAGCCGAATCCATTTATTTCTGTGATTGAACCATAGTTTATCTCACCACCAACAAGTTAACTATGGCGTTCATTCGCAAATGCTTTGTTATTGCATTAGCAATACTATGTGTGTTATCTATAAATGCACAAACAGTAAGCTATCCTGCACAATCTTCAAAAGTGCTTAAAGCAACTGCTGAAGATGTTGCCCTTTTGCTTCAAAAAGCAATCAACGGCAGCCATTTTATTACTACTTCTTATGGCATACTACCGCAAACTGGTTTCATATTCGTGTATGATTCTACCATTAATGGCAACAAGGCATGCAAAGTAGAAAGCGATGGTATTAATTTCATAAAATTTTCGGCGGCAGAAGATAACGGTATGTGTTTTGGCATTTATCAATATTTACAACAACTCGGTTTCCGTTTTTATTTGCCCGGTTCTGTTTGGGAAACAACACCCGTTCTTACCAAGCCTTATAAAATTATAGATAGTACATACAGTTTCAGTTTTAAATACAATGGCTGGTTTTTAAGCGGTGGCCACAACCGTTGGGCAATGGATAATGATAATAATTACGGATGGGAATCTTACTTTGGATTGAACGGGCATAACTGGTCATTGTATCAGCGCCGCAATGGAATGGCCGGCCAATACAGCTTTTCGGGCCACAGGAGCGATATAATTGGGGGTGCTCATCTTGCTACCTGGCAAAATAATCCATGTTATGTAGCCTCTCATAATAATTTACGGGTGGTAAGTTCACTGTCGGTGCCGGATGTAAATAATGCGGTTGCCAAAGATTTATGGGCTAATACCATTGAGCAGAAATATACAGCCTATAGAAATATGGTTTTAAATAACTCTAATGTACTTATAAACCAGTACAGAGGGTTAAACTACGGCAACTTTAATGTTGGAATTGAAGTGACTGATGGCGCCCTTTGGGGAAATTCGAAAGATAATTCGGGATGCAGTAATGTTGGTTATGCAAAAGAGAGCGATCAGAGTATTACCCTGGCAAATTACACTGCACAAAAGATTGGCGCAAAATATCCCAAAATCCGTTTCCAGTTATATGCTTATTCAACACATGCCGATATTCCTTCAGCAAACCTTGCTATCAACGAAAAATTAGACATTCAGTTAGTGCCAGAAGTATATCAAAACCTTACCAGCACCAATGGTTTGCGCAACCGCTGGTATAACCGCACAAAAAATATATCTGAGTATAATTATTTAAATCTATCGGGCTGGAGTGGCGAAACACCATCGCTGGATTTAGACGCTTTAAAAACCACCCTGCAGATTGCTAAAGATAAAAAGAGCCAGGGCCTGATTTGGGAAGCTTCACCTGCTAAATTTGCAAGTCTGCCGTTTTTAATGGCTGCTAACAAAAATTTAAAAGACAATATTTCTGTTGATAGCAGCCTGACTGAATTCTGCAACAGCATGTTTACTGCTGCTGGTAAAACTATTTACAGCCTCTTGCATTTATGGGCTGATAATAAAAAACTTGCAGGCGGTATTTCTAACCTGTATAAAATGCCTTTGTATTTTGAACTGGTTAAAACTGCAGAAAAGCAAATTACAAACGAACCTCAAATTGTAAAACAAAGGTTGCTTGAATTAAAAGCCTATCTGCACTACATGGCCTTATTTTATAATTGGGCCGGCGACCAGGGAACGAGTGCAAAAACCAGCAAAGCTGCTGCTTTATGTGTTTACCTGGCAAAAATCAACAAAATGCAGCTGGTTAACAGTTACTACCTTATATCTACCATCAGCAGAAGCTATGCTACTACTACCAGTTTTCATCAGCAATACAATGTAGCAACCGGAACAGCCTATCAGAATGGAAATTTGCCTTTGATAACTGCAGCCGAAATTGAAAATGATTATAGAAATGATTTAGTGAAATTCAGCGGCACCATTAACAAATATAAATTTGAAAGTACCGATCTCATTGCCAGCCGCTTTGATGCAGCCGGTTTAAGGGCTGCTAAAGAAATAAATGTGCAACTTGATTATACGAATGGGATGGATTATTATAATCGTGCTGAATTTAGCATAAAAGCACCTGCAGCAGGGTCTTTTACAATTAATTATAATCCTGTATTTAAAATGGATAATAAAGGCTACATCAACTTTACGGTAGAATCAGCCGACAGGGTGCTGGATATTATAGAAGATTTTTCTATTGACAGAAACGCAAAAGCCGGCAGTATAGTTATTAAACTTCCATCGGCCGGCAACTATAAATTAACTGTTTGCTCCAAGTATAAATCATCTGTTAATTTAAAAATAACAACCAACAAGAATGTATTTTATAAGAATGGTACTTTTTTTGGCAAAGCAACTGAATATTACGAAAAAGATGCAGAGATGCCCGGGTATATTTACATCCCGGCAGGTATTGATAAACTGTATTTCAGTTTTGGAAATAGTAATGCGGGAGGCGAGGGCTTTAAATCAGCAGCACATATAAACGCCGCCTTTAACATAAGGGACAATTATGGAAATACTTTAAAAGCACAATTAGTAACCCCGAATGATTCTGCCTTGTTTTATATTGAAATACCACGTGAGTCTATAGGGAAATTCTGCCGCATTACCCGAAAATTTTACCAGTATAGCCTGGTGTTTGCTAACGTAAATAATTTTTTATGGTATGCCCAACCTAAACCGTTGCCTTGCCCTTCAGCAGATTTCAAGGTAGATGTGGTAAACAAAAATGGCAGATGTATTACACAGTTAACGGCTGTTGCAAAAAACGGTCAATTTGATTGGGAAATTACTGATTTGGGCCAAACCTACACGTTTACCAATGAGCGTATAGTTGAATTACCCGATTATATTACTTCTGACGCATTGGTTACATTAACCAACGGGGTTGATTGTGCCATCACAAAAAAGATTGGCGATGATGAAAAGTTTGCTTTTAAAAGGCAAGTATGTGCCGCCATTAATGCGGGTACTGAAATAACCGTGGCCCCTGTATTGTATCCAAACCCATCAAACGGTGTTTTTAAATTAATGCAAACCGGAACCGAGCTTATTGCCAATCAGGTAATTGTGTTAAATATCCAAGGTAGCAGGGTAGCGGTGTTTAATAATACAAGCCATTTTAATATCAGCTATTTACCGGCAGGAATGTATTGGTGTAAAATTGTAATAAACGGAAGGACTTTCTCAGAAAAACTGGTGAAGCTTTAAGATTTGTGTTAAAAACCGTATTACAACTAAAATTTATTACTTTTGCCCCCCAAAGTCAGGCCCTGCGCCTGACTACGCTTTTATAGTATTTATGACCCTCAAGAACAATATAGACATGCAGCGTTTGCCCAGCCACATTGCCATCATCATGGATGGAAATGGGAGATGGGCAAAAGAAAAAGGCGAAGATCGCCTATACGGGCATTTACATGGAGTTGAAAGTGTACGCAATATTGTAGAAGGAGCAGCAGAATTAGGTATTAAATACCTTACCCTGTATGCTTTTAGTACCGAAAATTGGGACAGGCCAGAATATGAAGTATCGGGATTGATGGAACTTTTGGTAGACACCATCCGAAATGAAGTGCCAACCCTGAACAAAAATAATATCAGGCTGCATGTAATTGGCGATATTGATATGCTGCCCGAAGCTGCTAAAAATGAATTAAAGGAAGCACTTAATGAAACCAGTGTTAACACCGGTTTAAACCTGATAATGGCTTTAAGTTACAGCAGCCGATGGGAAATAGTACATGCAGTTAAACAAATTGCTACAGATGTAAAAGATGGAAAACTGATGCCAGATGCTATAACCCAGAATACCATTCAGCAATATCTTACTACAAAGAATTTTCCGGATCCCGAACTGATGATAAGAACCAGCGGAGAATACAGGATAAGTAATTTTTTATTATATCAGCTTGCTTATTCCGAATTGTATTTTACCAATACCCGCTGGCCCGATTTCAGAAAAGAAAATTTATATACCGCTATTCTTGATTATCAAAGCAGGGAACGCCGATTTGGCAAAACCGGAGAACAGATAAAAGATGAGCACAGCATTACTTGAAAGGCCTGCTGGGTATAGTTTAACAGATACATTTACCCCTTTTTAATCGTTGCTATTGATGATTTAAGATGAGGTTAACAAATAGTTTTAATTATTGGGCTTAATTTGCCGCACGTTAAAAACCAACTGATGGAGAGGATTTACAAAAAGATTTTTTTTATTGCTATACTTGTTATCAGCAACCAGTTTGTTTGGGCCCAGGAACCTGTTTCTGTTAATCCCGAGTTGGAAGGGATCTTCACATCTAAAACACCTAAAGAATACACCATTGCAGGCATCAATGTAATTGGATCAAAGGCATTTGATGCAGACCTAATCATTTCAATTTCGGGACTTGCGGTTGGAGATAAAGTAACTATTCCCGGTACTGATGTTTTTGGTAAAGCAATTGCAAAACTCTGGCGCCAGAACCTGATCTCTGATGTAGAAATTTCATTTACAAAGTTAGAGGGAAGGGATCTGTATATTCAGTTTGAGATTACCGAAAGGCCACGCCTGGCCAGCTTTAAATTTGAAGGAATTAAGAAAGGCGAAAGAGATGACCTGGAGCCTAAAGTGGCGCTGGTAAAAGACAGGGTGGTAACCGAGAATATGAGGTTAAGTGCTGTAGAAGCAATCCGCAAATTTTATTTTGATAAAGGATACCGCAACGTAGATATTCAGTTAAGAGAAGAAGCGGCTCCTAATTTGAATAATGCGGTAAATATCACTTTTGTAATTAAAAAAGGAAGGAAGGTAAAAGTAAACTCCATTAATTTCAGCGGCAACCAAAATATTGCTGCACAAAATTTAAAGAAATCAATGAAGAGCACCAAGGAGATGAACCGCATCACCTTGTTTCCGGTTGTAGTAAAAAATCCTTTTGGAGATACCACAATAAAGCAAACATTTAATGAGTATATAAATGATGTTGGTTTTATGTCTATCACTAAAACCAGAGATTATGTTGATCCTTATTTCCGTATCCGGGGCTTTAGTGGCGCTAAATTCAATGAAATTAAATACATAGATGATAAGGAGAGTATTTTAAATTATTACAACTCCAGAGGTTACAGAAATGCTGTTATTTTAAAAGATACTGCTATCCTTGATGAGAGAAATAATATCAATCTCTTTGTAAAAGTAGCAGAAGGAAACCAGTTTTATTTCGGAAATATGCTTTGGCGTGGCAATACCAAATACAGCGATTCTGTATTAAATTTATTGCTGGGTATTAAAAAAGGAGATGTTTATAACCTCGAGATTTTAAACAAGCGCCTGGGTAAACAATTATCTGCCGATGCCGCAGATATAGGAAGCATATACATGGATGATGGTTATCTTTTCTTTCAGGTAGATCCCGTTGAAACAGCAGTATATAACGATACTATTGATTTTGAATTGCGTGTAAGAGAAGGGCCTCAGGCAGTGTATGGCAACATCACTATTTCGGGCAACAAAAAAACAAAAGACTACGTAATACGCAGGGAGTTAAGAACCATACCCGGCGAAAAATTCAGCCGTTCAGATATCATACGTACGCAACGTGAACTGGGGCAGCTTGGCTTTATTGATGCCGAAAAAATTAACCCGCAGGTAGTGCCCAACGCCGAAAACGGAACTGTAGATATTAACTGGGGTATTGAAGAAAAATCTGGCGACCAGTTAGAACTTTCTGCAGGCTTTGGTGGCGGTATAGGTTTAACTGGTACACTTGGTGTAACCTTCAATAATTTCTCTATAAAAAATATTACCAAACGCTCAACATGGGATCCATTACCATCGGGCGACGGGCAAAGGCTAAGTGCCAGGATACAATCCAACGGAAAAGCTTTCCGCTCATATAATTTCTCGTTTACCGAGCCCTGGCTTGGTGGTAAAAAGCGTAACTCATTTACCATCGCATATTCCAACACTAAATATGCAAATGCTGTTGATCGTTTTGGCAGCTTTTGTAAATCATGTGGCGATACATCATTTGTAAAAACAGCCAACTTCAGTATTTCATTAGGTAAGCAATTAAAGTGGCCCGATGATTACTTTAACCTGATTTACTCTTTAAATGTACAACGGTACAAGCTGGTTAATTACGATAATATTTTTCAGGGCATAAGAAACGGAACCTCAACTAATATCAGTTTAAAAATTGCCCTGGTTCGTAATTCAGCCGGCCCCAATCCTATTTTCCCAACCAGCGGTTCTAACTTTTTGTTGAGCGGCCAGTTTACTTTGCCTTACTCATTACTGGGCCTTGCATCAAGCCAAACCAACAGTTATAAGTTGCCGGAGTTTCATAAGTGGCGCATGAATGCAGAGTGGTTTGTGCCTATTGGCACCGCCAGGGGAGCAGAAAAGAACAAGCAGTTTATTTTAAAGATTGCTGCCAAATACGGTTTTATCGGCAGGTATAATAACAATTTGGGTATTTCGCCATTTGAACGTTTTCAAGTGGGTGATGCCGGCCTGAGCAACAACTTTGCTTTGTTGGGATTCGATATCATTGCACACCGAGGATACCCGGTTTATGATAAATCAAACCCAAGGATAAATCCAGACGGTGTAACGCCTTCGGAGTTCTTTACTATTTTTAACAAGTACACCATGGAACTCCGTTATCCATTCAGCACCAGCGCAGGAAGTACCATTTACGGGTTGGCATTTTTTGAAGCAGCAAACGGATGGTACAACTTTAAAGATTATAATCCTTTCAAATTGCGCAGGGCGGCCGGTGTAGGTTTACGTTTCTTCCTGCCTATGTTTGGTTTACTAGGATTTGATTATGGAATTGGATTTGACAGGTACAATAGTACCAGTGGTTTAAAAGGTGCTGCCAAGTTTACATTTATGTTAGGGCAGGAACCGGAGTAGGATTTATGATTTTAGATTGTAAATCATTATCCTGATTTACTTAATAATAAAAAATAGACATTATGAAAAAACTCTTAATTCTTGCAACTTGCTTCTTACTGCTTGCTGCCGTTTCAAATGCGCAACGTTATGCAGTAATAGATTCAAAATATATTTTAGATAAACTGCCCGAGTATAAAGAGGCTCAAAAACTGCTGGACCAGTTCAGCGAACAATGGCAGCAGGAAATTGACCAGAGACAAACGTTGGTAGATAAAATGTATAAAGATTATGATGCAGAGCAGGTTATGCTTACCGATGTACTGAAAAAGAAAAGAGAAGATGAATTATATAACAAGGAAAAAGAATTGCGTGACCTGCAAAAAAAGCGTTTTGGGTTTGAAGGAGACCTGTTTAAAAAAAGGCAGGAACTGATTAAACCCATACAGGACAGGGTTTTTAATGCAGTGCAAAAACTGGCAGTAGAAAAACAATATGACTTTATATTGGATAAAAGTGAAGGAATTACTGTTATCTTTGCCGACCCAAAACTGGATAAGAGCACAGATATTCTCCGGAACCTGGGTGTTAAATAAAACTTAATAGCATAGTTTGGTGCAACTTTTGTTTTAAAAAACAATCTTATAAACAACTAAATCAATAAACTTTAAAACTACAATGAAAAAATTATTACTAGGAGCTGCGATGGCGTTAGGAATCATGAGTGCCTCAGCACAAACAAAGATCGGATATATTAATACGGATGAATTGATGGCCATAATGCCTGAAGCCGCAAAGGTAAATGCCGAGTTAAATGAATACCAAACCACTTTGCAACAACAGGGATTAGCCCTGCAAAAAGAAGCTGATACCAAAAGAGACCAGTATTTTAAAGATTCAGCTACTTTTTCGAACAGTAAAAAAGAGATTGTAAGGGATGAACTGGTAAAACTTTACACCCGCCTTCAAAGTTATGATCAGGAAGCGCAGGAAAAAGCTCAAAAATATGCACAGGATAAAATAGCACCCATACGTACAAAAGCAATGGATGCCATTAAAGCGGTGGCTAAGGAAAAAGGTTACACCTATGTAATTGATGATGCAAGTTCTGTTTTATTGGTAATGCCTCCCGGCGATGATCTTTTACCAATGGCTAAAGCCAAATTGGGAATTAGAGACACTCCGGCTGCACCGGCTGGTACAAGACCCACCGGTAACTAATATTTTTTTTAAATTATTGCAAAGCCTCCCATAACATCGGGAGGCTTTGTTATTTTTGACAAATGATACAACAGCCGATCGGCGTATTTGACAGCGGCTATGGTGGCTTAACTGTTTTAAAAGAAATTACAGCTAAACTGCCACAGTACGATTATATATACCTGGGCGATAATGCCCGCTCTCCGTACGGCACCCGGAGCTTTGAAACCGTTTATGAATACACGCTGCAGAGTGTAAAATGGTTCTTTAACCAGGGATGCCCATTGGTTATCCTGGCCTGTAATACGGCTTCGGCAAAGGCCCTGCGCACTATTCAGCAAAACGACCTGCCAAAAATTGATGCCTCAAAAAGAGTATTGGGGGTAATACGGCCAACCACAGAAGTGATTGGCGAATTCACTAAAACCGGTAGTGTGGCCATCCTGGCTACAAACGGAACAGTTATTTCAAATTCTTACCCAATTGAGATAGAAAAATTTTACCCCGGCATAAAAGTATTTCAGGAAGCCTGTCCTATGTGGGTGCCGTTGGTTGAGAATAATGAGTACAATAGCCCCGGGGCCGATTATTTTATTCAGAAGAACATTAACAATCTGCTACAACAATCGGCTGATATTGATACCATTTTGCTGGCCTGCACACACTATCCGTTATTAATGGATAAGATAAAAAAAGCCGTGCCACCGAATGTTACTGTTTTATCCCAGGGAGAAATTGTAGCCCATAGCCTGGAAGTATATTTGCAAAAGCACCCGGAAATGGAGGAGAAATGCAGTAAAACCGGGCAAATTTCTTTTTTCACAACAGATTCTCCAGAAGATTTTGACAACCATGCTGCTGTTTTCTACGGCAAACCGGTAAAATCAAAACATTTAAGCCTTTAACCTGTAAATAATCTAAAATCTACAATCTAAAATCAAAAATTTCACCTACTTTTGCCGTCCTTTCACAAACAGCAAGGATGGTGCCTTGTTGAGTGTAACAAAAATGAATTCGGAAATTTAATTTGTAAAAGGAAAAAACTTAAACAATGCCAGGTAAAAAAAGAACGTATCAACCCCACAAGCGCCGCAGAAAATCTGTTCACGGATTTCGCCAGCGTATGCAAACCGCAAATGGCCGCAAGGTATTAGCAAGCCGCAGAAAAAAAGGACGTCACAGTCTTACAGTTTCCAGCGAGCACGGTGATAAAAAATAAGATTACCTGATTTTTTGAAAAAAAATCCGGTTAACATAATTCAGTCCCCCGATTTATCGGGGGACATTTTTATTTATGTCAGAAGGTAATACTGTCAGGCTGAGCTTGTCGAAGGCGTTGCAACAACGTCGGTTTCGACAAGCTCAAGCTGGCAGCTTCTAAAAAACACTTTCAATCTCTAATTGGTATAATTTTGAATACCTGGA
>Ga0105044_10012736_pt1 | contig 11439 bp, 8 predicted proteins | sample MAT01_FD_78092 | JGI IMG/M metagenome (GOLD analysis project Ga0105044, IMG submission 78092) | Freshwater microbial communities from Lake Fryxell liftoff mats and glacier meltwater in Antarctica - MAT-01 | ecosystem: Environmental > Aquatic > Freshwater > Ice > Liftoff microbial mat | place...
CATCGATCGCGCCGCGCTCATTTCTACGTGCGCGGCTTGGATGAACAAGCGGAGTCTGGCGACAGCCTCTGTGCCCGCCTGATTGACCAGTTGGTCTTGATTATGTCGGGGCTTATGTCGGGGCTTTTGCCGGGCCCTGAGTTGCCACCTGCGGACCATCCACAACCGCCATCTCTGCGGTTGGTTGAGGAGGCTGCTGGACTGTTTCGCCCGGAGCATCTGGCTGAGTTCCACCCCGACGTAAGCGAACTGCTTCGCGCAAGATGTACTCGATCTGCGCGTTGAGCGACCGCAGCTCTTGATCCGCCCAGGAGTTTAACTGCTGGTGCAAGAGCGGGGATATGCGCAGCGGGATGGCTTTGCGTTCGTCGGCCAATGTTAATTAATAGATCGAGCCCGCCATCACCACTGCCAACGTGGTCCAAACAGGTTTGGTTGCCGCCAGTTTTTCAGCGGACAGCAACTTTCTCTTACCCCTCTTAGGGGATCTTAGCTTCCAACCCTAGGCTGTGAATATGATACCACTATGATATCATTCTTCCATCATGATGTCAGGTTAGCGTAGCTATCTTCTCGCGCCGAAGAGAGTTGAAACAGGGTTGCGGCGACTGCATTGAAGGTAGCTGAGGTGGATAACAACCGTGGCTACGCTCAGTTTCTATAATATTAGCACATTGTTAGGTCTCATAATAATGAAGTTTGCGGTCTCACGGCAGTGCATATCCTGTCACTGACGTGTAGAATGCGGCTACCAAATTTCAAGTTTGCGCGAAGACCCGTGAGTCGGGCTTGTCTGGGTCCTACCATCGGCGTGATCGAGTTGAGGGCTTTCATTTGACCCGTTATCGTGAGCTTTCCGATCTTGATTTGGTCGCGTATCAGCCCCATGTTTAGCTTCAGTTGAATCTTGTTTTGCTCAACAGGTGATTTGCGGCACACGAGTGGTAGGCGAAACTGGCTAGGGACTTGGCAATCGGACTTCTACATCATCAGATCGCGGCTGGAGCGCGACGGGGACTTGAGTTGGGTCGATTCGCAGTATGTTGCGGGCCTGTAGGTTGAAAGCTAGTCTAGCTCGGGGAATGTAACTTAAAGAGTTGAGGCGATGGCGGTTCTCGCTGGCCTCGGCGGCGTTCAAGGTGGTTGGGTGGGGCACTATCGTGGGCTCTTTCGTGGAATGTTAATTCGGTGAGAAAATCGCATGCAGGGCTCTAAACCGTGGCAAATCGTGCTGATCGTGGTCGCTCTGCTCGCGCTGGTGGCCAGCATCAGTTATCAGATCTTCAACTCAGACACCGTTACGCAGTCAACCAGCCTGACGCTGATTGATTACAAAACCGGCGAACTTTTCGCCTCGGACATCCCGACGGGGAAGTCGGCATTTCTCCCGGCGACCAACCCGGGAACCAAGGAAGACACGCTTGTGCCGGTGGTAAAGCGGGATGGTAAGTTTTACGTCGCGGAGAAGTACGTAAGTTATGCTCGCAGCTTAAGCGCTAAAAGTGGGGCATCGATCTTCGCGGATACGGAGAGCGCGCTCGTGACTCCCAAAAACAGCGAGCCGGTGCAGGCAAACCTCTTCGAGTGATTCGCGACAGCGACGGAAGCTTCCGCGCAAAGTTGGCGCTAGCGGCAAGGTAACTATTGCGATGGGAGTTGCGGTGACGGGTTTAACTCTGCGGGATGTCTGGTCTTGGGGTGAAAGTCAGGATGATAGAATGGGTCGTCTGGTGTTTGCGTTGGCACAAGAGTGGAGTAATCGAGCATGAAGAACAAAGACAAGGCAGCCGCACGATTCCGGGGGTTTACCCTCATCGAACTGCTGGTTGTAATTGCGATCATCGCCCTGCTTATCAGCGTCCTTCTGCCCGCGATGGGCAAGGCCAGGCAGGTTGCTCAGACGGTGGTCTGCTCTAGTATGTTACGTTCGCTCGGGCAGGCGCAGTTGTTATATTCGCTCTCGAACAAAGAGCATTACGCGGCGTACATGACCAGCGGCGCGGATGCGATGTTCTACAACGGGAGCAATATACTCTACGACACGACGTCGTCGACGCCCACCAGTTCCATGGACTGGATCTCGCCGATTCTCGGTGACACGCTAGCGTTCTCACCCAATCGCGCTCGTCGAACAGTTGAAATATTTAGTAAGCTCTCGTGCGCCGGTCAGAAGGCTGTAAACGGCATAGTATGGCCTGGAGGCGTTCCGCCGCCCGACTTCAACCAGTTTCGCGACCTTAACCGCGAGCTCACTTACAAGGGAATCAGCTACTTACAACCAGCGGCCTTTGCCTATCCCAGCAGCGCGGCGAGCGAAGCGAACTTGAAGTTCCTACCGCGTGCGGCCGCAGGCCAAATCGCTAAGGAATTTAGAAAAGGCTTCCCTAACCCCGCTACTGTGCCTTCTTCCTTCCTTCCCCGCATCGACCGTGTGGGCACTCAACTCTCCAACAAGGTGCTCGCCGCGGATGGCACTCGCTTTTGGGCCGTAGACCTCCGCGTCTTAGACTTTGACCCCGACCCCGACCCGGTTTTTTACGGTTCTTTTACCGATCCAGGTCCAATTTTCAACGATTCCGCCGCTTACGCTCGCTCCAACTCCCGCAGCCCAACCCGCGAGAATGTTAAGCTTTCGATGCGGCATGCTGGCCGGATGAATGCGTGCTTCTTTGATGGTAGTGTGCGTAGCTTGCAGCCGATCGATGCGTACACTCGTGTTGACTACTGGTACCCAAGCGGAAGCATCTTTACCGGCACTTCCTGCACCGACGAATCGCGCGCTGCATTTCCAGCAAACAAGCCGATTCCGTAGTCTGGCAATCTGCTAAAGAGTTCTTATCGCGGGCTTGCGGGTTCCGCCATGCCGCGGCGTTGCTACCGTTGGGCGAATGTCTTCTAACATAATCAGCGGCGATGCGGTCACCCGTGACGCGGTTCCCCGTGATGCCGTTCCCCGTGATGCCGTTCCCCGTGCTGCGCAGCGGCCCTTGCGATTTGGAATGATCGGCGGCGGAGTAGGAGCCTTTATCGGCGCTGTGCATCGCACCGCGGCGGCGCTCGACGGCGGCATGGTCTTTGACGCTGGTTGCTTATCTTCTACGCCTGCGCGTGCGATTGAATCTGGCGACCTGCTAGGCTTACGTTCCGAACGTAACTATCCAACTTGGGAGGCGATGCTCGCAGCGCAGACAGCGTTGCCCCCGGATCAGCGGATTGATCTGGTCATAATTGTAACTCCCAATCACGCTCATTTTGCGCCTGCGCTCGCATTTACAATGGCTGGCTTTCATGTGGTGTGCGACAAGCCACTCGTCCATAACACTGCCGACGCGGCTCGGCTGATCGAGGCGGCGAAAGCTGCGAACACTGTCTTCGCGGTCACTTACAACTACAGTGGTTACCCACTCGTCAAACAGGCTCGGGAGATCATCGCGAGCGGGGGCCTCGGCCTCATTCGCAAGGTTGTCGTCGAATATAATCAGGGTTGGCTGGCAAACCGGCTCGAAACAAGCGGGCAGAAACAGGCCGATTGGCGCACTGACCCCGCGCGAAGCGGCTTGGGCGGGGCCATTGGCGATATCGGCAGCCACGCCGAACAGTTATGTTGCTACATGACCGGCTTATCGATCACGCATGTGTGCGCGGACCTTACGACGTTCGTGCAGGGGCGACTGCTTGATGATGATGCGAGTGTATTATTACGATTCGATGGGGGTGCCAAGGGTGTGCTGATGGCTTCTCAGGTGCAGATTGGTCATGAGAATGACCTTCGCATCCGAGCCCACGGCGAGAAAGGGTCGCTGCGATGGTCGCAAGAAGACCCCAACCAACTGATCGTAAGTGCCGACGGAGAGCCCGACCGCGTCTTTAAGCGCGGGAATGGTTACCTTGGCGCTAGTGCCAAGCAGAATACCCGGCTACCGGCGGGCCATCCCGAAGCCTTCTACGAGGCGTTTGCTAATATCTACGCGGCGGTGGGGAGGGCCATCCGCGCGGGCGCGGGGGGCCTTGGCGCGGCCGAAGCGTTTGACTTCCCAGGGCTGACCGATGGCGCTCGCGGCGTGGCTTTCATCGAGAAGGTGGTCCAAAGTGCGCGGAGCGAGCAGAAGTGGACTGCACTTTAGTTCGGCGGCACTTGAGTGGGTCACGCCTGGAAGTAAGTTTAGTTGTAATAGAACTGGTGTATCGATTTGGTGCATCGAGTTGGCGTTTGGCTCGCGACCGCGGATAAGCTGCGCGCCGGGCCGCGGCGGCACTATACTTTGCATTCAGAGCTCGCTTCCCACCTTTGGCCAAGGACGGCCCCATGCTTTACGTTCTGCACGAATATATCCGTAGTTGGCTGGTAGCTAACGATTTGTACCGGTTCACGCAGGTGCTTGACCGGATCGAGTTTCGTGCGCTGCTGGCTTCGGGCGTTGCTTTCCTCGTCGTTCTGTTGCTTGGCCCCCGCACCATCGGTTTTTTGACCAGAATGAAGATCGGGGACAGCGGGCTCTCTGATGCGGAAGTGTTGAAGGGACATGCGGCAACAAAATCAAACGTGCCCACGATGGGCGGCTTGCTCATCGTCGGGGCGATCGGTGCGGGCGTGCTTTTGCTGGCCGATGTCAGCCGATTTTATATTTTGATGGGGTTGGTGGTTCTGGTTTGGCACGCGGTGCTCGGGGGGTTTGACGATTATCTTAAGTTGACCGCGAAGCACCGGGGCACCGGCAGCCGCCAAGGCTTGTACGCGTGGGAAAAACTTAGTTTTCAGCTTGGCATTGGCGTGCTGGTCGGATGGTTTGCTTATCAACAGGGGCGCGGCGTCGAGGCGCCTGCTTCGGCGGCGGAGAGTGGCATCGTTGCCCCTTTCACTTCCGAAGATAATCGCCCGAGTCTTAACGGCGACTTGACCGCACAGTCATCCACTTCAGGCGGTTCACTTGCGGTAAAGCCTGCCTTCGCCACTTCGCCCGATACAGGGTCGCAGCCTTCTTCGCTTGCGCGGACGGAGCCGAAGGCGGACCAGGCGGCCAGCAAGGCTCGCGGCCCGGCGAGCGATCGGGTGGGCCAACGCAACAGAGCGGGCGACAAAATATTACAACCGCAGGAGGTATCAACTCCTCTGGAGGTGCGGAGCGAAAATCAGGGTGGGCAGAGCGGGACAGCGGGGAGCGATATTTCAGGGAGCCTTCGTACTTCTGCGGGGGAACGGGAGGGCGAGCTATCCACCGGTCTCGCTGGGTCGGCGCAAGCTGCAGACAGCCCGGAGCCTGGTGAAGGGGTGGCGGGAGATATCCGCCACGTGCTTAACTTGCCGTTTCAGCGTACGTATGAACCTGGTGGTGGGGGCGGGCAGACCCTCAACCCGAATCTCATCTTTCTGTCGATGCCCGTGTTCATTCTTTTCGCGACCCTGATGGTGGCGGGGATGAGCAACGCCGTGAATGTAACTGATGGGATGGACGGCCTGGCGGCGGGAATCTCGACCGCGGTTTCAATCGGTGTGTTCGTGCTCTGCCTGATCGCCGGGAATCAGGGATGGGCGCAGTATCTGCTATTGCCCTACGTACCTGAGGCGGGCGAGCTGGCTGTGCTCGCTGGTGCCACGGCAGGGGCGTGCCTGGGCTTCTTGTGGTGGAACAGTGCGCCCGCCGCGGTGTTCATGGGTGATACCGGTGCGCTGTGTCTGGGGGGCATTTTGGGGTACATTGCGGTGATCATCCGCCAGGAGTTTGTTATAATTATCATGAGCATGATATTTATAATTGAACTGGGGAGTGTAGCGTTGCAGGTGGGGTGCTATAAGGCGACCAAGCATCGGGTGAACCCGACGACGGGGAAGCGAGGCTGGCGGCCCTTCACGATTGCCCCGTACCATCATAATCTTCATGTGCGCGGCTGGCCCGAGGAGAAGATTGTGGCCAGGTTCTGGATTATCTCGGTGATTATGGTTGTGCTGGCTATGGCGATGTTGAAGGTTCGCTAGGACTGCTCTTTGGTGATGCCAGTTCTCTTAACATACGTCTGCCGCGGGCGATGCGGGTCTCGATGGTTGTCTCGGGCAGGCTCATGATCTCGCCGATCTCGCGGTACGAGAGCCCCTGCACCGCTTTGAGCAGCAGCGGCTCGCGATAGCCATCGGGCAGGCGGGCGGAGAGTTCCATTAAGTTACGTCCCTGCTCGTGCTCTTGCACTACATTGTCTGCGCCCTGCATCACACTTGCGCCATTGTCACCTGTTGCGCTACTGGCACGGGCGGCGTAATCATCTGCGGAGTCGCCCATGCGTTCATCGGCGGCACGCCGCTTGCCGCTGCGGGCGGCGGCGTGCGCGATATTAATTGCGACGGTGCGCAGCCAGGGGCGGACGGCCCTTGGGTCGCGTATTTCACTTAGCTTGCGAACCATCGAGAGGGCAACTTCCTGCAGAAGGTCTTCAACCTCGGCCCATTTGGGTTTGTGGGCGATGAGAATCGCGGCAATCCAGCGGCGGTTGCGGTTCCAGAGCTGGGAGAGTGCTTGGGCATCGCCGGTCGCCGCGGCTCCGGCGAGGCCAACGTCGGCGTTATCGGCCTCTTCGGGCGATATTAACTCATCTGGGGTAGGACCCGCACCTGTTGGTGGCTGGCTCAAGTGTTCAAAGCGTAGAACCAGTGGTGGCCGTGAGGAAACCAGCGGCGGAAGCACCTGCGGTGGTGAGCGAACATCGGCGACCAATGCCTCTGGGCTGTTGCGGGGATGAGGTATACGCAAGGGGGCACGTCGGACTGCTGGGAGGGGCGAACTAAGACTCCTGCGTGAATCTGTTCGCGCTGTGGCCGTTATTTCTTGCAGTTAACGCGCGCTCCACGGGAGGGGGAAATAGGCCGATGTGGAGAGTTGAGCCAGCAACCGGGACTGATCTTAAGTATTACTTTAGTAAGGAGGCAGAGTTAGTTGGCGGAGATTAGAATATCATCAAAGTTGACTAGGACATCTTGAGGGTTTACGCCAAAGTTGTCTGAGTAGTTCACCACCCCCAAGTTGACATTGCGCTTCGCGCCCGCCTCGGAGAGGCCAAAGTAAATTGCGTTGGGACCCGCGGCGTGAATCATAACTGAACCACGGGCTGCGGTGGGAAGGAATGGGCCGCCGGTCACCCGGGGCGGCCGGGGCGTGTTGGGATTTGCGAGCAAGGCCGACATTGTCCCGACGTGCGCGGCGACGCTCTGGCCGAGAAGACTTTCACTAGACATTCTTACCCGCTGACGGCCGATTAAAAGATCATCTGGCCCATCCCCGCCGAGGAAAGCACTGTTCTGAGCCCAGTAAAGCAGGGCGGGATCGGGGATCGCTCCGTTGTAGACTTCGCGGCCAAAATATCTGTCCAAGTCTGCCTCGACTGTAATATCACGCTTCGCGGAATCATCGGTCGTCCACATCAGTAGTGGGGTTCCTTGAGTGTCAACCAGAACCGGTAGCTCTTGGTGTGTGGCATTGGCCCAGCGGTCGCCGACATCCGGGTCGTTGCCTGCGGGTGACTTGAAGTACTTCGCCTTTGGGATAAAGTAACCCTTACCGTTCGCTCCGGTGGTACCGATGAGCGAGGGACGAACTTTGACACCTCGACCTGCGACGGGGCCCACATCATTAAGGTCGCCCGGCTGTGCTGCGGCTGTGCCAGGGAGAATTCCCCCGGCTAGATCAAGCATCGCATTATCAAACTGGCTGAAGCCGCGGACTAAATTTTCTGAGTTACCCATTTCGCGCATTGAGAAGTAACCGGGGGCGCGGCGTTGATCAAGAATAAACTGGCTGCATGCCTGCGAGATTCCCTGGCAGAGATTAAGAGTGTCGGCCTTCCTTGCGGACTTTCGCGCGGAGGAAACGCCGGGAATGACGATCGAAACGATCAGCCCAATAATCGCGATCACCACTAACAACTCGATCAAGCTGAAACCAGGGGCCTGCCGCGGCATGCGGGGTGCTGCGGCCGACGATGGGGCGTAGAGAGTGCGGTTCATATCGGTGCTCATTTAACGGGAGGAAAACCAAATCGCGCGACGGATGTCGGCGGCGAAGTCGGACTTCTAAACGATACGCGGCAGAGAGGGCCAGAGGCTGAACTGGGGGGCGTCTTGTATCAATCTTGTTCGGGCGGGGAGGGTGGGAAGTTGCGGGAAAACGCAAAGTTGGACGGAACGGAGGGGGGAGCGGGGCGCGAGTGGCGGGAGCGAGGAGGGGTGGCATGAGGGGGTTGACGCCAAGAGTGCCGGGGTTAGGGTGGTGTGGTGCGGTTCAAGGTGGGTTGAAGATCGATTTAGAGCGGGGCCGTGCTATTTTATCGGACGTAGCGGTTGGTGAGGCTGCACACGTGCTCGAACCGTGCTGAAATGGGTGAAGATTCTGGAAGATGTGGGCGGCGATGGAGAAGTTCAAAATCAGGTTGGCACAACTGGCCGGTTTTTACGCGATTAGTTTGTGGTTGAGCAGTTTGCGGCGATCCTTGACGTATAGAAGACAAGGTGTGGCGCTGTGAGGTTGGCAGTTCGCTATCCTTTTGTCAGCGGTTTGGCAATGGGCGAAGTGTTAGTGAACCGCCTCTCTTGAGTCTGAGCTGCGCGGTGTAAGTGGGGGGATTGAGACGCGGGCGGTCTGCGGGGTTTGGGGGAAGGTTTGTCAGCAAGGTTTTCAGCGAGGTTTTTCAACAAGGTTTGTAAGCAAGGTTTGTAAGCAAGGTGTGTAATTTGGGTTTGTACGAAGGAGCAGTAATGCGCGATAGCTTGAATGATTGTAACTTTAAGTCTGGCACGAACGTCTGCGGCGGATTTGTTGGTGGGCTGCGAAGCTGGCTGCTTGGTTCGGTGCCATCGGATGACGTAGCGCAGGGGTGTGAGTCGCTGGAGGCGAGGGCGATGTTGGCGGGGGACTTAACCACCGCGATTAACTCGCCCGGGTCGGGGTTTGACGTTCAGGCGGGCGTTCAGTATGCGGGGGTCGTCTCCGTGACGAACAGTGGGACCGCCCTGGATAGCAACTCGCGCACGCGCGTGGCTTTGTACCTCTCGCAGTCTGAGATTTACACTGCGGGAGTGGCCCAGCTCTTGGCTGGTTCTAGTGTTACGTTTTTCGGGACGATTTTCGCGGGGGCGACGCAGCAGGACACGGTGGTTTACTCGATTCCCACGGGTACGGCGGCGGGGACTTATTACATCTTCGCGGTGGTTGACGCCGAGCGCGTGGTGCCGGAGTCCAACGAGTTAAATAATGTTTCAAGTGGAGTGAGGGTGCGGGTGGGTGGCGGCGGTGGGGGTGGGGGTGGAGGGCAGATACCGGTGGTTGACCTGAGAACGTCTGTGGCGCTTGTCAATATTGCGCTCATTGTTAACCAGCCCATCAATCTCAACGTAACCATTATAAATGTTGGTCCTGATGCGTTGCCGCTGCCGGGCACGTTTGCGCGGGTGTACATGACAAAGGGGACGGCCCCCAACCCGGCGATCGACACTCCTGTGGGCGAGGACCTGCTGAACATCTCGATCCTCAAGGATCAACTTCTCGTGTTGCCCGTGTCGTTCACGCTGCCCGAGGCACAGTCCAACGGGGCTTTTAGGTTTTACGCGGTGGTCGATGGGAGCAACCAGACACCGGAGACGAACGAAACAAATAATACATCGGCGCTCGTGCTGGGGCAGTTTAACTATGTGGTGCGGGACGTTGCGGGGCAGTTTCTTTCCACCACGCTGCCGACGCAGTGGGTAGAGCGCGCGAAGGCTACGGGGACACCCAATGTCAAGTTTAACTTCAGGAACGCTAGCGACTTTGTGATGGGTGCTGGCAGTACGATTACGATACGCGGTTATCTGCGTTCGGTGAGCGCGACGAGCGACGCGCAGGACATCTTCGTCACCGATTCTCGGTCGGAGAACCTTGCCGGGTTGGCGGCCCAGGCCAGCCGGAGCCGAGAACTTAAGATCAGGGTGCCGACGACGCTGCCCGTGGGAGATTACCGGCTGGTTGTCAAGCTTGATACCGCCAACCGGCTCGATGAGATCAACGAGGATAACAACACGCTGGAGTCTGGGCAGATCTTCAGCGTGGTCGCACGGACATTTGACCCGGCGTTGGTCGCTGTCACAACGCGCTACCCCGAAACCATCAAGCCCAACAAGAAAGCTTCTGTAAGCTTACAGCTTTCGAACCTGGGAAATACGCGTTACCAAGGAAACGCAACCTTCGAGTTTTACTTTGTGAACTCGCTGGGTACCGAGGTTGCTACCACGTTGATCACCAGGCGCGTGGATCTGCGAACGGATCGGCAGACCCGGGTTTCGGGCCTCTCGATTGCACCTCCGCCGATGGCTGGTGGGTATGCGATGGGCGTCCGGCTGATTTTGCCTCCTTCGATCTTTGACCAATCGACGTTGAATAACACGCTTGACCTTGGCGGCGTGACGGTTTTGTAAGCCGGTTGCAAGCTGGTTGTAAGCCGGTTGAGGCTCGCGTTGGGTGTTGTGAACTGTTTACGCTCGCGGTGGAAGATAGGTTATGTAGACGATGCTCAACGGTGTTGGGCGGGGCTCGCGGCGTTATTCTGCGGTGATAAGCATTTGGCGAGAGACCGCGTCCTAAAAGCGATTGTGTTTTTCTTTGTAGCGGCAACTGTGGCATAAACCAGCGGGCGGCTGGTTGCTGATAGGACTGTGCTGGGAAGTAGACTCAGTTTGGTAGCGGCGGTGCCCGATAGGAGTAGGCCATGGCCCGATCAGCAACCTGCGTTGGCGATGGCGGTATGGGTCGCCTGAGTTTGGCTTATCACGCTTATCGCGCTTATCACGCTTATCACGCTTATCACGCGCGCGGCGGGCGGTTGTGGAACTCGCCGCGTTGCTGCGTGGTTTGGATGCGCATGTTACGATTGGCGTTCAAGTTAGCGTTGACGTTGGCGTTCACATTGGGGTTCTCTGGCGCGGCACAGGCGCAGCCTGCTAACGATACTTGCCAAGGCGCTGTCAGTTTCGAGTGGGAGGCACTGCCTTGGACGTCTCCGGCGGTTTCAATCGCGGCGGCGGCAGCGGTGGAAGAGGCGGTGAACCCGTGCATTACGAGTGGCTTTACGGTGTGGTACCGGTTTACGGCAGAGTCTAATTCGGAGGTGGAGGTGAGTACTTGTGTTGCGCTCGCCGCGGGGACGACAGCGATCGACACGGTGCTGGGGCTTTATGAAGCTGAGGCCGGGGTGGGATGCTCGTCGGTGGTGCCGGTGTGGTGTGCCGATGATTCGTGCGCGTTTCGGGCTGCGTTGAGTTACCCTGTTCGAGACGGGGTTACGTATTACATTCAGGCGGGGCTCTTTTCTTCGGGTGCTGGGCAGTTGCCGCCGCCGACGGGCGACGACATTCTCGCGGTTCATGTGCGGTTGATTAATTCAACTCCCGGGGACGAGTGGGAGGAGGGTGGTGGGGGTGGTGGG
>Ga0105044_10012738_pt1 | contig 11437 bp, 7 predicted proteins | sample MAT01_FD_78092 | JGI IMG/M metagenome (GOLD analysis project Ga0105044, IMG submission 78092) | Freshwater microbial communities from Lake Fryxell liftoff mats and glacier meltwater in Antarctica - MAT-01 | ecosystem: Environmental > Aquatic > Freshwater > Ice > Liftoff microbial mat | place...
AAAATTTATCTTTGATGAAAATCCCAATCCTCACCGCTCCAATGAATACGAAATTTAACAAAAACACGCATCTAACTGCCTTATTATCAATTATTATAATAACTTTTACCGCGTGCGTACCTCAAATCGAGCTTACTTCTTCATGGACTAACAAGCAGGCTAAAGTTAAAAATTCTCCTTTAGTTATGGTGATGGTTCTTGGCAAGAATCTCACCAATCGTCAGTATGCCGAAGGCTATATTGTTAATGAACTAATGAGCAGAGGTTACAATGCAAAAGCTGCTTTGGATGTTTTTAAGCCGGATGCGCAGAAATACGATTCTGCCACCATGGTTACCATGTTGAAACAGCAAAATGTAGATATGTTGTTTACTACTGCTGTGGTTGAAATCACTGAAAAAGAAACCTATGTTCCGGGAACAACAGAAAGAGTTCCGGTAGGAACTTATGCAACTCCCTATAATCCTTATTATAACCAAAACAATTATTATATTAACAACAGTAATGATTTTTACGGATATTATAATACGTACAATTACGCAACTCTTTATGAAACAAGGGAGACGCCGGGGTATACTTATACTGATGTTACAGTTATCTTAGAGAGCAAACTGTTTAGTGTAGCCACACCTGAATTATTATGGTTCGGACAATCTAAAAGTTATACTGCTGAACCTACAACTAAATTGTATGAGACTTTTGCAAAAATTGTTGTAGATGATATGGTTAAAAATAATTTGTTAGTGAAGTAAAAATTTCTGCTTGCAGGAACCAAGAACCCGGTTGGCGACTAATTAATTTTAAAAATTGTGATTTGATACGGATTTCTGATTTAGTCGCATCAGCCAAAAGGATATAAAATATTAAGTCATGGGCAAATTATTTTCTGAAATCACTCCGGAGATCCGGGAATGGATTGAAAAACAAAAAATGTTTTTTGTTTCAACGGCACCGTTATCATCAAGCGGACATGTAAATTGTTCCCCGAAAGGACTCGATAGTTTCAGAGTGCTTTCGCCTACACGTGTAGCATATCAGGATTTGACCGGTAGCGGAGTAGAAACAATTGCACACCTTCGTGAAAACAGGCGAATCACAATTATGTTTTGTGCATTTGACGGGCCTCCAAAAATTTATAGATTATATGGAAAAGGAGAAGTTGTTTTGCCGGGAGATGAAAAATTTCACTTAATCCATCAGCACTTCCCTCATCGTATCGGAATTCGTTCCTATATAGTAGCCGACATTACCCGCATCACCGATTCATGTGGATACGGAGTTCCTCATTACGACTTTCAAAGCGACCGCAACCAAATGATAAAATGGGCTGATCACAAAGGTGAAGCAGGCGTAGTTGATTATCAAAATGAAAAAAATCTGCAAAGTATTGATGGTCTTACAGGATTAAAGAAAAATAATACCAATTAATTTTCTACTTCGTCCTTCCAAAAACACCTAGCGGTAATTTTACTCCGCTCGTAGCTGTCAGAAATATTTCACCCGTTTCAAAATGTCCTTTTAAAAATGTTTGATTAAAAAGATTTTCAATGATGATGGAGGAAAATCCGAGCGAGTAAGTATTCATAAGCAGAAAATGATCTTCGGGATCGAGGAGTGAGGTAACGTGATGAGTCATTTCAAGTATCATTTCTTCAAGATGCCATTTTTCCCCATTCACACCGTGACCATACGCAGGAGGATCCAGGATTATCCCATTGTATTTTTTACCGCGTTTAACTTCACGGCGAACATACGTCATCGCATCTTCCACCATCCAACGTATGTTATCGAGATTGCTCAACTCCATATTTTCTTTGGCCCACGTTACAACTTGTTTAATAGAATCAAGATGTGTGGTGTCGGCTCCTCCTGCTCTTGCTGCCAGTGATGATCCTCCGGTATAGGCAAAAAGATTGAGAACTTTAGGCTGAGAAGTTTTGAGTTTTCTTACGCTGCCGTAAATGTAATCCCAATTCACTGCCTGCTCAGGAAATATACCAACGTGTTTAAATGCGGTGAGTCCAAGTCGGAAGTTTATTCTTTTCGTAGTGCCAGCTTCATTTTTCAAATCATAACCCATCCTCCATTGATCGGGCATTTCTTTCAATTTTTTCCAGGTGCCCGAAGAACTCGATTTGGAAAGAAATTTCACATGGGCCATTTTCTCCCACTCTTTATCAGGAATTTCCTTTGCCCACACGGCCTGTGGTTCGGGACGAATGGTGATATATTTTCCAAAACGCTCTAATTTTTCGAAATCACCACAATCAATGAGTTCGTAATCGGGGAAATTGGTAGGAGTGAGAAGGTGCATAGTGTTGCAAAGGTAATTTTATTTTGGGAATTCATTTTGCTATAGTTCAGGAACCGTTTTCACCCTCATCGAAAAAAAATACTACCCCTTTACAATAAAAAACTGACATTTTCTGTTATTCCCTGCACAACCCTCATCAATATGAGATTCGCTTTAGTAATAATCTTGTTGTTAGCTGCCCGCCCCGGTGTTGCACAACATAAAGTGAAGAGTTCATTTCCTGATTCAAAGGCCGAAGCTATCATTAATCGCATTATTTCTACTGTTGGACTTCATCCCAACTTCGAAGTGCAGCAGTCGGAATGTTACAGTGCTGCAGCTACCGTTTTAAACGGGAAGCGTTATATTTTTTATAATCCTGAGTTTTTCGATAAACTAAATGAAGTTACCGGAAGCGAATGGTCGTCGATTAGTATTCTCGCTCACGAAATTGGCCACCATTTGAACGGACATACTTTGTTGGGAGGCAGTATATCACCCGCAATAGAACTCGAAGCCGATGAATTTTCGGGTTTTGTTTTGAAGAAAATGGGCGCATCGCTGGATGAAGCTCAACAGGCTATCAAAAAAATTGCAAGCACCAAAGATTCACATACACATCCTGCCCGCAACAAACGTATGGTGGCCATTGCAAGAGGATGGTCGAATGCAAAAGATCAAGAGCATCAACTTGCAACAACAGCAAGCACATCTCACGAAAGTGTAACTGAAAAACAACCTGCGATTGTTAGTGCAACAACAAAAAATAAAGCCCCTGATAAAAAAATATCTTCGCCGAAAACAGTTATCAGTAAAAATTATATTCGTTATGTTGTTCGATTGCATGCGCAACCTAAAACAGTTTATTATTTGACGGAACAAAATAATCTGGTTCGTTTTTACGATAATGTTTTTTATATAGTGGGAACCATTCGTCCAACCACTCAATCAGAATATCCCTTCATTTTAAAAGGAAGCAATTCCAGTTTTTTTGTAACTAAAAAAGGTGCTATTGTTGATGAATACGGAAAAGCGGTGGGGTATGTGAAGGTGTATGCCGGATAATTTTTACCTATATTTTAACTTTAAAATTGATTCAACTTCTTATTTTAATTTATTGCTTTTCCAAATGTTATATGATTTTTGAAATTTAACATTTGCTGAAATAGCCTTAATAATCATCAATACTTTGTTTTTTGATTTAAATTTCACAATAGCGATGCTTTGTATAATATTGGTTAAATACTTGAAAATGAGGCAGTTCGTTGATTACTTTAGTAATTAGGCAAGTTGTTAATTGCTTCGGTGAACAAAACACTAATTGGTATTGTTGAATCATTATTTTCTTATATTTGTACATTACATCATCCCTCAACCTATAATCTTAGAAAAATCCTAAAAATTATTATTTATGAATTCACTATTAAAGAAATTACTCCTTCTTATCACAGTTCTCTTCTTTCCATTCATGATGAATGGTCAGGACTGGGTTAGTAAAATGCAAAATCCCAATGTGAACTTTTTTGAAGTTCAAACTACTTTTTATGAGTACTACAATGACTATGTCGCTACTTACAGGCAGCAAAATGGAACAGATCCTGTTCGTGTACCGGGATACAAACAGTTTAAGCGTTGGGAACATTTCATGGCTCAGCGTGTAAGTGCCGACGGAACACGTTTTGATCCCGCTCATGCATGGAAAGAAAGCCAAAAGTATCGTCAGCAGATCGGTACTTTTAATGCAGGAAACTGGACGTTCATGGGGCCGGAAACAGTACCAACCGGAGGCGGAGGTGCAGGGCGCTTGAATTTTGTGCGCATTCATCCCACAAATACTGATATTATTTATGTTGGATCTCCGGCAGGTGGTTTGTGGAAATCAGATGATGCAGGTGCTTCCTGGACTACTAATACCGATCAGCTTGCACAGGTAATTGGTTGCACCGATCTGGCCTTTGATCCGGTCAACCCTGATATTATGTATCTGGCAACCGGCGATGGCGATGCAGGTGACACCTATACTGTTGGTTTGTTAAAATCAACCGATGCCGGTGCAACGTGGAATCCAACAGGACTCTCGTTTTTCGCTGCAAATTACCGCCAGATGAGCAAGGTGCTTGTGAATCCTGCAAATGGAAATATTATTCTGGTGGCAACAAGTGGTGGAGTTTACAGAAGTGATGATGCAGGCACAACTTTTTCATCAGTACAAAGTGGGGCCTTTAAAGACATGGAATTTAAACCGGGTGATCCCAATACCGTTTATGTTTGTGGTGGAGAATTTTTCCGTTCAACAGATGCAGGCCAAACCTGGAGCCAAATTACCAGTGGACTTCCCCCTGTTGCCAATGTGAGTCGTATGGCCATTGCCGTTACCCCCGACGATCCCGAATATCTTTATATGATTGTTGGCCTTCCTGCACCAAATTATGGTACCGAAGGGTTTTATAAATCTACCAACAGCGGAACATCTTGGACCAATCCAAGCACGCCGGGATTAGGAAACCAGCAGTGGTACGACTTGTGTATTGCTGTGAATCCTACCAATAAAGATGAAATTTTTCTGGGAGGACAAACAGATTTCCTTCGATCTATGAATGGTGGTGTTTCGTTTGGACAAAGTGGTGCAGGAACACACGTTGATTACCACGATGTAATTTTTACAACCGGCACCCAGGCATACATGGCTAACGATGGTGGGGTATATGTTACTGATAACAACGGAACCAATTGGACCAACCTGAGCAACGGACTTGCTATTGCGCAAATGTATGGTTTTGGTCAGTCGGCTACTACCGAAAATTATATTGTTCAGGGATGGCAGGACAATGGAACTAACAAATTTAATGGTTTTAGCTGGTCACATATCCTTGGCGGAGATGGCATGATTTGTTTTGTTGATCGTACTAACGACCAGAGGATATGGGCAGAAACACAAAACGGAGGATTGGCAAGATCTACCAACGGAGGAGGCAATTTCACTTCTGTAGTGGGAAACATTAACGAAACAGGTGGCTGGGTAACGCCCTGGCTGCAGGATCCAATTGATGCCAATACCGTTTACGCCGGGTTTATAAATGTATGGAAAAGCACTACCGGAGGTGGTACATGGACCAAGATCAGTACGTTTTCGAACACTCAAAATGTAAATACTCTTGCTGTTTCCCCTGCCAATAACCAGGTAATCTGGGCAGCAAAAGCTACCGGATTGTATATGACCTCTAACGGTGGCGGCGCATGGACAACAATTACCACTGTACCTTCAGGAACTATCACCGGTATTGCATGCAGTAATACCGATCCGGGTAAAGCATGGATCACTTATTCCGGATATTCTAACACTAATAAAGTTTTCCAAACAAACGATATGGGAGCCACCTGGACTAACATTTCAGCATCTATTCCAAATATCCCGGTTAATTGTGTAACCTATGTAAACAATTCCAATGATGCGATTTATATCGGAACCGATCTGGGAGTATTTTATAAAGATGCTTCGCTTAGTGTATGGGAACCATTCTTTGATGGGCTTCCGAATGTTATTGTAACACAGCTCGAAATATTTTATCCAACAGGAAAACTAAGAGCTTCAACTTACGGAAGAGGAGTTTGGCAAACTGATTTATTTGTTCCCGGAATCTATGCTCCTAATGCAGCCTTTACTGTTAACAAAAGAATTGGTTGTCCGGGTTCTGCTATGCAATATAGCGATTACTCAACAGGTTCACCAACTTCGTGGAGCTGGGATTTTCCGGGTGGAAATCCATCAACATCCACACAGCAAAATCCTGTTGTAGCTTATAACGTTCCGGGCACATACCCTGTTACGTTAACTGTAACAAACGGAATTGGAAATGATGTTTCAACAGTATCCAACTATATTACCATTACTGCAAGTACTCAAGCCGGCCCGGGAACTACAGGTGCTGAACGATGCGGCCCCGGTACCGTGAATCTGGCCGCTACTGGATCGGGTTTGGGCGTGCTGCGTTGGTGGGATGCTCCGGGTGGAGGAAATCAGGTTGCTTCAGGAAACGCTTATTCTCCATTTATCAATGGAACCACTACGTATTATGTGGATGAAGAGTTTGCTTCAGGGTTAATTGATTTCACCGGAGCCTTTGACATTAACATGGGTGCAGGTGCCTTCTTTACTGCCAACGACATAAGAGGAAATTATTTTGACGTCCTCTCACCGGTAATTTTGAATTCTGTTGACGTATTTGCAGGATCTGCCGGTAATAGAACGATTGAAATTATCGACAACCAGGGTAATACTGTTGTTGATACCACCATCTTTATGACCGCTAGCGGAACAACAGCACAAACCATCAGCTTGAATTTCGCTCTTTATCCCGGAACCGATTATTTTATTAAGTGCCGGGGGAATGTTGATCTATATAGAAATTCATCGGGAGCGGTGTTCCCTTATGCCAGTTCTAGTATTAATATCACCGGAACTAACGCAAGTATTCCGGGATACTATTATTTTTTCTACAACTGGGTGTATTCCGAAATCACTTGTAATACTGCCCGTACATCTGTTACAGGTTTCGATACCTGTGCTGTTGGATTAAATGAATTTACCGATAATAATTATCTGGAGATAAATCCTAATCCCTCATCCGGTATATTCAATATTAAATTTGATGCCGCCTCTTCTGAAACTTGTGTGTTGAAAGTGATGAATAACATAGGACAGATAGTTTACACCGAAGAATTCAAACAACTGAGTGGAATTACTTCCCGCAAAATTGATCTCAGCAACTTGAGTGCAGGAAATTATATGCTGAATGTATCAGGAAAAGATTTTAATGTGAATAAGAAATTGCTCCTCGACAGTAAGTAGAATTTTGGTATAGTGATTTTGCTAAAGCCCCTGTCAGATATGACAAGGGCTTTTTTATTTAGCAGCTATAGATATAAAAGGTATACACTTTTAAGTTAGCATTGTTTGATTTTTTGATAGAATGTTTTTTGTTGATCAATGGGATTGATGCGCAAAAGTATTACCTGTTACTAATACCTTGGACTGAATTCCGGTATGATTTTAATTAATCGTGATGGATTTACTTTTCGTTTAGTTAAAAATCAGTTAGCATTACATTAATAAACTGATCATTTCACTTTTAATTTGCACGCTATGAAAAAGCACCTTCTGATTTTCGTATGCTTAATTCCGATTTATCAATCGCTTTGCGCCCAATCCAATTGTAGCAATCCAACTGTTATAAATATTTGTCCAAGTTTACTTTTGCTTGGCGAAACCAATGCAGGAATGGGAGATGACGCTCCGGCGCCATGCAATATTGCAGGTGAAGATGTGCTGTATCAGATTTCTGCACCCAATGGAGCGCGTCAATTATACGTAGCTGTTGTTAATTCAACAGGACCAATGACTCTTTTGCTGGAGGAGATGGTTTGCGGAACAGGATTATGCAGCTCAACAAGTATTCCTGCAGGAAGTTCTAATCTTACTTTAAATGTATCCAACCCTAATACCATCACCACTTTATATTTATGGGTGGATGCTACTTCAACCATAACTTATGATATTTCTTTCGGAGCCGATACCGGAAGTTTTTGGGTCTCTCTTCCCGACTTGCAAGGTGATTTACAGTTCGACAGCAGTTTCTGTGCATCACCTGTTTTTGATCCTGCCAAGCCATTTTATCAGGTAACTTATAATACTGTTCCACAAACTAATCCGATGACTCTTGCTCCACTTTTCACAACAGGAACAATGTGCATCAAAGCATTTTTTAAAAACACTTCGGGGATAGAAGGAGTAAAAAAATTCCAATTCAAATTTGATGGAGCAGGCTATGCCAGTGTCACTGCACCTCCAACAATTCCCGGTAATTATAATTTGGGTGATTGGGTTGCTTCCGGAACAGGATTGATATGGAATTATTCATTCGATGATTTGTTTGGTATTGGGAAAGGTGATTTTTTAGGAATTCCAAATACCTGTCTGGCCTATGAATTTTGCTTTGACATCATTCCCGTTTCTAATGACCCTCTTCTCACCAATGTAGATGTTTTTATTTCAGGTGATGGTTTTGGTGCACCATACAGTGGACTCGTTAGCGCAGGTTGCTGCCCAATTCCATTTATAAATTGTCTTGCCGGTAGTTTAGGTCCGGGTTCAGGAGGTGGTGCTACAGGAATGGGTTTTGCTTTTGCTGATCCAGGTGGCGGAACATTGCCAATTCAATTGATCGACTTTACAGCTAAACCAGTGAATGAGCACGTTAAATTGAGTTGGACTACATCAACAGAAATCAATAACGATTATTTCACCCTCCTCCGCTCTGCAAATGGAATTGAATGGGAGACCTTAAAACACATTGACGGAGCTGGAAATTCTGCATCCACTCTTACCTATCATGAAACTGATATGCATCCGTTGCTAGGGGTTTCCTATTACAGATTGAAACAAATAGATTTTGACGGGAATTCATCACTTTCAAAAATCGTTTCAACATCTATTTCCGGTCAAACAATTATTAAAGTCTATCCAAATCCCGCAAGTGAACTATTAAATATTGAAATAAATCAATCCGCTAATCAGGTGGTTTCATTAATGAATAGTAATGGACAAAAAATATTTATCAGTAACGAAATGCTTAACGGAAAATTGCAATTAACGACAGCCAATTTTCCAAGAGGACTTTATTTACTGATGGTGGAACAAATTGGAAAGATCGTTTATAAAGAGAAGATAGTTTTGCAATAACATTCTTTTTTTACAGACAAGGGAAGTTAAATAATTGTTGAATTGCAACTTCTTTATAGCCCTGCTAGAAGTAAAAAAAACCGGGATAAAATTATCCCGGCTCATTTCAAATCTTATACTAATATTAATAAACAGCCTAAATATTGGCTACCACATTTAGTTTCAAAATAAACTCATCATAAATAGCTTTGTCTCCAATATCTTCAAAAAATGATTTTGATCCGTAACGCACATCAAATTTAGAACGGTCTACTTTTAATTCACCTTCGGTGGTCATTTTTCCGCCTTCAAACTTTATCATTGCAGGAAAGGTGATTTCTTTTGTGATGCCTTTGATAGTAAGATTTCCTTTTACATCGAAGTTAGGTGAACCTGCTGTCACACCGCTTTTTGGTGTGACCGAAATAATGTCAAATGTGCTTGTTGGGAATTTCTGAACTCCAAAAAAATCATCCGACTTTAAGTGACCCTCTAATTTTCCTTTTTTCTCACCGGTTAAATCGGTCACAGCCATTGATGTCATATCCATTACAAATTTTCCGCCAATTTTACCATGGTTGTTAACGACTTCTCCCGAAGAGATCGCAACAGTGCCAGTATGTTTTCCGGTAATTTTTTCACCGGTCCATTCAATTTTCGAAGCTTTGGTATCAACTTTAAATACCTCCGAATGAAGTAGTATTCGTGCTGGCACAGCAACGGCTGCCAAAGCAGGGATTAATAATAATAGTAGCAATGGTTTTTTCATAAGTCAGGATGATTTTAGTTTATTTATTGATTTTAGGGTTAAATATAAAGGAACACTTCTGTAAAACCGTATTGGTTCTATAAAAGTTTATACCTATTGCTTAAAATTAAATAGCTGAAAAACAGGAAATTATAACTTTAGCACAATTATTTCTTCCTGTTTTGAAGTGTAAATTAGATCAGCATTGAAGCGATTTGTGGATAAAACCCATCCAAAATAGTAAAGCATGCATTAACCCAATCATCGATGTACGGTCTGAATTTCATCCTTATGTTCCCCATCAAAAAATTTCACCAGCATTATTCCGACAATAAATCTTCCAATGTGAGTAGCATAGGCAACCCCTCCGGTTTCCGCCCCACCTTACACACCCAGCCTCCTTACAAGTGGAAATTCAATCCAAAATGCGGAAGTCATCAATGTATTCATGTGAATTGTGAAGGCGACTGGGGGTTGCTTATGAAAAAAACATTATTTATAGGCACATATTAAGTTGAGCCACCTAATCTAAAGTCATATATTTTTAAAACACATGTCTTAAACTATATATGGTTTAAGTTAAAGACTTTAAAATAAATATTTACTCATTTTAGGTATACACAAAAGTTTAATGAACTTGGAAAAGTGAATAAGTTGCTAATTATCAGTGATTTTAGAAAGCTATGAGTAGATAATTGATAATTGGATTATTTTAAGAAAATCACTATTTATTATTGGATTTTTCAAACAACTTTACTTTTTTTGTTAAAGTTTACAATAAATGTCTTATATTTGCATTATTAATTTTAAAATAAGGATAATGCTATGTATAATAAGGATGCTCTGATTCAGCAAGTAAAACAACTTCTGGCTGCAATGAAAAGAAAAACTACAGAGGTTGAAAATTTTCTAAAACTCATCGAAGGAGAGGAATTTGTAAACTTGGATGATATACAGAAGAAAGTATCAAATAATATAATAACACAGATAAAGGATAATGATGAACATCCCCATTATCCATTTGATGACAACATAATTTCCAAATTTCGATATTTTGATGAAGTTGTTTCCAGAGTATGGATGATGCAAGAATTTAAAGATTTTGTGGCAAGCATTGAAATGAAAAAAGCAGATAAAACTTTAAAAAATTTAAGTCAACGAATTATTTACAGCATAAATAAGGAAGAAATGTTTGTTATGAAATATAGCAATTCTAATAAATATGCCTTCTACGCAGCTCACCCAGAATGGGTGGAGAAAAAAGGTAAAGGATATCGACTTATCGGTGGCAAAGAGCCGGAAAAAACTCAAATAGCCGGATTATCAATTGAACAAAGAAATCCTGATAATATAATATGGAAAGGTATAAGCATTAAATAAAAAATAAAACCTGACTTTTACGAGAAGCCAGGTTTTAAAATCCGTTAAATTCTCATCCACCTATGAATTCTGAATCTTCGGAAGAAGAAGGGCATGCCCATTTCTGATTACAAAGGTATATAAATAATTGATAAATACAAATTATAAACTCAAATATGTTGAAACAAATCTCCATTCTGACACTATCCCTTAAAGTGTGTAAGTAGCAAAGTTAGATTATTATTCGGTTTTCAAATAGAATTAAAAACTGGTTTAAGATTTGTCCCCAGTTTCTGATAGGCATGGTCCATTTTTTTGC
>Ga0105044_10012739_pt1 | contig 11437 bp, 9 predicted proteins | sample MAT01_FD_78092 | JGI IMG/M metagenome (GOLD analysis project Ga0105044, IMG submission 78092) | Freshwater microbial communities from Lake Fryxell liftoff mats and glacier meltwater in Antarctica - MAT-01 | ecosystem: Environmental > Aquatic > Freshwater > Ice > Liftoff microbial mat | place...
GCGGCCGTTGACGAAGAGCATCTGGCCCTTCGCGGAGCCGCGAGCAATGGATGGAAGTCCGGCGAGTCCCCAGAGTGCAACACCGCGCGAGTCGTCGAAGGCATCGGCCCCGACCTCGAGGAGCTGCGGGCCGAGTTCCTTACCCAGGATCGAAACCGCGCGCTCGCGCGGCGTCTGCCCCGGCGCGAGATCAACCACCGTCCGCCCATCGCACATCACGCGAAACCCGATGCCGGGATGCGCCATCGAGAGCTGCCGCAGCGTTTCAACGCAGCGCTCTTGTTCCGTTCCAACGGTCCGAAGGAACTTCCGGCGCGCGGGCGTTGAGAAGAAGAGGTTGCGGACCGTGACGGTGGTGCCGATCGGGCCCGAGGTGGGGCGAGGCTGCGCGATCGACAGCCCTTCGGCATCGACCTGCCAACTTTCGCCCGCGTTCACGCCGCTCGAACTGGCTGCGGCCAGGATCTCGCGCGGGCGCGAACGAATGCTCAGCCTGGAGACCGACGCGATGGACGCGAGCGCTTCGCCGCGGAATCCGAGTGTTGCGATGTGGTCAAGGTCCGCCGCGGCCTCTACCTTGCTAGTGGCATGGGGCGAGAGCGCGAGCGTGAGTTCATCGCGCGAGATTCCTGCGCCGTCGTCCGCGACGCGCACGAGCTCGATCCCGCCCTGCTCGATCTCAACGACGATCTGCGTCGCGCCGGCATCTACCGCGTTCTCGACCAGTTCCTTCACGACGGAGGCGGGGCGCTCCACGACCTCGCCAGCGGCGATCTGGCTCGCGACCAGCGGCGTCAGGACTCGGATCGGACGGTGTTGCACGCTCAGCAATTCCACTTCGGAATGCTATGAACGCTGCGAGACCGAACCGGATTTCGCCGCGCCGCCCGGCCGCCACGGGTGTCGGTTGTGCTGGTTCGCTGGATCGCCGTTGCAGATACGATCCGGGCATGGGCGACACCATCTTCTCGAAGATCCTGCGCGGCGAGATTCCCTGCCACAAGGTGTATGAGGACGCCCATGTGCTCGCGTTCCTCGATGTTTTTCCCGTCGCACGAGGCCACACGCTGGTCATTCCCAAGGAGCCCGCCGCGACGCTCGATGCGTTGAGCGACGAGGCGGCCGGAGCGATCGGCCGCGTGCTGCCGCGGATTGCACGTGCCGTGCTGGCCTCAACGGGCGCGACCGCGTTCAACGTCCTTCAGAACAACGGCGCGGCGGCCCACCAAGCGGTCTTCCACGTTCACTTCCACGTCATCCCAAAGCATGAGGATGGGAGCGGCCTTGGCATCGGCTGGAAGGCGGGCAAGCTCGACTCCACGGCGGGCGCGGCGCTCGCGAGCGCGATGGCGGCGACACTCGCGAAGCTGCCTTGCTCGCGGTGATCGTGCTGGGCGTGCCTGGGAACCCGGCCGCTCCGGTCTTCTCGCTTATCGCAGTGTTCCCGGCACCATCGTGGTCTGCATCGCGGGGAGGCGTGCGAAGCGCGACGCGTCGGTGCGCACTTCGATCTCGCCTAGTGGGTGGATCGATACAACACGCCCGCCGTAGTGCTGACCATCGTGCTCGAACGTTGCCTCGCGACCCGTGACGAGATCGCGTGCGAGCCACGCCGCGACGATCGCATCGCGCGACATCCGCAGCGCGCGATCGAGCGCGATGGTCAGGTCAGTGAGCGTTGTCAATCGATGGGCGCGTGCGCCGATCATCTCAAGCGAGGCGGCCCTGGTGCGCAGCTCTGGCGGAAAGTCCGCCTCCTGCTGCGCGACGTTGATGCCCACGCCCGCGAGGAGGAGATCGCCGCGGCGCTCGACAAGAACACCCGCGAGCTTTCGGCCCGGTAGGGCCTGCGAGAGGCACTCGACCACGTCGTTTGGCCATTTGAGTCCCGCGCCGCACCTGGGTCCGGGCGTGCGGCGCGACTGCGATGTGGATGGCAGCGGGCCACTCGCGCAAGCGCGTTCGCAGGCGATGCACGCCGCGAGACCGCACGCGAGCGAGACGAGCTCGGAGAGATGCTCGCGCGCGTCGAGCACGAAGGTCGCGGCGATTCCCAGCCCGCCCGCGTCGGCCCATTCGCGGCCCAATCGTCCGCGACCAGACTGCTGCTGATCAGCAGAGACGAGCAGGCCAGGCGTGCCCGCTGCGAGTAGCAGCGCTTCGTCCTGCGTTGAGCCGCACGCACCAAGACAGATGGCACGATTGATGTGCCGCAGGGCTCCGGCCGCCGCGAGGCGCGTCACGCGGCGCGGCATGGTGTGAACATGACGCGCGTCGCCCTTGGTGGCAAGCTTTGTCGCCGGCCTCGTCACAGGTCTGCTCATAGGTCTGCTCATAGGTCTGCTCACAGGTCAAGCGCCACATCAAGCTGCGTGGCCGAGTGTGTGAGGCCGCCGACGCTGATGCGATCAACGCCCGACTGCGCAATCGACGCGATCGACTCGAGCGTGACGCCGCCGGAGGCTTCGAGGAGGATCCGCGGCGTTGACTCGCCTCGCGTTATCGCATCTGGTATCGCATCTCGCATGGCGACCGCCGCCGCCATCGTTGCCGGGGCCATGTTGTCCAGCAGCACAAAGTCCACGCGCTGCTTGGTGCTGGCCGCCTGCTGCGTGTGCAGGATCGCGCGAAGCTGCTCGAGCGAATCTACTTCGACCTCAACGAAGGCCAGATCGGGCCGCAGAGTTCGCCCGCGTTCTGCCGCGGCGGCGACCCATGCCCCAAGCTCGGACAGCGCGAGGCCCGCGATGTGATTGTCCTTGATCAGCACCGCGTCGTGCAGACCGAGCCGGTGGCAGAGCCCGCCACCACACCGCACGGCGTACTTCTCAAGTACGCGCAGGCCGGGCGTGGTCTTGCGGGTGTCGAGAAGTCGCGCGGGAAGGCCAGCGGGGATCGCCGCGGCGAATGTCGCGGTGCGAGTTGCGATGCCCGAGAGCCGTCCGATCAAGTTAAGCAGCGTGCGCTCAACGACGAGCACGTGCGAGCGCTCACCCGAGATCGTCGCGAGCGTCTGGCCTGCCTCGACTCGTGCGCCATCGGGGACGATGACCTCGGCCTGAAGCCCGCCGGGAAACGCTCGCAGGATGTCCGGGATCGCGGCAAGGCCCGCGATAACGCCGGGCTGGCGTGCGACGACGCGAGCCATGACTCTCGACTGATTCGCGCGGGCGTGGCCCGCGGCTGGAAAGCAGGCGGCGCTGGTGATGTCGCCATGACCTGCGCCCGGCGGCCCAAGGTCCTCATCTCGTGCGAGTTCCAAGAGCCGCGTGATGAGGCCGGACTGGGCCAGATGCGCGTAGAGCTTGGTAAGGGAGAGCGCGTTCGGATCGACTCTGTTGAGCAGATTGGGCACCATGCTGCGTGATGTTACGACCTGCGCTCTGTTCGTATGCGAATTCGCTCGCTTTTGCCTACCAGCTAGTCCGGAAGTGGCTTTCTGAAACGGCGTCGGTACAATTTCCCAGTAAATGCCGAGAGAGAGGCCACAGTCTCGTCGATGGATCGCGGAGCGAGTCTTGCTGGCCGATACTGCGGCGACCAGAGGAGCCGATCGGCATCCATCTGGAACGCCACGTCCGACCACCGCTCGTCCAGTCAAAGGGGATTCAAGATGCGCACAGGCAACCCGGTTCTAAAGCCCGAGCTTTTCCAGGGCAACTTCCTTGACCAGCTGCAGTCCTCGGCCGCGACACGCTCGACGACGATGACAGTCCGCGGCACTGCGGTCAAGGCTGGCATCCTTGTCGCGATGCTCGCGACATCGGCCGTGATCTCCGTCGGCCTTGTGCGCGCCAACCCGCAGCTGCAGACACCCTTCATCTTCGGAGGCTTCATCGGTGGGCTCGCCATCGCGATCGTGCTGGCCTTCAAGCCCACGCTCTCGCCCTTCCTGGCGCCCGTCTACGCGATCGTGAAGGGCGCGGCCGTTGGCATCATTTCGGTGATCTACGCCGAGCAGTTCAAGACCGTCAACGTCGGCGGGGTCAACCTGATCGGCCAGGCCGTGGGCCTCACGGTCGCGGTCGCTGGCGCCATCGCGCTGGGCTATTCGGTGGGCCTGCTGCGCCTGGGCGGCACCGCGCAGAAGGTCGTCATTGGCATGACGATGGGCGTGATGCTCTTCTACGTCGCGCAGATTGGCCTTGGCCTCGTGGGCATCCCATTCCTCACGAGCGTCCACGGCAGCGGCATGATCGGCATCGGGTTCAGCCTTGTGGTGATCGCGCTGGCGTCGTTCAACCTCATTATGGACTTCCAGATGGCCGAGGAAGGTGCCGCGAACGGCGCTCCCAAGTACATGGAGCGGTACGTGGGCTTCGGGATTCTCGTCACGCTCGTGTGGCTCTATCTCGAGATCCTGCGGCTGCTGAGCAAGCTGAATAGCCGGAACTAAACGCGATTGGCCATTGCCATGCTCATGTACGCCCGGGGCGATCCTCCGGGCGTTTTTCTTTGGCTACTTTCGCTTCGCATCAACCGCAAGTTCACTAAGGCGTTGCCTCGCCCCATCCCTGCAGGCAGACCGGCCTGAGCCATCGCTCCATCGCCCGCGGTCCCACCGCCGTTGAACTCGGCTGATTCGTCGCGGGGTACGGCCCTCCGTGCACCATCGCCTCCGCCACGCGCACGCCGGTCGGGACGCCGTTCAAGATCACGCGGCCCGCCGTTGCGACTGCCCGATCAAAGATCGGCGGGACTTGCGGATCGTTCTCAACGTCCGCCGCGCTCCAGATCGTCGCCGTCAGGCTTGGATGAAGTAGTGGCACTTCGCGTGCGCTCGCCGACGCGGTGATGATCGCGGCAGGCCCGAAGATCTCCTCTCGCAGGACTCCTTGGGCTTGCATCGTCGCATCACTCGCCCAGAGGAGGGCGGGCGTGCCGCGGCGAGATCCTTCGTGCGCTCCCGCGGCGGGATTGCCCGCGAGGACTCGCACACCGTCGAAGGCGGCGCACTCGCGCAGGCGCTTTGCGTATGACGCTGCGATCCATGGCGCGAGCATGTCGCGTGATGGCGATGCGGCGACCGCGGCCGCGAGGGTCCGCACGAAGGGGCCATCGATGATCGCGGACTCTCTTCCGATGCAGACGATGATGCCGGGACGCGTGCACTGCTGCCCGAAGCGTGCCAGTATTGAGGGCGCGAGTGCCGCGGCGATTGCTTCGGGCCGCTGGCTCATCGCGGCGGCCGTGACGTAGATCGGATTCGCCGAGCCCATCTCGCAGAAGGCAGGAATCGGTCGCGCCCGAGCTCGAGCAAGATCGGCGATGGCAATGCCAGCGCTGATCGAGCCGGTGAAGCCGACGGCGGCGATGTCCGCGTGAGCCACGAGCGCTTGCGCGGGTCCGAAGTCGCGTGGATCTTCATTGCGAACGTAACCAACCACACCGGGCGCAATTCCACACGACGCCGCAACACCTTGCACGACCGAATGTATCAGGCGGCCCGTCAGCGGATGGGCCGGATGCTCCTTCACCACCACCGCGCATCCCGCGGCGAGGGCGGACGCACCATCCGTCCCCATCACCCCATACGCCAGCGGGAAGTTACTCGCTCCAAAGACCGCGACGACATGCCCTAGCGGCACGAGGCGCGAGCGCAGCGCGTGGTTGGGCCCCACCGGCGGCGACGTGGTGAGCAGTTCCGTCGCGACCGCAGCATCGCTCGCGGGACGCCAGGTTTCGGGACGCATGATGACATCGGCAAACTGCCGCAGGGCCCCGACCATGCGTGCGAACTCGGGGGCGAGCTCATCGGGTGTCAGGGCCGTTTCGGCTGCGGCGGCCGCGATGACGCGTTCACGTTCGGCTTCAAGGGCGGCAGCGATTGCCCGCAGGAACCCAGACCGCACGCCGACATCGGTTAGGGCGACGCTCGCGGCGGCAGCGGCTGACACGACCTGAGAAACCGTGCTGGCGTCCCGCCCTTGGGCCTCGCGAGAATCTTGTTTGACTGACGCCACCAGTTTGCCTCCAGTTCGGTACACTCTGCACATGCTCGCGAGGGTTCAATCGTACTTGCTCCAAGGGATCGACGCGCTGCCGTGCGAGATCGAGGTAGATCATGCGCTGGGCAGCACCGCTCCGATGGATAATCGCCCCGTCATTGTCGGCCTGCCGGACGCGGGCGTGCGCGAAGCGCATGAGCGTGTGCGCTCCGCGATGAGCAACAGCGGATACCGCTGGCCGGAGGGGAAGATCATCGTCAACCTCGCGCCGGCGGACGTTCGGAAAGAGGGCCCGGTCTATGACCTGCCCATCGCCGTCGGCATCCTCGTGGTGCAAGGAATGCTGCGCCCGCGCCCGGTCGCGGCAGGAGTGAGGCCCGGCCAGAATGCAGGTTCCAACACAGGTCTGAATACAGGTCTGAACACAGGTTTGAGTACAGGTCTGAACACGGGTCTGAGCACGGGCGCGGCCGATCACGAACCGCTCGACTATCGCAAGATCTGCTTCGCGGGCGAGCTCGCGCTCGATGGGCGGCTGCGCCCCATCAAGGGCTCGCTGGCGCTGGCGTCGATGGCGAAGGCGCGCGGATGCACCGCGATCATGGTGCCCGCGGACAACGCCGCGGAGGCTTCGGTGGTGTCGGGGATTGACGTTTATGGCGTTCGCACGCTCGCGGAAGTTGTTGGTCTGCTGACGGGCGCACTCGAGCCCATTCCGATGGCGACGCCCGACGTGCTGGGGCTGCTGACGCAGGCGACTGCGCCGATCGACTTCGCAGAAGTGCGCGGCCAGGAAGCCGTCAAGCGCGCGATCGTGATCGCGGCGGCGGGCGGGCACAATCTTCTGATGCTCGGGCCACCAGGTTCGGGCAAAACAATGATGGCCAAGGCGCTGCCGGGCGTTCTGCCGCCGCTCTCGCCCGAGGAGGCCGTCGAGATCACGCGGATCTATTCCGCCGCGGGACAGCTCGCGCCGGGGCAGGGGCTGGTGACGACGCGGCCTGTTCGGACGCCGCACCACACGGCGAGCACGCCCGCGATCGTCGGCGGTGGGATGGTGCCGCGGCCGGGGGAGATTTCACTCTCGCACCGTGGCGTTCTCTTCCTGGATGAGCTCGCGGAGTTCCCGCGCGACGTGCTGGAGGCGATGCGTCAGCCGCTGGAGGATCACGTTGTGACCATCGCGCGCTCACACTCGGCCGTGCGCTTCCCGGCCAACTTCATGCTCATCGCCGCGATGAATCCCACGCCCAAGGGCGACATGCCCAAGGGTGAGTTCGGCCGGCGCGAGATGGAGCGGTACATGGAGCGCCTCAGCGGGCCTCTGCTTGATCGCATCGATCTGCATGTAGAAGCGCCAGCCGTGCCGTGGAAGGAGCTCTCTCGCACAGCCTCCGGAAAGCGCGGCATCACAGCGGCCGATTCGGCGCCCGGGGTCGGTACAAGCACACGCACCATGCGCGAGCAGGTGCGGCAGGCGCGCGCGATCCAGACCGAGCGACAAGGCGTATTCGCACTAAACGCACGCCTCTCCGGCAAGCAGCTCGACGAACTCGCACCATTGGACGACGCCTCCCGCGGCGTGCTCGGCGACGCCATGACGCAGCTTGGCCTCTCCGCACGCGCCTACGACAAGATCAGGCGCATCTCGCGGACGATCGCGGATGTGGCGGGCGTGCAGAATGTCACGGTCGATCACGTTCTCGAGGCCATCAGCTACCGTTTGCTTGATCGAAAGCTGTAGCGCAACAGCGCGCACGGAGGATCAGCGATGAGACAGACAACTTCAGATTCACGCCGCATCGCCGCGATCTCGCTGCGCCTCCTCACGCTGACAACCATCACCCTGATCACTGCGTGTGATACCTCCACGCCGCCGGGAACAGGCGGCGGCGGCGCGGCCGCGGCCCGCAACCAGATGCCCGCCGATGAGCGGCGCGTGGCGGGCTCGGGAACAGCGGCAAACGGCGGCGTCGGTGGCCAACGCGGCGTGGGCGTGCCCGATGGCATCTGGGTCGTCAATCGCCTGCCCATCGCGTTCGTGCGAGGCGAGACGCCGGGCCTCGAAGTGCTCAGCGAGCACTCACGCAATCTCATCATTCAGGGCGAGACCGAGGTCCAAGTCTCGCAGCTTGCCGATACCTCCATCGACCGCGTGCGGCGCGTGGAGGACGTGCGCACTTCGGCCGATGTGCAGATGGTCGTCGTTGATGTTGGGCCCGCGAGCAAGTTCGGGATGATGCATCCGGTCGCGGCCGCCGCAGGTCCAGAGCAGGCGCCGGCGCTCGTGGACCAGCAGGGCCAGAAGTATCTCGCCGTGGGCTACGCGTACATGGACATGAACATTGCGCGAGTCCGCTACTTGCCGGGCTCGCCCATCACCGCGGCGAAAGAGCTCCCGACCGTTTCAAAGAGCAGGCCCGACCAGAATCTCTGGCTCATCTTCCTCGTGACGACGGGCAAGAAGGTTCGCTACTTCGGCCTGGGAAGCAAGGCCGTCGCTGAGTTCAACCCCGCGTTCACCGCCGAGCCATGGCGCGGGCTTGAGTGAGGCCAGCGTGATTACGGCGTGAACAAGACGTGATGGAGGCGAGATCAAGCGGTGAAGAAGGCGTGATCACACGCCAGCTTGCTCACCGCGCACGAACCTTGCGCCGCTTGCTCGCCGAGCTGGACCCGCCGCCGATGAAGCCGAGGTCGGCGAGAATCGCGAAGACGAACAACGCGATCCACCACCCCTGGAGCCCGCCGCCCTCGTTGTGCGCGATGGCGTACGCGAGCGTCGTGAAGGGCATGAAGAAGAAGCCAAGCAGCGGCCAGATCGTTGTGTCATACGCGCGGCCGATGTAATCGCCGAAGATCACCAGCGCGACGATTACGATGCGCGGAAAGAACCATCCGGTAAGTGCGAGCAGACATCTCATGCAGGATTCTTAGGCCGATGCCAGCTTGGGTTTCATCGCCTCCGGCCCAGTGCCGCCAGCCCAAGCACGCCAGCCATACCAAGCACGCCCGGCGCAGGCACCGTCACCAGCACCAGACGCTGACCCTCGTACACCGGATCGAGCCACAGCCCGTTTGGCAGATTGAGACCCGCAAAGGAGCCGAATCCTCCGACGCGCGATCCATACGTGATCACCCCGAACGTATCGCCGAGGACCGGCTGGTACCCACCCAGGAGCGCCACACGAAGCACGCCCGCAAGCCCCGACTCGAAGGCCAGCTCGCCCGAGATCGCGATGAAATCAAAGTCGGTGGCCGCGAGGCCACTGCCCGCAAGCTCAATCAGGATCTCGCCGCCCAGCCGCACCTCAACATCGCCCGTCACGAGCAGCTCGCCAGGCGAGGCGCCAGGGCTGATGATGCCCGCGTTCACCACACGCCCGTTGATCAGGCCCGAGCCCGCGAGCGTGCCGCCCTGAATGTCGAAGTTGGCTGTCTGGATGGTGCCACCATTGAGCGTTGTGGTCGCGCCTGCAAACTGCGTGATCGTTCCCGGCGCCAGCAGCGTCGAGCCCGCCCCCACCGTCGCGCGGCCGCGCTGAGCGAGGTCGCCTGTCAGCGTGAGATCGAAGTTGTTCGAGATCGAGAAGTTGCCCGACGCGCCGACCTGATTGACGTTGCGCAGCGCACTCAGGCCCGTCTCATCCACAAACTCAGCACCACCCTCGAGCGAGACCGCCGCGTTGACGATCTGGATGTCGGCCCCGTTGAACTGCAGGCGGCCGAGGACCTCAAAGGCTCCATCATTGAACTCGCCGGCGGCGAAGTTGGTCACGACCCCGTTCACCACAAGCTCCGAACCCGCCCCGACACGCACCGAGCCGCCCGCCTGCACGGTCACATCGCCCTGCGTGGCGAAGTTGCGCCCGTTCGAGACCGCAAGCCGCCCGGTTCCGGTGATCAGGTTCAGCGGCGCGAGCACAGAGTCACCAGTCGACGAGCTGACCAGGTCCGCGCCGATCCCCGCAAGCTCCACGCGTGCCGCGAGCGTCTGCACGCTGCCCGTCGGCACACGCAGCTGCGCGCCACCACTCAGCAAATACGTTCCGCCATCGAGCGCACCGCCAACAATGTTCGTCAGCGTTCCGCCGGGCTGGATCGTCAGGGCCCCCGCGTTGAGCGTGATCTCGCCCGTGTTGGTCAGGTCCGTCGCGATCAAGAGTGCCGACGCGGCCCCGTCCACAATCAGCCGCCCGGAGTTGCTCAGCGAACCAACCGTCGCGAACGCGCGGCCCTGCTCAAGCCGCAGCGTCCCCGTGGCCGCGATCGTCGCCAGCTCGCTCAGGGCATTAAACTGCGAGTTCACACCTCGCAGCGTCACATCAGCATTGTTCGTCTGGATCGTGGCACCCATCAGATCAAGCGTCGAGTTGTCCGCAACGAGATATCGCGCCTCGGCGAGAACATTGCCAGCCGTCGCGACGCCGTCCGTGCGCAGCTGGCCCGACAGCACTTCAATTGCCCCACCCGTCATGTCGATTGCAACCCCGACAGTCGTCGTCAAGCCCGCCGAGTCCTTGCGGACAATGCCGCGATTCGTGAACGTCGGCGCCGCACCCATGTTGTTCCAGCGAAGCTGCCCGTTGCTCGTGATGTCGAAGGCTCGGCCCGCGCCGAGCAGGAAGTTGGCCCCCATGCCCATGATGATGTCGCCGCCGCTCCACGCCGCGCCCTCACCCTCGTGATCAATGTCAGTGTCGCAGATATCGTTGTCATCATCCGAGAAGAGCAGCGTCCCGCGGCTGATGACCTGCCCCGCGCTCACGAGCCTCCCGCCGCGGAACTCCAGCGACGCGCCCGATGCGGACTCGATCCGACCGTTCCCCGAGATCAGCGCCTGTCCCGAGATGAGGAACCCGTTCGACACCGTGATCGTGTTGCCACCAAGGGCCAGCTCCGCATCGACCGACGTCAGGTCAAGCCGGCGCAGCGGCAGCAGCCCTCCCGCGAGGCTCACCGTGTAAGCATTCCCCGCAACGCCGATCACCGCGTTGTACTGGTTCCCATCGATGTTGTCAGGGAAGCTCGTGCTCGGCGACCAGTTGCTCGCGCTCCGCCACAGCCCGCTCGTGGTCGAGGCCCATGTTCGCGTCAGCTGCGCCTGAGCGACAGAACCAACGCACATCACACTTCCAGCCGAGGCCAGAATCCACACGGTTCGGGACATCTCTGCTCTCCTCTCGAGCTCTCTCAGAACCGGACAGCGTATCAGAACTGCCCGCGCACTCCAATCAGGACCTATGAAGTTCTGCCGGGATCCCGACTCACCCCGGCGGGTGCCATCAGCCCAAGCATTTATGGGACGCTTCTCCGCCGCCCCGCCCTCGACCCCGGACCACCTTCTAGACCTCTTTACCGCAGCCGTGCCCGCGCCTGCTCCAGCCGGCTTGCCGTGAGCGTGACGTCGCGAGCGTTTGCTGCGATTGCGCCATCGGTCACGAGCTCCTGAAAGTGCTGCATCGCTTCCTGAAAACTCCCAGCGGCGA
>Ga0105044_10012740_pt1 | contig 11436 bp, 4 predicted proteins | sample MAT01_FD_78092 | JGI IMG/M metagenome (GOLD analysis project Ga0105044, IMG submission 78092) | Freshwater microbial communities from Lake Fryxell liftoff mats and glacier meltwater in Antarctica - MAT-01 | ecosystem: Environmental > Aquatic > Freshwater > Ice > Liftoff microbial mat | place...
AGGACCTCGACGCGATGGCCGATGGCTTCGCGACCGAGTAGTTCTTGTTCCACCGGCGAGACCACGATGGTGGCATCGCAGCGGCGCACGAGATCGAGTTCCGCCTCGCGCGTGGCGGCGGCTTGGCGTGCCATGGCCTCGCTGCCATCGACGGCGGCGGCGCGCTGCTCGCGCAGATAGTGCAGGTCGACCGTGTCAAATAGCAGGCGAGCTTGTGGGGCGTATTCGCGCACCAGTTCAACGTAGTGGCGTGCGACGTAGTGGCGGCTGACCATCACGGCGTCGAATTCGCGGCCGCGCTCGCGGAAGAAGGCCACCACATCACTCAGCCAGGGATGGAATTGAACTTCCACGCCGAGTGCGCGCAATTCTTCGGTGTATCGCGGGATGTAGGCGCGGTTATCGGCGAAGAACGTGGCTTGCCAGCCCATCGAATGCAAGACGCGCAGCAGATTCACATAGCGCACTGAACCCGAATCCTGATCGGGCGTTGCGGTGGTCGCGTCGATCATCAGAATACGACCTTTGACGCGATGGCTCGCGGCCAAGGCGATGCGCGCGTCTCCGGTGGGTTCTGGCTGAACTGCGAGCGCGGTGGCCCAGCGCTCGCGGAACTTGGCTTGATTGACGACCTGATAGCGTTTGACGCCGCTGCCCGTATCGGTGCCGCTAGTGATGCCTTCGAAGTGCACCACGCGTGAGGCGGGTTGATAAATCACGCGCAAGCCAGCGTCGCGGACTTTGAAGGCAAGATCGGTGTCTTCGTAGTAGGCAGGCGTGTACAGCGTGTCGAAGCCCCCGAAGCGCTCGAATAGGGCGCGTTCGATCAGGATGGCCGCGCCTGAGCAGTAATCGACCTCGCGTGGGAAATCGTAGCGCGGGTCTTCCGGATGGTCGAAGCGGCCATAATTCCAGCCGCTACCGTCATTGAAAATGATGCCGCCCGCTTCCTGTAAACGGCCGTCAGGGTAGACCAATTTGGACCCGACCAAGCCGACGCGCTCAAACTCACTGAAGGTGCGCACCAGCGGTTCAAGCCATCCGGTTTGCACGGCGGTGTCGTTATTGAGGAACAGCACGAAGTGGCCGCGAGCAAGCGCAGCGCCGGCATTGCAGGCGCCGATAAAGCCCAGATTCTGCGGATTCTTATGAAAGCGCACGCCGCCGATGCGCGGAATCTCGCGGGCAGTGGCGTCGGATGAACCGTCGTCGACTACGATCACTTCAAAGGAGATGGCGCCGACGGTTTCCGCGAGCGCCGACAAGCAATTCCAGGTGTGGTGCAGTTGGTTGAAAACCGGAATCACAATCGACACCAGCGGCTTTTCGCCACTGGGCATGGTGAACGGCAAATAATCCGAAGCGGGTTCTGGCGTGCTTACACTCACCGCAGCAGGCAGGTGTGCGCGACTGTCGCGTAGCTCCTGACGCACGCGCGACAAGGTGCCGGAAAGTCCACGCCGCGCCAAGCTGCCGCGTGCACGGCCGATCAGGCTGCGCAGGCGCTTCAGGCGGAAGGCGAGTGAGGCGTGCGCGCGTTTGGCTAACAGGCCAGCAGCGCGCAAGGGCTGCGTTAGACGCCAACTGCTGCTGCTTAGCATTTGCTGGCGATGCGCCGCGATGTTGTCGCGTTCGTAGCGCAATTGCTCGTTGAGCCGCTGCAGTTGCTGGCTGGTCTGGTGCAGTGCCATGTGCTCGGCGTGCAATATGGCACGGCTTTCGGCGAGTTCTGCACCGTATTGCTCCAGCACGTAACGCGCCTGCCGCAGTTGCTGATTCTCATCGCTCACGGTATGCAGCTCACGCGTGCGATCCGTGAGCGCGCGGCTTAAGAAATCAATGCGTTCGTCCAGCGCTGTCTGTATCGCCTTGGCTTCTTCCATGTGCCGCGTCAACTCCGTCTGCAATTCGCCGACACGGGCCTCCATGGCCTGCCGCTGTGAATCTGATTCGGACAAGGAACGCATGAATACTGTCTCGCGTTCACTGATCCAGGCTCGCGCCCGTTGCACTTCGGCATCCAGGCTACGTGCCCACTGCGTGCGCTCCTTTAACTGCGCGCTCAGATCAAAACCCCAGTTGGCGCGCACGCCAAGCTCGGTTTGCTGATCAGCCAATTGCTGCAGCGCGTGGTCCAGTTGATATTGTAAATCTGACCGTGCATCCGCATCGACCGCCTGCGCGAGGCTACGGTGATCGAGCGTGTGTACGCTGTAACGCAGTGCGACGCGCTGACCACAGATCAGCAGTGGCGCGTAATCGGTCAGCACCTCGGGCATTCTGCGCGGAATATGCGTGCGCAAATTCTCGCGGATGCGATCCAGCGTACTGCGATCCTGGTCGATAGCGACTAAACGCTGCAACCATTCATCGGCCCGCGGCGCGATCAATATGCCGCTCACGCCATCGTCTATACGTTCCTCAAGCGCGCCCAGATTCGACGCAATGGGTGGAATGCCAAGGCTCCACAACTCGCTTAAAGTGTACGAGAAAGTTTCGGCGACAGTCACCGGCAACAGCGCCGCGTGCGGGCGAATGCGCGCGAGGATGGCTGGTAGATCGGCATGCACATAATCCAGTAATACATGCACGCCGCTGACCCCAAAAAGGGCCTCAGCCGCCTTGCCGCTGCCGACCAGAAACACATCGGCGAAAGCGCCTAGCCGCGGCGCAAGTACGCGCAAGATGTCCAGGCCTTTGCCAGCATTGATACGACCGACGACCACCAGTCGCAGCTTGCCGCCCATATCGACTGTGATGTCGTCATGAGCCGGCCATGCCGGTAAACCATGCGGCAACAGATGCCTTGGGCTCGCAGACAATTCCGGCACCATGCGCAGCAAATTGCGCATCACCGACTGGCTGGGCGCTAGCCAGTGAATTTTCGCCACTTGCATGGCCTGCAAGGTGGCCGTGCGCAGTTGCTGCCAATAGTGGGCATCTGTCTCGGTGAACAGATTCGACCGCGTAGCGGCGAGATCGGCTTCAAGCTCCGCATCATCGAAGCGCGCGTCTGGCGCACCAAAATTGCGATGTAGCGCGGGCCAGAACGGAAAATAGTCGTGCGTGACCCACAGCGTTGGCAGCCCAGTGCGCAGGGCTTCCAAGGAATGGCCGATCAGCGATGACACGATGATCTGTTCGATCGCGTAATCGGCGATCAATGTGGCCAACGATTGCGCATAGATCGCATGGCGATCCGCGGTCGTGCTGATCGCGGGCGATAGCAGAATCCTGCGCAGAATTGGGCCGCCCGCTGCAGCGCTGAGCTCCAGCCACTCGCCGTGCTGCTTGCGAGTAGGGTTGCCCACCGCACGCAGTAGCAAGTGCGTGCGTGTGTAATCGGCTTGACCGATATCGCGCACATAGGTGGCGGCGCCACCGCCCCAGCCGTGCAAGATGTGCAGAATCACCGGTTTATCGTCGCGTCCGGCGCGAGTCCACTGTGACTCATCGCCCGGGCCGGTGGCATGCAAGGCGTTGCGCAATGCCGCTAGCGGATGCGCGGCGGCGCGCTCGCGGCGATCCGCCGGCGTGCACAAACCTAGCACCGCGCTGCCCGCCAGGTGCGCGTAAATATGGTCTGCAATGAAGCTGCCACGCAGTGGATCCGCTGATCCACCGAGCACCCACAGCGGCGGATCAGGTGATTCGATCGGCGCGAGCGCGTGCGCCGACAAGGCGTTCAAGGCCGAATCAATAGCCGCGGGTTCTGCGTCAAGTTGATGATCTGGCGCTGCCGGGCTCAGTTCCGGCGCGCTATTGCTCATCGGCAGCACCACGCCAACGCTGGAATTCGCAGCTTTAAGCAGGCGCGCCAATGCGTCGTCCGCCAGCCACAGTTCCGCCTGACGTACACGCACCAGACTTCTATCCGGATGGGCATCGCGCAGCGCGCGCATTTCGCCACGCCAATCCGCGTCGGGCGCCCGAAATTCGCAATGCGCGCCAATGCCATCAGCCCGCAATTGCCAAGCGCGCCACTGCGGATGGTCGTCGCTGACGGGCAGGCACAACAGCGGAGCTAGGTTCTTTGTAGTTTCGGACATCCGATTCGACGACAAGCGGCGGCAGCGAGTGAGCCGCTGGCACAGGCGCGGGCCGCGGATTATCAGTCAGCCATCTTGAGCTGTCATGTAAGTTGTTGCTGCAGCGGGAGCGGGGCTGCTTGAAGCAGTAGCGGGGCTGGGGGCTTGGGGCTGGGGCGTAGGAACGGAGTTTTGGCGTTTCTGTAGAGGCCATTTTGTGCTGCGGGGGCTTAGCTCACAGCACGATGCGGCATGGTCGCGGTGTCACACGCCCGCCGCGCGGTGAAAATAAGTAAAGAAAGTCCTTTCTTTGTTAACTCCCAATCGCATTTTCCCCGAACCCCGAACCCCGAACCCCGAACTCCGCTGTCTGCCACCTAAACGCTATGCGAGTTTTCCGGTTGCCCGTGCCACGGCAGATTCGGAGCGCCTATTCTCTGCCGGCATGTGGACTTGGCTAAAACGAATCATTCTGCTCGGGATCGGCTTCGTGCTTGGCGCTGCCGGGCCGACGTTGATCTATCTCAATCGCGTCATCGATGCGCGTTTCGATCTGGGTAAGCAGCCGGTGGCCAGTCGCGTGTATGCACGCCCCTTGGTGATCAGCAACGGCATGTCTTTGAACGCCGATGTGCTGCTAATCGAATTGGCAGAAGCGCGCTACCGCAGTGATGTCACGGCTGCGGCACCTGGCAGTTATCGGCGCGACGGCGCACGATTTGAGATTCACACGCGCGATTTCGCCTACGCCGATGGACCTGAGCGCGGTGAACGCATCGAGGTGACCTTCAAAGCGAACAAGGTTGCCAGCATTCGTCGGCTCAGTGACAAGAAGGCGCTGGAATCCAAGCGTCTAGATCCTGCGCGCATCGCCACCATCCTGCCGGCAGATGACGCCGAGCGGCTGCCGATGCCACTGAGTGAGATGCCGCCGCTGCTAGTCGCCGGTATTCAGGCCGTGGAGGATCGAAATTTCAAGGATCATCCGGGCATCGATTTGTACGGCATCACGCGCGCCATGTGGGCGAACGTGAAGGCTGGTCGCTGGGTGCAGGGCGGGTCGACGATCACCCAGCAATTGGTCAAAAACACCTTGCTCAGCAATGCGCGCGATTTTAGCCGCAAAGTGCGCGAGATCGGCTTGTCGATTGTGATCGATGCGCGTTTTGAGAAGCGCGAGATTCTTGAGGGCTATCTCAACCGCGCCTACATCGGCCAAAACGGCGCGCTCGCAGTGCACGGATTCGGTGCTGGCTCGGAGTTCTATTTCGGCCGTCCCTTGGACGATCTAGATCCAGCCGAAATCGCCTTGCTGGTGGGTCTGGTCAAGGGTCCATCGCTGTACGACCCACGGCGTAGCCCGGAGCGTGCGATTGCGCGCCGCCGAGTGGTGCTGACGCAGTTTTTGGAAACGGAGCTGATCAATCAGGCGCAGTTTGATCAGGCGCTGAAAGCACCGCTGGCCGTGGTGCCGCGGCCGCCAGCGCGTGTGCGTTATCCGGCCTTTGTGCATCTGGTGCGCGAGCAAATCCAGCGCGAATACGACGAAGCGCGTTTGCAGCGCGAGGGCTTGGTGATTCTGACCACGCTCGATCCGGGCACGCAGGCATTGGCCGAAGCCGCGATGCAAAAGACACTCGCGGCGGTCGACGCGAGCAAAACGGTCCAAGGTGCGTTTGTAGTTACGCGCGCCAAGGATGGCGAAATTTTGGCCCTGATCGGTGCGCGCAATCCGCGCGATTCGGGTTTCAATCGCGCGGTTGAGGCACGCCGTCCGGTGGGTTCATTGCTCAAGCCCTTCGTCTATTTGTTGGCCTTGGGCCGCGCCGAGCGCTATAGCTTGGCCAGTTTGATCGACGATGGTCCGCTCACGCATCGATTAGGCAATGGCCGCACGTGGTCACCGCAGAATTTCGATCACAAAAGTCATGGTCAGGTGCCCTTGGTCGACGCGTTGGCGCGTTCTTATAACTTGGCGACCGCGCGCGTCGGCTTGGATATCGGTGTCAAAGGCCTGGCACGTTTGCTGGCGAGCCTCGGTGTACCAGTGCCCGGTGAGCCGCAGCCCTCGCTAATTTTGGGCGCGGTTGATCTGTCGCCGCTGGATGTGGCCCAGCTCTATCAGACGCTTGCCAGTGGTGGTCAGGTGGTGCCGGTAATAGCGGTGCGTGATGTACTCGATGCTCGCGGACAAGCATTGACGCGCTTTCCGCGCGCCAGCGGCACCGCCTCGGGCGCCGATGTGGTCAAGCTGGTGACCGTGGCGCTCAACGAAACCACACTATCCGGCACCGCCCGCAGTCTCACACAAGGTGGCGGAATTCATTTGGATTCCGCGGGCAAGACTGGGACTTCGGATCAACTACGCGATAGCTGGTACGCGGGCTATACCGGCGAGCATCTGGGCGTAGTCTGGCTAGGCCGCGATGATAACCAGCCGACCAAATTGACGGGTTCCACCGGCGCATTGCGCGTGTGGACGGCCTTATTTCAGAAGCTGCCAAGTGCCAATTTGCGCTTGGAGTTCAGCGACAATGTGCGCTGGCTGCCGTTTGACACGGGCGATCGGTGCCAGCGCATTCGTTGGTATCCGGTATTGCCGCCATATGAGACGCCGAATTCGCGATCTTGCCTCGAAGCGATGACCATGCCCTGAGCCTTGTGCTCCGGCGACTCGCCTCGCGCTGCCACTTCTGACATCTTGCCTGGAATTGATCTCATGTCCCATGCCGAATATCCCAACATCCGTCCACGGCGGATGCGTCGCGATGATTTTTCGCGCCGATTGATGCGTGAGAACCGGCTCAGCGTCGACGATCTGATCTGGCCAGTATTTGTGACCGATGGGCAGGGACGGCGCGAGCCAGTAAAGTCGATGCCAGGTGTTGATCGACTATCGATTGATCTGCTGGTCGAGGAAGCACGTCGGGTGCATGCACTCGGCGTTCCGGCCATCGCCCTGTTCCCGGTCACGCCGCCCGAGGCGAAATCGCTGGACGCCTGTGAGGCGTGGAATGCAGATGGCTTGGCACAGCGCGCCACACGCGCGTTGAAGGCAGCCTGCCCGACGATGGGCGTGATCACCGATGTCGCGCTGGACCCGTTCACCACACACGGGCAGGATGGTTTGATCGACAACGACGGTTATGTGCTCAACGATGAGACCCTGGTGGCACTGACGCGCCAAGCACTCTCCCACGCGCAAGCGGGCGCTGACATGGTGGCACCTTCAGACATGATGGATGGCCGCGTGCGCAGCATCCGTGTGGCGCTCGAAGCCGCTGGCCACGTGAACACGCGCATCCTGGCCTATTCGGCCAAGTACGCGTCCGCCTTCTATGGCCCTTTTCGCGATGCCGTAGGTTCCGCAGGCAACCTCGGCAAGGGCAATAAATACACCTATCAAATGGACCCGGCGAATAGCGATGAGGCGCTGCGCGAAGTGGAATTGGATTTCCACGAGGGCGCCGATATGGTGATGGTCAAGCCCGGTATGCCTTACCTCGACATCTTGCAGCGCGTCAAACTGCGCTTCGCGATGCCGACGGCGGTTTATCAAGTCAGCGGCGAATACGCGATGCTCAAAGCCGCCGCGCAAAACGGCTGGCTCGACGAGCGTGCGACCGTAATGGAGTCCCTGCTCGCCTTCAAACGCGCCGGCGCCGACGCCATCCTCACCTATTTCGCACCGCAGGTCGCACAGTGGTTGCGCGAGTTTAAGTAGTAGCAGGGCTGGTGGACCCAACAGCGGGATTAGGGGCTGAAGCGCAAGGTTGAAGTCTTCGGGTGCGCATGGGATTGCGGAGAAACTTCGAAACTTGGCATATGCAGGGGTCGAAGGACCTGAAACATTCCGTGGCTCGTGAAGCAAGAGCGGGGCTGGGGTGCGGGTCTGAAGGGCTTTCGTGGTGGTGCCGATGGGGCGCTCTGTGACGGCTGACCGTCATCCGCGCGAAGGCGGGGATCCAGCACTTTTCGTGGGCTTCGCTCTAAAAGCACCAAGCGCCAAGAAAGAAACTAGATTCCCGCCTACGCGGGAATGACGAGCAAGGGTGCACACCACCGCGTGTCAACCGCTGCGCGGTCGAATGATCAAAAAAAGCGCTTGCCATCTTCGCTCCCAAGCGCATCTGTCCCGAGCCCCGAGCCCCGAGCCCCGAGTCCCGGCACCTCTCAGCCCCGAGCCCCGAGTCCCGGCACCATCGCCGCCTCAATATCTCGTCGCAACTCGGCTTCGTGATATTCGCCGAGTTTGCGTGCGCGTAGGCGGCCGTCGGCGTCAATAAGCACGCTGAAGGGCAGCGCGTCGCGGTCGTTGCCGTAGGCACGCATCAGTGCGAAGTCGGCCATGTCTGCAAGCGCGATCGGGTAGTCGATGGCCGCCGTTGCTACATAACGGCGCACGTCGTCGGGTGAATCCAGCGCGACCCCGAGGATTTCAAAGCGCTCTTTGCCATATTCGGCGCGCAGTGTTTTGAACATGGGGATTTCGCGGATGCATGGCTCACACCATGGCGCCCAGAAATTGATCAAGACCACGCGGCCTCGAAAGCGTGCTGGGCTGATGATGCCGCCGTCGAGGTCAGGCAACTCGAACTCTAACGTGGGCTGGCCCAGGGACAAACTGCCGGGCGGCGGATTCATGGCAAACCAGTGCTGACCCGCCACCAAACCGCCAGCCCCTGCGCCAAGTGCTAGCACGACAATGGCGAGATTGGATTTCCAGCTCATCGCGCAGGCTTCGCTGATGCATTTGCCAGGGCATCGGTCACGATGCTGCTGGTGAGCAGCGCTGGCAAAATCTGCGGCTGATCGCCGTTGGCCGGAAACACCACGTAGAGCGGCACGCCGACTGCATGAAAGCGATCGAGAAAGGCGCTGATCACAGGATCCTCATTGGTCCAGTCGCCTTTCAAATAGCTCGCATTGGCCTTGGCCAGCGCCGCCTTGAACGTATCCGTCGATAGCACCAGACGCTCATTGACTTTGCAGGTCGCACACCAGTCAGCGGTCATGTTGACGAACACCGGACGACCTTCCAATTGCAGTGCCGCCAGACGCGAATCCGAAAAGACCTCGGCATGCGAATCGATCAAGCTGGCGCCAGAGCGCGCGGTCGCGTTGAGTCCACCGACGAAATACAAAGGCAACAGCGCCAGAATCAGCAGAACCAATGCAAAGGCGCCGCGTTTGAATGTGCCGGCCTCGCGCTGACGTTCCCACCACCACAAGGACATTGCCAGTAGCACGCAGCCGGCCAGCACTGCACCGGCGCCATCAATGCCAATTTGATTGCCGAGCACCCACAACAGCCAAACACCCGTGAGATACATTGGGAAAGCGAGTGCCTGCTTGAATGTCTCCATCCATGCGCCAGGACGCGGCAAGCTGCGCGCAAGCGCGGGCACGAATCCGATCAGCAAGAAAGGCAGGGCCAAACCCAAGCCCAAGGTGAGAAAGATCGACAGCGCGATCGCCGCGGGTTGCGCAATCGCGTAGGCCAAGGCGCCGCCCATGAAGGGCGCAGTGCATGGACTCGCCACGATGCAGGCGAGCACGCCCGTGAAAAATGCACTCTTGGCACCTTCACCCTCAGTGAGCGATTGGCCGACGCCGCTCATACCGGAGCCAAAAGCGATCAAGCCCGACATCGATAAGCCTAAGGCCAGCATCACATACACCAGCAACCCAACAAAGGCTGGCTGCTGCAACTGAAAGCCCCATCCCAGCGCTGCGCCGCCGGCGCGCAGACTCAAGATGGCCAGACCCAACACTGCGAATGACACCAGCACGCCCGCGGTGTACCAAAGTGCATTGCGACGCGCGTAGGCGCTGCTTTGTCCGCTCTTCGCAAGGCTCATGGCTTTGAGCGATAGGATCGGCAGCACGCACGGCATCAGATTGAGCACCAATCCACCCAGTAGCGCAGCCAGTAACGCGGCGGCCAAGCCCATCGTCGCGGCGGGCACGACCGGATCGATAGCGCCTGCGCCGCTCGATGCGTTCATCGCGCTATTGATGACGGCCGTAGCGCCCATACCCGCAGGTACGCTCAAACTCAGCGTGCGGCGCATGATCGGATAGCAAATTCCCTGATCTTTACAGCCCTGATACTCGACCTTGAGCTGGATGTCCTGGGACGGCTTCTCGCTGTGCTCCAGCGCGATGGGCACTTCGATCGATTCGAAATACACCATCACCTGGCCAAAATGCCCATCCTCGTGTGGTTTTGCGGCCGGCCATTGCGGCGCTTGCAGGCGATATTCGCTCGGCTCAACGGAGAACTTGGTCTTGTCGCGATAGAGGTAATAGCCCGGCGCGATAGTGAAGCGCGCGAGCACCGAATCGGACGAAGTGGCGATCGCCTCAAACAAAAATGCCTGGTCTTCCGGCAAGGCATTTTGTGGATCAGTACTGCCCGGCAAACCACTCGTGGTGGCTCCAAAGCTCAAGCTCGGCGCCGTGGCGCTGGGCAATCCCAGTGGCGATGCCGCGGCAGGGGCGCTCGCCAATGCAATCGTCAGTTGTCGCTTCTGCGGCGGATAACAGATGCCGATATCGGCGCACCCCTGGAAGCGCAACTCGATATCGATACTGTCGGCGGTCACGCCTGTCAGTGCTTGGTTGAGTTCCACCGATTGGCGATAGGTTTCCACCGCACCAAAAAATTCGTCGACTTTTTTGGTGCCATCGGGAATCGACAAAGCCGGCAACGATTGCGATTTGTCGACCGCGGCCACTGCGAAGCGATGCCGGTAAAGATAGTAGCCATCCGCAATCGCAAAGCGGATTTTCAGCGCCGCTTGCGTGCTTCCGTCCGTGCTGACGGCAAAGGCTTGGTCCACCGGCAGTAAATCGCTTTCATCCGCAGCGTGTGCCGGGTAATGAAGCACAGACGATATGCCGAGCAAGCACAAAAGAGCGCAAAGACGAACGATCACGAGATCAACTTCCAAAAGCTAAACGGCGATCGGGAGCAGACCGGCGCAGGGGCCGGAAAGTTTCAATGCGTGCGGAAAGGAGCGAGAGCGGGACGCTATGAGCAAGACCGGGACTTGGGGCTGGGGCGCACGAACGGATGCGGTCGATGTCGGGCTAGTGTAGGTGAGGAAAGGCCCGCAGACGCTGCCTCATGGCTTGGGTGCGACAGCCACGCGTTGTCACAAGCTCGCTCCGCGATCAACGCTGAGCTACTAAAGCCACGCTGGGGCGCGCCGCATGACCAACGAATTGAACCTAGAAACCGCAGTTGACTGCTGTTCAAGAGCCGTCGTGCGATGATTCTTGTGGGTTTTAGGCTGATCGACTCGTTCACCTATCGGGTGAGTGCGCTACGTGGCAGATTGCAAGGGTTCTCGCGGCGCATGGCTGCGTTGCAACTCGTTGGAATAGGAGAACTATTCGCCTC
>Ga0105044_10012742_pt1 | contig 11435 bp, 12 predicted proteins | sample MAT01_FD_78092 | JGI IMG/M metagenome (GOLD analysis project Ga0105044, IMG submission 78092) | Freshwater microbial communities from Lake Fryxell liftoff mats and glacier meltwater in Antarctica - MAT-01 | ecosystem: Environmental > Aquatic > Freshwater > Ice > Liftoff microbial mat | place...
GCAAAATAGATGGCATCGAACTCGAAGGCCCCAAAGAAACCGGCGAGGCCTGCCCTGATTGTAAGGATGGTAAACTCATTGAACGCGACGGTCGTTTCGGACGTTTTATCGCCTGCTCCAACTATCCTAAGTGTAAGCATATCAAACGAGATGATAGCCTCAACCCAACGACAGGCGTCAAATGCCCTCTTTGCACAGATGGTGATATGGCAGAACGGCGCGGACGCTTTGGCATATTCTTTAGTTGTACAAATTACCCAAAGTGCAAAAATGCCATCAAAGCTAAACCTACAGGCAATATCTGTCATTTCATTCGAACAGACAAGGAAAACAAAGCGTGTGGCGCACTCATGATGGAAGGAACAAAGACTATCCCAGAACGTTGCTCAGATAAAACGTGTACCAATCACAACCCTCACAAATTGTCATCTTCATGATGCCTGCCCGAATAGCTACTTATTCGCTTTCGCATCATTGCAGGCAGGAAGAGCAGCAAAAATATTCCCAAGCGCTTTAGCATGAAAGAGTACCGAACCATCGGCCAGAAATATCTTGACCTCAGGGGAAAATATAAAGCAGTAACGGATCCGAAAGATCCGTTTTTTATGCTCGCCTCAGGAAAAAAATGGTCTTCAGGCGATCCAAAACATTCACCAACAAAAAGAAAATGACAGCGACAATAACGATGGCACCGCCACTCGCTACATCAAAGAAATATGCCAAAAAGAAGCCGCTCACCACAGACAGAAGAGAAAATACGACCGAGAGCAAAAGAGTCGTCCTAAATCCAAGTCGAAACTGCATAGCGGTGAGTACAGGCACAACCATAAGCGCACCGATGAGTAGTACCCCCACCATCTGAAGCGAGGCCGTCACCGTACAAGCGGCGAGCACCATAAAGAGAGTAGAAAGTCGTTCTACACGTATTCCACTTACCTTGGCAAGCTCTTCATCAAGAGACAAAAGAAACAGCTCTCGATAGTAAAATAAGAGAAAAGATAGTGTCACGGTGACCAGTCCTGCCAAAATAAAAACATCTCTTTCTGCTACTGTTGTCAGACTCCCAAAGAGGTAAGAGATCAAATTGACATTGACTCCGTCTTTGAGGTTTATAATGACAATGGACAGGGCAAGGCTACTAGAAAGAAAGAGCGCGATGACCGACTCACCTAGCACGCGCCTGTCTCGACGTAATCGCTCAATACTGATCGCTGCCATCACGGACGTGAAGAGAGCCCCAATAAAAATAGGAATCTTGAAAAAGAGTGCCAACGCGACTCCAAGAAGTGAGACGTGCGCCAAAGCATCTGCCAGGAGCGAATAATGCCTCACCACCAAAAACATACCTACGAGCGGAGCCAATATTCCCAACAGGAGCCCGGCTTCAAAGGCTCTTACAATAAAGTCAAATTGAAAGAGAGAAAATATGCTCATACATGATCATTATGTTCGTGATGAAGGATGTTTTTTTTGTTTCCATAGAGAGCCTCGAGTACCTCTTTTTGTTCTAGGCTTTCTGGTTTGCCATGACATACCAGCCGGCGATTGAGACAAAGCACCATTCCCACTTCGCGCCTAACAGCCTCTAAATCATGAGAAACCAAAACGACAGTGAGTCCACTCAGATGAAGCTCATTGATAAAAGCATAAAACTGCTCTTCGGTTTCGCTGTCGATTCCTGCTGTTGGCTCATCTAAAATAAGGAGGCGTGGAGCCGAGACTAAAGCACGGGCAATAAATACCCGCTGACGCTCCCCACCTGAGAGCTCTCCGATGCGCTTTTTCAAGAGATGGTCAACGCCACAACGCTTTGCCACCACGAGTACATCAACGCAGCCCTGAGTCCCAAAGCGACACCAAAATGTACTCGCTTGCAAGTGCCCACTTTCAATCACTTCACGCACAGTCGCCGGGAATCCAAGATCTCCACGAAAAACATTTTGTGGCACATATCCAATCTTATCCCAATCCTTAAACTCACTCACTTTTTGACCAAAAATACGGACTTCTCCTTGGCTCGGCGAGAGGAGTCCCAAAATAATCTTAAGAAGAGTAGTTTTGCCGCTCCCGTTTCCACCCACGATACCAACATATTCCCCCTCGCTTATAGCAAAGGAAATATCTTGGAGCGCCCTATTCTTCCCATAGTGAAAACCAACGCCCTGACACTCAATGACCAAATTTACCGTGCTTGACATTTGAGTGCTATTTTCAAGTTGTCTAAGTTTGATTGCATAATACTGAGGTAATTTTCACCGCGAGCCTCCTCTTCACTTGTCAAGCCTTCGATCGGATTGAAAAGAAGCGTGGTCGCACCCGTTTCTCGAGCTAGCGTCTCAGCAATTTTTGGACTCACGAGAGTCTCAAAAAATACATGCTTGATGCCTCGCTCTTTCACGAGTGTCGTTACTTCAGCAAGGCGACGAGGCGACGGCTCATCTTCTGGCGACAGACCGCTCACCGCGATGGTATCAAACTGGTAGCGCTTGGCAAGATATCCAAAAGCATTATGAGAAGTCACGACGGTTCTTAAGTCACACGTTTTAAGATCTGATCGGTAGGTCGCGTCAAGGGCTTGAAGTTTCATGAGATACTCTGCATTCCACTTTACATAATCACTCTGACTTCCTGCATCGAGAGCAATGAGGGCGCTCGTTATCGCGTTCACTTGTTTTTCAACCAAAAGCGGATCAAGCCAAAAATGCGGATCGAATTGAGACTCATGCCCTTCTTCGTGTGAGTCCCCCTCCTCGCCTGCGTGATCCCCTTCTTCATGCTCATCATGAACACCCGGGAGCAGGGTCATGATTTCTGACATCTGAACCACTCGCACTCCGCGTGCTTCGAGCTCAGGCCTTATTTTTTCAGCCCAGGCATCAAAACCGGCGCCATTCACAAGAAAGATGTCCGCCTCGTACGCGGAAATGATGTCTCGCTGGGTTGGCTCGTAATCGTGTGGCTCTACCCCTGCCGGAACCACGCTTGTTACATTCACCCTCTCTCTCCCTACCGAGCGCGCAAAATCCGCGAGCGGATAAAACGTAGTCACTATTGAAATTTTTTCTTCTTCATTCTCTTTATTTTCATTGGGAGCATCAGGAATACCTGTTGATCTTCCGTTCCAAAAAAACAAAGCCAGCATCACTAGTACGACTAAACTCGAGAAAGCAATGATTTTTTGCATAGACTTATCGTTATAAATAAAAAATTTGAAATTAGGCGCACTGACACTTCTGACAGAGCCCAAAAAACTCGAGCGAATGATGGAGCACTTTAAAATTCCTCTCTTCTGTGAATTTTTTTTCTTGTCTCAAAAGAAGCGTTTCATTTAAATCCACATCTTCGACTTGATCGCATTCGAGACAGACGAGATGATGATGGTGCCCTAAAGAACTGAGCTCATAGTACTTTTGGCGATCTCCGAGTTCAATGCTCCGAAGCATACCCAGTTTTTCTAAGCGCTCTATTTCCCGATACACTGTCGTCTTGTTCACTATTATTTGTTTCCCCTTAAGTTTTTCTAAAATAGTCTTAGCCGAAAGAGGTTGTGTAGCCTCAAGAAGCACAGAGGCAAAGGCCTTACGTGGGCCAGTAAGTCGGAGACCCGCCTTCTTAAAGGTCAGTGTCAGTTCTCTTTCATCCATATTTTATAACAATAATATCTTTCTTTACTATAGGCAACTCAGTTGCACAAGTCAAGAAAAAAACCGCGTTGAGCAAGTTCACTCAAACGCGGTTGCGTCACCCAGTAGCTCATGAAGCTCCAAGAAATGCTGCGGCACCTCTTTGTACGGAATAATTGGGTTGCATCCACTCTCAAAGAAGCGACAAAACATATCCTCTAGCGATTGGGAGAGTGTCACCACCCTCCCTTCACCTAAAGCCGTACTAGGGTGGCGGCAATGCCAGGGGTGCGCTTCATCACCGCAGAGCCAGAGATCAAAAGACTGATGGCCAGAACAAACTACGAGTACGTTCCAGCGCCAACCATTTTTCTCTTCGACATGGACCGCCGCCCAAAGCATCAGCAGTGCAAAAGCTCAGGACGCTGGCCGAGGATCTGTCCCCGGGGCGAAATGAAATCGCGCAATGTTGCTGCCCCGGCATCAGTCCCCGGGAACACGCCAACCTTGTGGCAGTTTTGGAAAGCGATGCGCGCATCGGCATCCTGGAGCTTTTCCTGCACATACTGTTGAATGGCACTTCGCATGGCATCGGAGGCGAACATCCGCAAGATCTCACCACGCGTCTCGTCATCGGCTCGCTTGGAATCATCGAAGATGATGACTGCGCGCTGCGTCAGAGCCGCTTGCACAGTCTCGTCAACAATGGCCCAGGCACGAGGCAACGAGCTCTTGATGCACTCGAGAAATTCGCCGGCCTCGACTGCACCAGCTTCAGCGCGAGCGAGCAACTCCGAAGAAACATTGAGGGACATGATTGCTCCTGTAAAATGACAAAGGACTATTAACCACACTTCAGGATGAAGTGCAGCCATGAGAGTGCTCAGGAAGAGCTCCATCATGGCTACACTCCAATCAATGTATCGGGTACTTAAAATGAGGATCAATCTGAGTTGTGGCGTCGATATTCAAAAGGGCGTTAGCCCAGTTTTCAGCATTACGACGATGAAAGATTTGTGCAAGCTCAAGTGACCGCTGCCAATTACGCTCTAAGGTATCTATTTTTTCTTTGAGAACTTTAAGTAAAGCAAGGTTTTTGGGTTCCATCGTTGAAATATCCAGCAATTTTCCCTGTTCCTCTGTTCGAACAAATTTGGAGTACTCGAAGAAACCAATGAGCGCACCCCCTATCTTTTCTTGAAGATACTCCTTGTCTGATGAATCTTGAATCTTGTTTCCAATAGCCACAATCGGCATTTGATAAGGATCAGCATAGGACCGGTATTGCTCGTATACCGCTAAAGATTTTCTTGTGGGCTCAACTACTATCACTGTCAGATCAAATCGTGTAAACAGCCCAGAAGCAAATGCATCCGCCCCAGCCGTCATATCCACTACTACATATTCATCAGGCTGATCTATCAGATGATTTAGAATAAGCTCAACGGAACCTGTTTTAGAGTGATAGCACGCCACACCCATATCTTCATCGACAAATGGTCCAGTCGCCATCATACGAACTCCATTGACGTTCCGTACAAAATAATCAAATATCGCATTCGACTCATTCAGACGAAAAAGCCTGGACCCCTGACCTGGTGGAGTAGTTTTGAGCATGACATCAGCTGAGGATATTCGAGGATTTGATCCGCGCACATACTCTTTGATACGCTGCATCTCGTTCCCGAGCGCAGGAAATTTAATATCTTCGCCACCAAGCGCCTGAGCTAAATGCTGATTAATGTCAGCATCAATCGCCACCACTTGTCCTCCCTGTTTCTGAACATACCGAATAAAGAGACTACTCATAGTCGTCTTACCACTACCACCTTTTCCAACGAATGCGATTCTCATAAATGCGACTATCTTGCTTTAATATCGTCTATACACTATAATGCAACAGTGTTGCAATTGTCAAGGGCATGCAGCCATAAGTTTTTTTTGTTCATTTTCACCAATTCTAGAGGAGTACGCTGTGACCAGAAACCTTTCGCTGTTCTTCCGATGCTTCTTGGTTCTCTATCTGGGAAGTCTCTTCCTTCACTTGTCGCACCTTGACTGGAGCGCTGCCGGGACGCTCATAGGATTCATCATTGGACTCCTCGTTGCCTTCTTTGCTCACCAAAAAAACGGCACCCTTGCTCTCGTACTTCTTCTTGTCCACATGAGTGTCGAGTGGCATGGGCACGCTCTTCATCATGCACACTACACACCAAAAGAGGTATGGCTCTATGGGATACACGCTTTCTTTGATCTCGCGTTTCTCTTCTTCATCACCAAGGAGTGTTTCGGTGCTTATGCTCAACTGGTAAGCCTGCCTCTCATTGGATATCTCGCTCTCCTGACGTGGCTCACCATTCCGAGTCAAGAACAAGGAGCCTCGACTCTTCAGTCCTTTACCGAGACACGGATAACGCTTCCTCACGATCACTCATCTCCTCACTCTATCGAGCAACTGCTTCTTGGGGGTATGATCGGGTGTGTCATAGCGCACCTCCTTAGTAAGCGCCGATAACAACATACCCCGCTCGAGAATAATCTGGCGGGGTGTTTCATGCAAAAAAATATGGCATCAGCGCATCCACTCTGGATAGCTCCCGAAAGCGAAGCACTCCCCTATACTCGGAGCATCGATCGAAAGGCGCACCAGACAAGGTGCGTCGCTCAATACATCAGTCTCATCACTTACTTCCAAGATTATATCTTGGCCATCAGGCGAAAGAGTTGTTCGCAAAAAATCAAGTGACGGATCTGACTCCCACGATTTGACTTTTTCAAATAATCCCTCCTTCTGTTCATATAAAGACAGTGTTGCCAGGGCCGATGTATGATCAGTGGCAATGACTACAAAGCGCTTTCCATCTTCGCTCATAGAAAAACTCGAAAGTAAGATATCATCTTCTGAAACAGGCACGCCCCCCGAGTTTTGACCTAAAAACTCTAGAGATGATTCATTGGTCCCACTTGCTGTCGTAAGAATCTTTTCCGCCACTAAAAGCCTATCCCGGTTAAAAAATCCCAAGAGCGCATCGAAGCTTCCTATGCTTTCACCATCGTCCTCACCAATAAAAGTCGAGATTATCGTGTCATCGTTGCGCTTATATGCTAAGCGAGCAGTATGGGGCGAACAAGTCACATCGCTTTTATCGTAAATACCCGTACCGCTCCGCTCCCATATCGGACGAATCATGTTTGAAACTCGCGCTTCCCAATCAATCGCAAAGGCGCTGAGTGTTGGCCAATCATCATCTGGAGCGGATGCCACCACCAAGAGGTCTCCTCGATCACAAAGAAGGAGGTCTACAGAGCGAGTTTTTTCTTTGGGAGGCAGAAGGTGAATGACAGGCAATCCAGATGGTCGCATCGACCCCAAGAGAATACCGACCGCCTCATTATTATCTTTCTTTTGATAAAAAGCCGCGAACCTGCCCTCCGGTCCGACGTGAAAATCAGACACCTCTATCGATTCATCCGTAATAGGCATGTCGTTCTCATGGGCACCATGAATCACGAGTCTTTTGTTCTGGCCAAGAAAAAGGAGCGTCTGCTTTTTGGTAACGAAGTTAAAAAAGAGCGGCTCGGTTCTTTCGGCTCCACCAAGAGGGAGGAGCGGCTCAAGCGCGAGTTCATAGCGAGTATCTGGGAGGAGCGGCTCTCTCGGAAAGAGGGCTGCTCCATCCGGAGCGAGCTCGAGAGTAAAAGGAAGTGAAGCTCCCTCACGGGTAAGACGAATTTTATCTGAAATCCCATCAGAAATAAGAGGCTCTGAGAAATATAGCCGGATTGGCCCACTCAAAGAAACCGGCGCCAAATCAATACTCACCTCTGGAACAGGCCGTGGAAGGAGTGAAACAACCACAAACACACCGATGAGAAGAATCTCTGGAAAAAAGCGCACTGTTACTTGGAGTTTATTCGGCATAGGGATTACGAGGAGGATCAACTAAGGAAAGATTGGTCACGAGAATGAAGGATTTTTCTTCAGATAACTGCATCGTCCCATTGACTTGTATCCAGGTATTTTCTTCGGGCCAAGGTCCCTCAAAGACGAGCGGGAGAAATATTGGCTGAGCATCAGCACCACAACACGTCATCATGAGGCGTCCCACCATTGGTTCACCTTCGCGCCACAAGAAAAAGCCAGACAAGCTCACTTCGCGATTAGCATAGCGGGTACGCTCTCCTGGATCACTCAGGACAATGAGCCAATCTAGGATGCCAAATTCGCTCGTCTTTCTTCCTATTCGCTCCCCTCGATCGTCTGAAGTGACTAAAATATTCTTGGCGCTCCGTAATTTAGCAGTTTCTACGGAAAGCGCGAGCGGCTTGACGACGGTAATGAGGAGCGCCACGATCAAGAGTACTATAGCGCCAAAAGTGAGATGAGTGGCACTAAAATTATTTTTCAAGACACCTAATGAAACAAAAAAGAGAAGGACTCCTCCGGATATCACAATCCACTGGGTTCCAGGATTTATATACACGCCAAGTGTGCCATCTGTGACGAGGCGAAGCATACTAAATACAGAGCATCCCAAGGCAAAAGAAATAAGCAGTCTTGGCCAGATATGAAGTAAAGAGGCATTCATAAAAAGGGAACTTTTTCTGTGAGGAGCGCTGAAATAAGAACGAGAAGAGCGGTCACGGTACTTATCCGAATAATTCCAGAAATGGTGAATATTTTTCCATAAATCAGTATATTTTTGGCATCAATCATAGGCCCAAAGACGAGAAAAGCTAAAAGCGCCGACGGAGGAACGAGACCACTATATCCCAAGGCGATAAAAGCATCAGCACTCGAGCAAACAGAAAGCACAAAAGCAAGAGCCATCATGAGTAGTATAGCGCTCACACTTGATATAGCCCCCTCAAAAAAGAGTTCTCTTGGGACAAAAGCCTGAAAGAGCGATGTTGCCAGAGCACCGAAAGCCAAAAGCGGTAAGATTTCAAAAAAATCAGTGAGGGCGCCACCCATTTTAGTCTGATGAGCTCCATGATTTTCGCAGCCTTGAGAAGCGTGAGCAGAATGAGAGTGCGCTGATTCATGTTTGAGATTTTTTTTCCAGAGACTCTCACCATATTTTTCTTGCCAAAGCACAAACACACCTAATGCGAGCGCAATCAAAAAACCAAACAGAAAACGCTCCGCAAAAAAAAGCCACTCGCCACGAAACGCTATATAGGTCGAAAAGAAAACTGCTGGATTTAAAATCGGGGCAGAGAAAAGAAAGGTTGTTGCGTACGCCTTAGGTAAACCGCGCACGACTAGAGACCGAGCAATCGGAACGTTCCCACACTCACATATAGGCAGGAAAACACCAAGTAACGAGGCAAATGGTAAACCAATAATGGGATTCTTGGGGAAAATGCGTATAATGTTTTCAACAATCGTAGAACGCCTCACAAATGCCGACGCAAGTGAGCCAATCAAAAGAAACGGCGTTGCCTCTATTACGATACTCAAAACCACCATGAGGATATCATGCGTTTTTGGCGGTAATGTTGCGAGAGGGAGACCAAAGAGAGGCATGAGCGCAACTACGCCCCCAATGGAAAAAAAGGCTATTGGAAGCCTTGTCTTGAGCCTTTCGAGCGTGGAAATAGCATGGTACATACATAGAGAGTATATCATATGAATAAAGCCAGTTACTCGAGCATTGCTCTCGCGCTCGTTTCCTCTATACTAGAGAATATACTCTCACCATAAACTATGAATCAAATCACTATCAAAGACGTTCTCAAAAGCGCTCCTCGATCTTTCTCAAAAGAAGCCGAAAAGTTTATCATGGAGGCCTATCAATTTGCTGAAAAGGCGCACCGTGGCCAAAAAAGAAAGTCTGGTGAAGACTATATTATCCACTCTCTTCATGTTGCCAAAAATCTCGCGGAGATTGGCATGGACGAAAAAACTCTTGCGGCCGGCCTTCTCCACGATGTTCCTGAGGATACCGAGATTACCTTGGCCGAGGTAGAAAAAAATTTCGGAGGCGAGGTAGCCTTGCTCGTCGATGGCATCACAAAGCTCGGTAAAATCAAGCTTCGGGGTTCCAAAGAAGAATACTACCTCGAAAATCTCCGCAAGATGTTTCTCGCTATGGCGCAGGATATCCGCGTGGTCATCATCAAGCTTGCCGACCGTCTCCACAACATGCGGACCCTCGAACACCTCCGTCCAGATAAACAAGAACGCATCGCTCGCGAAACGCTCGAAATCTATGCTCCTATCGCCAATAGACTTGGCATTGGTGAGATCAAGGGTGAGCTCGAAGACTTGTGTTTCAAGTACCTCGACTCAGAGCACTATCGAGAAACCAAGACTATCGAAGAAACCTACCTCCACGAGGGCAAGGCGTATATCGACCGCACCGTAAAACTCTTTGAAGACTTTCTTCTCAAAGAAAAAATCCAGGTCGTTGCTATCAGTGGGCGCACCAAGTACCTGTATCGCTTGTACCAAAAACTGAAGCGTCATGATATGGACATAACGAGAATCTATGATCTCGTGGCCATCCGTATCATCGTGCCAGAAGTCGCTGATTGCTATGAAGCCCTCGGTATCATCCATCGGGAGTGGCGTCCCATGGTCGGCCGCATCAAAGACTACATTTCGCTCCCAAAACCAAACGGCTACCAGTCACTTCACACCACTATCTTTGGTCCAGATGGTCGGATTCTCGAAGTCCAAATACGCACTCAAAAAATGCATGATGAGGCTGAGTACGGCATCGCTGCCCACTGGCTCTACACAGAAAAATCTCGTTCCATCTGGAAAAATATTTTTTCAAGACGCAAAGAAGCAGATGCTTCGGCACCACGAGAGCTTTTGTGGGTCAACCAACTCAAAGAATGGCAGAAAGACATCGGTCGCGATGACCAAGAATTCGCCCTTGGACTCAAAGTTGAATTCTTCAAAAATCATATCTTTGCCTTTACTCCAAAGGGGGACATTATTGAGCTCCCCGAAGAGGCAACTCCAATTGACTTTGCCTATACTATTCACAGTGAAATTGGTAATCGTACTGTTGGTGCCAAAGCTGATGGCAAGATCGTACCGCTCAACTATCATATCAGAAACGGTCAAGTCATAGAGATACTCACCGTCAAAGAAAGGAAAAAGCCGAGCCTCGACTGGCTCAACTTTGTTAAAACCTCAACGGCTAGATCCCATATTCGCCACGAACACAAACGGAGTGAATTTACCAAAGAGTAACTCCTACTCCTTGGTAGCGCGCATTACCTCTTCAAGCGACGTGACGCCCTGAACAATCTTGAGGAAGCCATCTTCCACCATGGTAGCCATACCAGTTTTTTTAGCCTCCGCCTCCAGCTCTTCGGTAGTCGCTTCTTGGGTCACGAGTTTCCGGATAGCGGTATCCATCGCGAGTACTTCGTAGATACCGTTGCGACCACGGTACCCTTCACCGCCACACTGGTCACAACCAACCGCCTTGTAAAACGTCACGTCATCCCATGTTTTGACGCTTTCGACAAATTTCTTACTCTCGGGTGTCCGTTTCAGGTATTCGAGTACGCTCTCTAGATGGTAGAGTTTCCCGAGGGACTCGACTTCCTTTTTCTCAAGCTTGTACTCTTTCCGACATTCAGGACAAAGCCGCCTCACCAGACGCTGAGCAATAATGACGTTGACAGTCGAGGCAATGAGGAATGGCTCCGCGCCCATATCAAGCATACGTGGCAGAGTCGCGGCCGCCGAGTTGGTATGAAGCGTCGAAAGCACCAAGTGACCAGTCATCGCCGCGTGCATGGCGATTTCGAGAGTTTCTTGGTCGCGAATTTCTCCCACCATGATAA